>Ga0157370_10005434_pt1 | contig 14294 bp, 9 predicted proteins | sample C35metaG_FD_113463 | JGI IMG/M metagenome (GOLD analysis project Ga0157370, IMG submission 113463) | Corn rhizosphere microbial communities from Kellogg Biological Station, Michigan, USA - C3-5 metaG | ecosystem: Host-associated > Plants > Roots > Rhizosphere > Soil | place: USA: Michigan...
CAAAGCGGTCAAGTACCCGCTGAAGAACCAGCACGAGGTGCAGCTCAACTCCCTCTACGCCATTCCGCAGCTGAACTCCGAGGTGTTGGCGGCCAAGAGCGCGCGGATCGAGATGGTCTCCGGGGCCACCTACACCAGCAAGGGCTACCTCAGCTCGCTGCAGAGCGCGCTGGACAAGGCTGGCCTGTGAGCATCGCGGAGTTGGCCCGCACGGTGCGCGTCGAGCACTGCATGGGGACCGCGTTCACCATCGACGTCCGCGACCCGGGCGACTGGCGGGCTGCGCTGGGTGAGGTGGTGGCCTGGCTGCATCACGTCGACGTGGTGTTCAGCACCTACCGGCCGGACAGCGACATCTGCCGGATCCAGCGGGGCGAGCTGCGGGTGTCCGACGCCGATCCCGAGGTGAGCCGGGTGCTGGAGCTCTGCGCGCAGGCGCAGGCGGCGACCGGCGGCGCGTTCACCGCCATGCCGAACGGCCGGCTGGATCCGACCGGCCTGGTCAAGGGCTGGGCGATCGAGCGGGCGAGCCGGCTGCTCACCGAACACGGCTCGGCCAACCACGGTGTGAACGGAGGCGGCGACCTGCAGCTGGCCGGCGAGGCCGGTCCCGGCCGAGCGTGGACGGTCGGCATCAGCGATCCGCACGACCGGGCACAGATCGCCAGCACCGTCAGCGGCCGCGACTTCGCCGTCGCCACCTCCGGGGTCGCCGAACGCGGGCAGCACATCCTCGATCCGTTCACCGGCCGGCCGGCGACCTCGCTGGCCAGCGCCACCGTGACCGGCCCGTCGCTGACCTTCGCCGACGCCTACGCCACCGCGGCGTTCGTACTCGGCCGGCAGGCGATCGGCTGGATCGAGGAGCTCGACGGCTACGCGGCGCTGCTGATCGACGCCAAGGGAAACCGGCTGGCCAGCCGGGACTGGGGCGTCGCCCGATGAGCTGACCGGCGCGATTCAGCTGTTGCTGGCCGCCCGGTCGGCAACCGCCTTGACGGCGGCTTGCAACACCGCGGCGGGTACCGGCGCGCCGATGTTCTCAGCGTCGACCTCGGCCTCCATCAGCGGACCGGTCACAAACACGAAGTCGACGTACACCATGGCCTGCTGGCCACTGGCGGTGATCGGCACGCTCACCGAGCCGACGCCTGCCACATTGGCCGGCCCGGCGCCGGGGCCGGGAGTGAACTTCACCGAGAGCGTGCCGAGGCTGGAGCCTTCCGGCATCGAGGAGGCGAGGTCCTTCTTGAAGACCTGCTTCGCGCACGCGGTGAGCTTGGGGCTCTTGAGCAGCGCGACGTCGCTGTCCACGTCGCTCTGGGACTTGTAGCTGCTGGCCGAGGACGAGATCGTCGCGTCGGCGAGGCTGTAGTCGTCCGAATCGGTGGTGGCGACCTGGTCCGAGTCGGTGTTCCTGCCGCCCACGCACTTGGCCAAGTCGCCCTCGCCCTGGCTGCTGTCCGGCTCAGCCGCGCTTGCCTTCCAGGCGCTGGGCAGGTCGCCCGGTTGCAGGACGATCTTCTTCAGTTGCATTACCGTCGCCGGGGTGCCGCTCGGCGACGACGAGGCGGTCGTCGACGTGGATGACGCGGTCGTGCCGCCGGAGGACGAGGACGAGGAGCTACCGCAGCCGGCAAGCAGCACCAGAACGCCTGCCAGGGCACAAGCGCTCGAAACGCGGGTAAGTGACATGATGCCGAAGCCTAGCCGCAGCCGGCTGGCTGGTCCGGCCGCGGCTCTCTGGCGTGCCGGTAATCACGGAGCGTCCGGGGTATGCCTGGCAGTGGGCCGTCCGGGCCGAGCGAAACGATCTGGCCAGGGGAGTGGACCTGTGCCGAAGAGACCGCCAGCCCGAAGAAGGCCGCGACGGGTGGGCGCGGCCGACCCGGCCGGGCTCCGAGCGCTTGCTTGCCGATCGCGTGATAGCCCGCGTCAAATTACTTACAGTGGGTCAATAACACCACAAGGTAGTGCCGGCCTACGGCTATTCGGCATTGCGCATCTGCCAGGGGTCCGGGCACCGGGTGCTAGGGAGGACGCAGGCCGCTGGCTCCCGCCCCGAAGAAGGCCGAGCGGCCAGTTCACGGCCGACCTCGGGGCGGTCTCCCTGACGCTGAAAGGTCGTGGCAGCAGGGTCGTGACAGCGCGCGTCGCACTATGTACAGTTCGTGACTACGCGACTAGCTGGTTCCGGTTTACGGCCACTCGAAGTTACGCATGTGACATCACCTCCCATCGGGCTTGTGCAGCAGCATTCTGCAGAAGGGTGCAAGGTAGTGCTCCGAGCGACGGCAAAGTGGCCGATCTGGCGACAGCCACCCGTTGCGATCACTCTCATCCTGGCAGTGGACTTGTCGGCTGTCCTGATCCCGGCATCGTTCTGGCAGGTGATCTCACGCTCGAATATTGAGATATCCGTTGCGCTGGGCACTCTGAGTATCGCCTATTCGACCTTCACCTGCAGTGCCGAGCGCGTCCGCCGAACGTTGCACCAGGGGTCAGAGGCGGCTAGGTACTCGAACCTGCTGGCGATTTGGGGCTTCGCTGCCGCCGTGTTGCTTCCCCTCCAGCTGATGTGGATCGTGGCCGTTGCGGGCGCCATCGCCGAATGGCCCGCTCGACGAGTGGCCGGGCGCGCACGGCCGTACCGGCACGTCTACAGCACGGCCGGCGCGGTGCTGGCAGCGACAGCGGCGCACGCGGTGTCCACTTCCAGCACGGATCGGTGGCTTGGAATCGCTCTGGCCGTCTTGGTCTATATCGCGGTTGGTGCTCTCCTGATCGCCGCCGCGATGCTCGCTGCTGGCGAACGGTCCACGGCGCGTGCCTTTCTGCAGCCGAGTCCGTACCGAGTGGAGATCTGTTGCCTTGCCATCGCGGTAGGCGTTGTCGCATTGGTCGACACCAAGCTTGGAATGCTGGCCTGGCTGTCGCTGCCGGCCGCAATTGGGCTGCAGCGCACGATCACTCGAAGTCGCCTGCGAGGTGTGGTCGACGACGCTCAAGTGCGGCCGATGACCGAGGATGCCTGGTTCATCGCCGCAACCGAGGTGGTTGCGGCGTTGCCGGTCGTGGCGATCATCCGGATAACCACGGCAGATCCCGCTGCAGTCAGCGCAGTAGCGCAAATGCAAGCCGGCTGCGACGCGATCGGGTACCTCGGCGCGGACGGACTCGGAATGCTATTGGTCGATTGCCCGTCGCTGAGCGCGGAAGCGTTGGCGGCCCGGTTGCGAACGGCGCTTCGCACCAAAGGCGTTGACGGCAATGTCGCGTCCGCCGGTAAGCCTCGAGATGGCTACACACTGACCGATCTGCTTGCCATCTGCGAGGCCGAGCTCATTACCAGAGACGCAGTCACTTTGATCGACAAGCCGCTACGGCCGGAGAGTTAGGCCGCCCACATCGTCTTGCCAGACTCGGGAATCAGCGGCAACAGTCCCTCAACGAGAAAAGCCCCATGCGGGGCCGCTGCTCGTGTCCGCGGGGGATCAAGGCCAGTGGCCCACGCTTGTTCTGCGGGCCGACCTCTGGCTGCCGTGACCATCCATATGGCTACAATCGAGCTATCTGATGTGGCTACGGAGGTGGGCGGCATGCAGGTTGGCGTGCGAGAGCTACGCGACGGGTTGAGCAAGCATCTGGCGGATGTGCGGGCCGGGCACATCGTCACGGTTACCGATCACGGCCGGCCGATCGCGCGGATTGTTCCGGTGGAGCGTCCGAGTCGGCTGGAACAACTTGTCGCAGAGGGGAAGGTCAAACCTGCGGGTAGGTCCAAGCAGGCGGCGCCACGGCCGGTTGCGGCCCAGGGCGAGGTCAGCGATCTGATCGACGAGCAGCGACGGTGAGCCGGCCCTGATCACCTACCTGGATACGTCGGCGGTCGTCCCGCTGCTGGTCGCCGAAACCGCCAGCCGCATCTGCCGGCGAATCTGGGACGACGCCGACGCGGTCGTGTCCTGCCGGCTGCTCTACGTGGAGGCTGCGGCAGCACTCGCGCAGGCACGCCGGCTGCACCGGCTCACCGCTCGGCAGCACACCGCGGCGCTGACACTGCTGGACGATCTGTGGGCCCAGATCGACGTCGTCGAGGTCAACGACGCCCTCGTGCGGTACGCCGCCGAACTGGCACTTCGCCTGGCGCTGCAAGGCTACGAGGCCGTGCACTGCGCGGCCGCCCACCAACTCGCCGACCCCGAACTCGTCGCGGCAACCGGCGACAGGCGCCTGCTCGGTGCCTGGCACCAGCTCGGACTCGCCACCGTCGACGTCACCTTCGCCGGTCATTAGGGTGGGTTGGCCGGGCGGATCAATGCCGCTGCTCCCTCTCCGGCTGACTTGCGGCTCCCGAGACCGCGCAGGACCTATTGATTCGCCCGGGCGTCTGAACGAGATAATGCGTTGAGGCGTTTGGGTACAACGCAGCATGCCAGCAAAGCCAGAATGACCTAGCCTATCCTTATGGCGGAAGGCATCGGAGCAGAAGCCGGCAAGCCTCTATAAGGGCTTCCTGGCCTGTAGAACGGCGTTGGATGGTGAGCTTCGCGAGGTTCTGCGCACTGGCCTTGTAGCCTTCGACACCAACGTGCTGCTGAACCTCTATCGTTACAGCACGGAGGCCCGGGCGTCGATCATGAGGTAATGCAGGCCCTCGAAGATCGGCTGTGGCTTCCCTTCCAGGTGCTCGAAGAGTTCTGGCGGAACCGGGGGCGCGCTCTCGGCGATCCGATGGCCAAGTTCGGACAAGCTCGGCGGAGCTGAAAAAGCTGCGTAACGCTTCGATTGAGCAGCTTCGGATCTGGGTGACCCGGGCCGCACTAAGCACCGAGGAGACCGACGAGGTCGAAGACGCCCTCTCGACGGCTTTCGATGAGGCGCAACAGCTCCTCAATGGCCTCATCGATGAGGATGCGATTCAGCGAGCACGCAACACAGAGCACGATCTGGTCTTGGCACAGCTGGAGCCCGTGCTTGCGGGTCGAGTCGGTTCACCTATGGCCCCCCGATGACTATGCGGAAACCGTCAAGGAGGGCCAGCGTCGCGCCTCGGCAGGTGAACCGCCGGGATTCTCGGATGCCGGCAAGAGTAACCGCGGAGCGAAGGCCCAGCCGGGGATCGGATACCCCACCGGAGGGTCGTGACCTCAGCCTCCTGCTTCGGACCCGATGCAGCTATGTCCCGGTTTGCGCGGCCGCCCGAGGTCGATCCGCGCCGGCAAGCAGGGCGCCGGTGTCTCGCAAGGTCAGGATGGAGCTTGAAGTCCGAGGTCCGATCAAAGCCCAGCTGAATTCTGACGGGCTGCGTGCCTCGCGGCATCACCGCCGGCCCTCGCCGTAACAGACATGATTCGGGGCTGACGCTTACGAGTCTGGGACGTCGGTGCTGCCTCAACCCGGATGTTTACGGGCCTGCCTGCCGCTCGTGGTGATCCTGTCTAGAGGGAGCACCAATCGGAGCAGGGACAGGAACACCAATCGGACGGCCGGGTCTGCTGCACGATACTGGCGAAAGATTTGGTTGGGCCGCCTGCGTGGCGGTGGGGTCATGATAGCTTCGAACTCGATGGGGATCCCTCGGCCAAGGGTTGCCCGTCGCCGACGCCGGTGATAGGTGCGTTCGATCCCGGTGAAGATTACGATCCGCGGGTGTTCGCGGATGCGTCAAGGCCAACACCAGCGGCCTGCACGTCGCTCAGCCCCAGAAGATGCCGGTCGGGTCGCGGTCGAGTTCCGCCAGCAGTTCCTCGACGGTGGTCGACGCAGGCACCCGGTCGTAGGCGTGGAACTTCTGCTGGCGGTCGCGCCAGTACAACGACCACAGCCCTGTCACCTTCACGTAACGCAGCCGCGCGATCGGGGACCGCGTCCACTCCGGACCGAAGTCCGTCCGCCACGGCGGCCGGCACTCCACGATCGTCACGTACCGATCAGCGACGTCAAGCTCGACGCGCACCTCGTTACGGATGTGATCAGGAGTGCGAGCGCGGCACCACCGCTGCACCCGGGCAACGTCCGTCTCCGGCAAGGTCGACACACCCGTCAGTCTGCCCGACGACCACGTGTGTGACGACCGCTGGAGTTCGCATGCCGGGAGCCGGGGCCAGCCACTGACGAAACGCAGCCCCGGGAGCGCCGACGCGGCTGACTACAAGATGACTACAGGTCGGTTACAGACCCCTTGCAGCCCGGAAATGCGGGGGATCGGCCTGGTGTTTAAGGTGCCACACGAGCGTGGCGGGGCCGGCGTCCAGACCGGCCCGACTCAACTGGTTGCGCAGCTGGAGATCGCCTGGACCGTCGCCGGTGGGGTCGCTGTCGGTGAGCTGAGCGGGCGGCGTGAGCGGGGCTCGAACACGGCTTCGCCCTCGTCACGGTAAGCGGACCAGCAGCTCATACAACCAAGACCTCGACACGCCATATTCGGCGGCGACCTCAGCCGCGGGTCGTCCCTCCAACACAACGGCGGTGCACCAGGCGGGCTTCGACACACCGCCCAGACTGTCCGGGATGTCTTGAGACACCCGTCCGGGATGTCCTGAGGGATCACATCTGTGTCCGAGGGGAGTTGATCCACTTACCCACCGTTGCACTCCGAACCGACCTTTGGCTTCCGCGACGGTCGTGAGCGTAAGTCGTCGGTGAGGCGCTTACCGATTCGGCCGGGGAACCCATTCGTACAGCATCTCCTCGGCATCGCGAAGTTCGCGCTCGACGGTCTCCGCGAGGTTGGGATTGTCGATGAGGACACCGAACTCGACGTTGCCGTGCTCTGCGCTCCAGGAGAGATTGGCGCTCGTGACCAACAGAAACCGGTGGTCGATGGCCAGGAACTTCGCGTGGTTGCGGATATAGCTTCCGTCGAACATCTTGGTGCGGAGGACGACGCCGGGATGCAGATGCTCGGCGACCTCGGTGGTGGTGGGCGACCACGGCTTCGGGTCGCGGTCGCCCGCTTGCGTATCGACGTAGACCCGAAGCTCGATCTCCGGTCGGGTGGCGGCACGTCTCAGCGCCTCCCACATGCCCGACGAGCGCTGGAAATTGAAGGTCGAACAGGTGACGCAGAAGCGGGCGTTGTCGACCAGGTACGGGACCGAGCTGGTCAGCGGCCCACTCTGGGCTAGATGTCCCGGCATCGTCCACAGCAGATCGATCCCGGTACGGCCAGCCCGCGCACCTTCCACGGCGTAGAGCAACGACAGCGCGGGCACGGGATATCCGATGCTCTCCAGCAAGGCTCGGACGAGTGGCCGCCGAGCGGGAGCAAGGACGTGCAGCGCGGCGGTCAGAGTGTCGTCGTCGGCCAGCCGCTCGGCAAGTTCCCTAGCTTCGGTTGCGGTGAGCAGCCGTCCCAGCTCGCGTGCCGCCGCGGCGATGTCATCCGACATGCCCGAAGAACCCGAGGTCGCTGCTGGGCAGGTCGATGAGAAAGCGCCGGTCGAGGAACCGGTTGGCCCGCTCGCAGGAAGTTTCGGACGCCATCACGCAGCAGTGGCAGGCGGCCCCGTGCAGGAAGTCCTCCGGATCGTGCGGGACGCGGCGAGCGCAGATCGGGTCGGACGAGCAGCGGGTGGCCCGATAGAGGGCGCCGGAGACAACCCGTTCGAGTCGTTCGGGTGCACTGAGCTGGACCAGACCGCCGAGCGTGCCGTCACTGTCGGAAGCCGTCGTGCAGATCAGCAGCCCGGCTGAAGCGGGCCGACCGTCGGCTTGTGGCCACGCGTAGAGGCGTTCGCTAAGACTGGCCGCGGAGTAGCCGCAGGTCATCGCCATCTCTCGGATGAGGACGTGCGCGAGAGTATGCACGAGCCAGTAGCGAGGTGGCCGGAGCCGGGTGTCTGGATCGACGTCCTTGGCGGTCTCGGAGAAGCGACGCTGGAAGTTTCGGCGATGGGCATTGCGGTGTGCCCGCCACAGATCGGACGCGAGGACTTTGTCCTCCCACGCCTCGACCGCCGCGCCGTCGAGCTGGATAAAGATTCCCTCGCCGCGGTCCTCGGTGGCGACAGTCCAGGCAGGGCGAGCACTGCGGGTCAGCGGAGCGAGCCGCTGCGGGAGATCGCCGACGCGGTCAACGTCATCGATGCGGGTGAAGCCTACGAGCGCGTTGACCTTGCGCAGCCGCTCGACCGCGAGCACGCGGGTGACGCCCGCGGGCATGCTGGGGTCGAGGCTTCGGCGGGACAGGGTGAGCCCGCTGGCTTCGTCCTCATGGCGGTCGCCGAGTGGATCTTTTTGCAGGTAGTTCCACTCGGGGACGAGCAGGTCGACCGGGTCCCATTCCCGGATCCGCTGCTCCTGCTCCTCTTCGCTCGGTGGTGGTTGGAGTGCTGCCGCGACCGCGTCGCGGAGCGCGGCGTCGGTTAGGCGGCTGACGTCGATGCCGACATCGGCTCGGCCGTCGAGCAGGTCGCGCAGAACGTCGAGGTCGTCCGCGTACTTGGCGAGCTTGTCGCCGAGCGCGGTCCGGAGCCGATCGGCCAGGTCGAGTTCACGTTCGATGGCCGACTCGGGCATCACGATGATCGAGTGGGTTGCCGGGAACCAGAGGTTCGATGCGCCGACCAGGATCAGCCGCACTTCGTTCCCGCAGCCGCCGGGTTCGAAGGCGTCCAAGTGCGGATGCCGGCCCCGGCAGCGCGGCAGCTTGGATCGGCCGACCTCGCCTTGCGCCTCGTTCATCGGCCGGCGCAGCCCGCACGAGGCACATGCGATGGTCGCGGCGGCACCGCGACCAGCCGTGCGGTCGACCATCTTCAGCACAGGGAATTCGGCCTTCTCGCACCGTGCACCGCGATGCACCCACAGGTCATACGGGAACTCGTCGAGGTGTCCGTCGACGCACGCGAGCAGGTAGCGGGCTGCGACCGCCGGACGGCGGTTGGGCTTGCGGTTGGGATCGCCACTACGGCCGGTGCATCGGCCGTGTTCGAAGCAGGCGAGATCGGTGCGATACGGATGCGTGTTGCGGTAGTCGAACTGCGCGACGCGCGCCAGCATGTCGCAGCCTGTGCAGCGCAGCCACTGCGGGAACACCCGCGCCGGCACGCCGAGATCGTTGCCCTCGCTGGACGTGCTGATCTTCTTGGGTTGCCAGGGGAAGGGCCGCAGCTGGACCTCTGGCGAGCGTAAGAGCAGCCGCACCGCCTCCCGCAGCCGCGGTGCACGGATCTGGGGTACGTGGTCACGACGTGCCCAGATGCGGTCCCAGTCGTCTAGGCCGGACGGCATGACCGTGAACTGCGGCAGGTCCATGATCGACCCCGGCCCATACGTGTAGATCAGTGAGGACGGACGCCCGGAACCGACCTTGGCCCGGTTGTGCTTGACCCCCTTCTCGGATTCACGCTCCAGGTCGCCCAGCGGGTCGAGGGCATTCGTGTCGTCGTAGACGAATCGCTCGTCGATGGCGGGTTCGACTGTCATGACGTGCCCCCCTGCCCAGTCGGCATTTCCCACGCAGGCGAACCGGGCGGCTCGATATAGACGAGGTTCTCCTTAACTGGACTGACCAGCAGGTTGATCTCCGGCTGCACTTCTCGCATCGAGTTGGCGACTACGAACGGCGCTGCATCCTTGCTGTCGGCTTGGGCCTGCGCGTTCTCCGGACTGTTCAGTAACGGACCGTAACGGCCTTCGTCGGAGACCCATTCGTAGACCAAGGTCTTCTGGATGCTGGCAAGATAGGTCCGCCGTTTGGCCCACTGGTCGAGCCGGTTGAGCAGGCGCTGACGGGCACGGTCAGCGGCGTCCTCGTCCGACGCCCGTTTGACCCGCTCAACGAGGGCGTCGATCAGGGACGTCGCGAGGGCGTACTCGCTCGCGATCCGCCCGGCAGCCCGCTCGGGAGACAACCCGTCGGGCCGAATCGCGTCGCACACGCGCAGCGTGCTGACGAGCACGCCGTCAAGGCCGCGCTCCAGCGCAGTGACCGAGAACGGGGTTACCGACAGCGCCTCGACCTCGGCGCCCATGTTTTCGTGGTAGTGCCGGAACTGCTCGAAGTGGGCGAGGTCGCGGGGGCGGGCCCAGTTGCCGAGGGTGACGACGAGGCCGGGTCGGGCGTGGTCGCGGCCGACGCGTCCGGTGGCCGGTACGTATGCGGCGGTGTTCTTGGGCTGGCCGACGACGAGCATCAGGCCGAGCCGGGTGACGTCGACGCCCACTTGGAGCATGGACGTCGCCAGGATCGCGTCGAACGGGCTGACCCGGCGGCTTGGCACGGGTTTGTCGGCCTGGCGCAGCGTCCGTAGTTCGCGCTTGCCGGCGGTGGAGTCGAACGTGGCGTCGAAGGTGAGCGCCATCTGGTCGAGAGTCTTGGTGATGTCGGCGCTGGCGATCCGGGAGGTGAGTTCGGCGACGTGTAACGATCCGTAGTCCGTGCCGGTACGGCGCGGCAGCTGTGACCAGGGGCGGCCCTTCGCCAGCGCGGTCTGGATGTCGTCGCCCATGTAGCGCGCCATGCCGGCTAGCTCGCGGGTGGCACTGAAGTAGCCGACCAAGGTGAGGTACGGATCGGCAGAGCGGCCGGCCCGGTCGATGAGGAGTTGCCCGGCAGCCATCAAGATCTCGGCTATACGGATCTCGGCAGTGGTGAGCCGGACGCCGGTCGTGCTTATGCCGACGTAGCGGCGACCCGGCGCCTTCTCGTTGGCGGGTAGCTCTCGGGAGTAGAACGTGTCGCCGGCGTCGATCACTTGCGGCGGGAACATGGTGACCCCGCGACCGTAGAGTGCGCGGACTTGGTCGGGGGCATTGCGCACGGTGGCGGTCGATGCGACGAGTAGCGGCCGCGCCGGCTTGCCGGTGGCAGTCCGCCAGCCGGCCATGGTGTCGATGGCGACCTCGAACAGGCCGACAGTGGTGCCCAGAGCGCCGGTGATCAGGTGCAGCTCGTCCTGGATGACGAGATCCGGCGGCCGAAGCCGGGTCGCCGGATGGATGGCCGCGGCGGGCACCCCGTTCCTGGCCGGGTGCTTGCTGCCGTCCTTGAGGTCGCAGTACCGGTAGTCGGGATGGACATAGCCGTGCCGGTCGCAGCGTTTGGACACATACCCGAACAGCGCGGCTGCCGCACCCTCCCGAGCCAGCCGGGCGAACTTGTCGACAGTCGCGATCACAAACGCTGGCGCCAGCCGGTAGATCTCCTCGTCGACGGTGAGTAGCGGCAGCCCTTCGCCCACGGCACCGCCTTCCGCGAAGGGGCAGTCACCGAGGTCGTCGCTACAGTAGACGTGGACGCGACGGTGCCCTACGTCGGCCCGGACCTGCTTGGCGGTGATCGGGGCACCGCACCACGGGCAGCGCTGCACCTGCAGCACGGTCAATCGGTGCGCGTGACCGCTGTTGACACTCTTGAGCTGTGCCTCGGCATCCTCGAACCACTTGGGGCTCACGTCGGTACCAACCCAGAGCCCGATACGGAACGGCTCATGACCCCAGGTCGCCGGGTCCTCGGCGCGGGCAAGCTCTGCGGCGCAGACAAGCGCGGCTGCGCGCTGGAACTGCTGGGCGGTGAGCAGTCGCAGCGTGTAGCGCATCAGAACGGTGACGCCGGACCTGCCGTCGAGCGGGCCGTCGGCCGTGTCGACGACGCCCTGCCGACGGCGGATGGCGAACGTGTATGCGGCCAGGCCGAGGTAGGCCTCAGTCTTGCCGCCGCCGGTGGGGAAGAACAGCAGCTGCGCCTTGGCCAGGTTGCCGGAGCGGTACTCGGCATCCGGATTGGTCAGCAGCGGGAGTTGCATGAGGATGAACGCGAGCTGGAAGGTGCGCCAGGAGTGGGCGAGTACACCCTTGTCGGCCAGCACCGCAGCGCGCGCCCGCGCGATGTCAGTCTTCGGATGGGTGGCGCGGTGCTCGGCGACCTGGGTCTGGATGCGCTGATCGGCCAGGATCCGGTTCATGAACCGGAAGCAGCGCAGCGCCTCGTCGTCGGTGAGCAGGTGCTCCAGTCCGGCGGCGAGTTGCTGCTGCACCTTGCGGGCCTCGGCGACCGCGTCCTTGCCCTCGCCGCGGAGGTGATCCGGAAGCCGTTTGGCTCGGTCGTCCTGCTGGTCGAGCCAGGTCTGGTAGCCGCGGGTGATCGGGCCAAGGCCGGCACGCAGTTCTTCTCGGGTAGCGGTGGCGAGCGCGGTCATGTCCAGCAGCGCGCCAGCGATCTCGTTCGCGGCGGTCTGCGGCGTCTCACAGCTGGGCAGCCATGTCGTCCAGACCTTCGTCGCTCGTCGGGCATCGCCGGCGACCTGCCAGTCGACCGAGCAGGTACGGCCGACCGCGAATTCCAGCCGGTCGCGGTACTGCAGCCGTAGGCGGCGCAGCTCGTCGTCTCGCTCGAATCGAGTGTCCTCGAGTGGATCGGACACCGGCAGGAACACGGACGCGTCACCAGGGGCAGCGACGGTGAGCTGGGTCTGGTAAAGCCAGGCGTCGACCGGGATCCGCCGCGGTGTCTCGCGGTCGTTGCACAGCGCCACCTCGATCAGGCGCCGGCCACGCTCGGCGTCGTCGTAGCGGTCGACGCGCAGTACGACCTTGTCCCTCAGCGGGTAGGTGCTGGTGTGTCCAAGCGTCAGGTCCGCGACCGCGACGGTGACCGGGATGTCGACCGGCGTGCGCTGGTAGCGGCGCGAGCGGGTGGTGTCCGTACCGTCGGCCTTGATCGGCGTGTACGTGCCCCAGGAGGCCCGCACGGTGAAGGAGTCCAGGTCAGTGGGGATCTGGAAGCGGAGCCCCATCGACGCCGGGATCATCAGCCCGCGCTTCTGCGGCTCGTCCTCGACGCTGTCCTCCTCGGACGATGCGGTGCTGTCGTCGACCGCGGTGACCGGAACGCCGTCGACGTCCTGCGCGTCGAGGTCGTCGCCGACGTCGGTAGGCGCGTCGTCGAAGTCGGCGTCGCGCGGCGCCTGCTTGTCGCGCAGCAGCCGGACTGGGGCGATGCGTCCGACAAGGTAAACGGTGTCCGGTGCCGCCTCGATGATCTCCTCGGTGCCGCCAAGCGGACCGAGCAGTTCGCGTTCCAGGATGTCGACCAAGTCCTCGCGCACGGTCCAGGACCGGCCGTCGGGCTCGTGCTTGAGCAGGTACTGCGCAGGCTCGGAAGGCTGATGGGCCGTCATCTCCGGGGTCACCACGCCGGGTTTCGACGGTCGTATGCCTCCATAGGGCGAGCCTAACCGTGACGACCGACACTTGGGCGTCGGCTCGCGAGCTGGAACCGCTACGCATCCGTGCTCTGCCATCGCAGAAGCACCCGATCCTCGTCGAAGTAGCGCCCGACGACACCGCGGCGGATGCGAAGGCTCTCCACCTGGCCGATGAGAACGGCGCGACGTGCCAGCTCGTCGCGACCGGCCCGTGCCCAATGATCCTCGACGGTTGAGTCGTCAAAAAGCGCGTTACCACGCTCGAGTAGCAGTCGCTCCTCAAGGTACGGGTCGAGCGCGGTGCGACCGATCGTCTGCCTGCATTTCGGGCAGTAGAGCACCGGGCGCTTCTGGTTGGTGCCGCGGCACATGTAGACATTGCAGTCGTCGCAGTGGGCGATGCGCGACAAGAAGCGGCTCGTTGACTGTCGCTCTGAGCGTTTGCGGGACTGCGGGCTGGTCCGTGCGTCGAGCATCTGCTGCAAGGCCGTGAACTCCTCGATCGTGATCACGGCCAGCGCTTTGTTGACGACGGGCGTCCCAGCCTCATCGCGAATCACCGCGAAAGGGTCGGCGCGCTTGGCGCTCTTGGGCCTGCCGGGATTCCGTGGCGTCATGCCCGCGAGCACGGGGTTCCGCAGCAGACCGTCCACCGTTTGGCGGTTCCAATCAAGGCTGCTCCCAGCCCGTCGTGGACGACCGGGGAGTGGAGCACCGTTGTCGGTAAGCCAGGTTGCGATCGCGTTGACGGTGTTGCCCTGCAACGCCTTGTGGACCGTTCTGGTCAGCCAGCCGATGCGTTCGGCATCCTTGACCAGCACACGGCCGGGACCGGTTGGGTTCATGATGGAGCGGTAGCCGTACGGGATACCACCGCCGGGCCACCGGCCGTCTTTGAGGATCTGCGCTCGCGCGGCGCGGACTCGTGCCCGGATTGCCTCGGCCTCCATCTCGCCGAACACGGCGAGCATGACGGCAAACGCACGGCCTTGCGGGCTCGTCATGTCGATCGGGTCTTCGACGGCGACGAGTCCCGCGCCACGCTTCTGAAGGGTCTCGTCGGCGTGGAGGAAGTCGAGGACGCGCCGGGCGAGCCTGTCAACCTTCCAGATGATCACGGCGTCAACGTCGCGAGCGGAG
>Ga0157370_10005437_pt1 | contig 14291 bp, 12 predicted proteins | sample C35metaG_FD_113463 | JGI IMG/M metagenome (GOLD analysis project Ga0157370, IMG submission 113463) | Corn rhizosphere microbial communities from Kellogg Biological Station, Michigan, USA - C3-5 metaG | ecosystem: Host-associated > Plants > Roots > Rhizosphere > Soil | place: USA: Michigan...
TCAGGGGATAGAGCAACGGTTTCCTAAACCGTGTGCCGGCAGTTCGAATCTGCCCGAGGGCACCTTCGGTCAACTCCGAAAACGGTCGGCGAACCACTCGCCTTTCAATCGCGCAGTCTGAAACCGCTGATACCGAGCATGGGCGTACCTGCGAGCACACGCACAGATCTCGCTTCTCGCCGTGGTCTGCGTCGGCGCCAGCCCAGGTGCGTCACGCCGCGACTGTGGTAGGGCTAGTTGCGGCCGGCCATCACCCCGCCGTCGACGTCCCAGATCGCACCGGTGACCCAGTCGGCCTGGTCGGAGAGCAGGAACGTGACCGTGGACGCGATATCGCGCGCGGTGCCGACGCGGCCGAGCGGGTGGAAGGCGTCGAAGCCGGCAAGCGTCGAATCGATCTGGTCCTTGGGGATGAAGCCTTCATACAGCGGGGTCTTCACGACCGCCGGGGCGACCGCGTTGACGCGGATCTTGTGCGGGGCCAGTTCGAGGGCGAGATTCTTCGTCAACGCGTGCACGCCGGCCTTAGCGACCGAGTAGCCCGACGAAGGTGTGGCGCCGATCGCCTGGTGCGCCCACATGCTGCCAATGTTGACAATAGAACCGCCCTGACCGCGCGCGATCATGCCTTCGGCCACGGTCTGGGTGATGAAGAAGATCGCACGGGTTAGCTCCAAGTAGGAGTCGTAGAACTCCCCGTCGTATTCGAGGTAGGGCTTGGGGATGAAGAAGCCCGCCGCGTTGACCAGTAGCGTCGCGTCGGCGTGGTCAGCGGCCAGTTGGTGGCGCACGTCTTCAACCTGGGCGCGATCGGCGAGGTCAGCAGTGATGCCGACAGCGTGCCCGTTGACGCTGAGTTCGGTTACGGTCTCGTCGACCCTCTCTTTGTCGCGGCCGATGATGACGGCGCTGCCGCCCTCGGCGACCACGTCTGCCGCGTTCTGCTTACCCATGCCGCTACTACCGCCTAGCGCGATCAGTTTGCGCCCTTCGAAGCGACCTGCCATGACCATTTCCTTTCTGAGACAAGCTTCGGATTGGGACGGGTGAGACGGCGTTCTCCTGCTCGCCCGTCGGTCGGCGTGTTTCGGCCTCGCTCTTCCTAGCGGCCGCGGGGTAGTGCGCTCTTACGCGCCATGGCGGCACTCGCCACCCGCTGCAATCAGTTGAGGAGCCCCTCGGCGCATAGCTGTGCACGCAGGCAACGGCGGGCGCGGAAAGCGATCTGGTAGATGGCGTTCGCGTTGAGCCCCAGCTGCAGCCCCACGTGCTCCGGTGTCACGTCAGGCATCAGCAGCGCGACGAAGACCGTTCGCTGACGGGCGCTGAACCGGCCGTTGACCACAGCGCGGATCGCCTCGGCGAGTTCGCGCGCCTCGGCTTGAACGGACGGGTCGGCGTTGGCCTCGACCAGCCGCGCTTCATGTTCTGGCACTAAGCCGATCGTGCGGTGCCGGGCCGCGTGCTGGCGCAGCTTGGCGCGCACCTCGAATCCGACGAAGCGGGTCGCCCAGGTGGTGAATCTGCTCTCCCCGCGAAACTCGCCCGCTTTGCGGATGATGAGCAGCAGTGCGTCGGAGGCTGCTTGGCATGCGATGTCGTCAAGGTCGGCGCCGCTGAGGTGGTGAGCGTTGCATCGTTGCGCGACTTCGACCTTCGCGGCTCGCAGCAGGATGGCGTGCAGCTCACGGCAGGTGCGCTCGTGGTCCACTCCTCTATCGGCTAGCCCGTCCACCCAGCGCTGGTCATCCGCACCGAGGGGGTTCGGGCAGCTGGCGCCCTCCCCGTAGAAGAGCCCGGGCCTGCCGGCAGTGGCGTGGCGGTGGGGGGTCTGAGGCACAGCGCTACCTCCTTCGAAGATCTCTGCTGGTGGCGGACTGGGCGCTCGTCGTGCTCCGAGGTCACGACGTACACGCTTGTCGCGCGCAACGGCGGGCGCGCCAGTGAACGCCACCGGTGAACTCACGGGCCTCTTGCCGAGGGCCTGGTAACGGGTCGGGCGCGAGCGCGCAGTTACCACGCCGCGGTCACACCGCTGCGTTGTTGGGCGCGACACGACAGCACCGGTGGCCTCTCCGCCGCGCTGCGTGAAGGGCCGCCTGCATGCAGTGGGACCTCTGAGGCTGGCGCGCAAGGCGCTACAGCATGCCAACGGCGTCGCACAGAGTGCGGCCGCGGGTTCTGTGCCGCAAGACCGTCCACGTCGACGCACACGATCCTGCGGATTGCGACGCGGACCACCAGGGCCTTGAGCTCATCGAGCGGGCCGGCCGTTCGAAAGCGCGCGCACACCCCCTCGCGCGTCCGTCATCTCGGCGCTGTCGAACAAGGTGCCTGCAAGCGGGTTGCCATCGAGTACGGCCACCAGCCCATCTGGGGGAGGAGCCGACCATCACGCTAGGCTCCGATTCCGCCGAAGCGCTCAGTACGAATCGCGCCCGGATCGTGGCCCAGGTCAACGAGGGCGCTCGCGGCCCCCTCGACGAAGCCGGTCGGACCGCAGATGTACGCGCGCGGCTGCTCGCTCGGCGGCCAGCCGGCCTCCGCGAGCATGTCGCGGTCGATCCTGCGCCCATATCCCTGCCATCCGGCCGGTTGCTCGCCGGTGAGCGTGACGCTTAGGTCGATCCCGTCCTGCGCCGCGATCTTCATCATCTCGTCGCGGTAAATGAGACTGGCAAGCGATCGGGCCGAGTAGAGCAGGCTCACCGGCACGGTGCTCCCGATTGCGCTGCGATGCCGCAACATTGACCGGAACGGCACGATCCCAGAGCCGCCGGCGACCAGCAGGAGTGGTCCGCCCAGCGAAGCCTCCCACACGAAGTACCCGCCGACCGGACCGCGCAGCTCGAGCTCATCCCCGATCCGGAGTTCGTCGACGAGGTAGGGCGACACCTCCCCGTCCCCCAGCCGTTCGACCGTGAGGACGACGCGGCTGTCCTCGGGTGCGGACGCGATCGAGTAGCTGCGTTGCGCCTGATAACCGTCGGCGGCGGTGAGCCGCACGTCGACGTGCTGGCCCGCACGATGCCCGCGCCAGCCCGGGACGTCGAGAACGATGCTCCTGACCCGCGGCGCCTCCTCGACGAGTTCGAGCACCGTTCCGATCTGCCAGTTCAGTCTCCGTCGTACCGCTGTTCTTTCCACGGGTCTCCGTAGTTGTGGTAGCCGTAGCGCTCCCAGAAGCCGGGCTCGTCCACGTCGCGCAGCTCGACGCCGCGCACCCATTTCGCGCTCTTCCAGAAGTACAGATGGGGGACGAGGAGGCGCGCCGGGCCACCATGCTCTGGTTCGAGCGGCTCGCCGTCGTACTCGTAGGCGATCCAGGCCTGCCCACTAGTGAGGTCCGCCAGGGGAACGTTGGTCGTGTACCCGCCGTCGCAGAAGGCCACGACATATTCCGCACTCGTCTCGACGCCTTCGAGCAAAGTGTCGAGCGAAACGCCGGTCCACAGCGTGCCGAGCTTCGACCACTTCGTCACGCAGTGAATGTCGACGGTGAATGTCTCCCGCGGCAGCGCACGCAGCTCGTCCCACGTCCACGAGACCGGTTCGTCCACATCCCCGCGGATCGTGAACGTCCAATGCGCTAGCGGGGTGCGGGGAGTTGGTCCGGCGGACAGCACGGGGAAGTCGCGAGTGACGTATTGGCCCGGTGGGACGCGCGACGGGTCCACCTCGGGCTGGCGCCTTCCGCGGAAGCCGCGGGCGAGCGCCATCAGGCGCGCTCACCGAGTTGGACCCGCAGAGTCCACTGCTGCTTCTCGAGCTCTCGGACGACGTCGATGAGGACGTCCTGCGAGACAAGGTCTACGTCGCCGATTAGTTGCATCCGCTGCCGCACTCGCTCGGAGACATCAGCAATCCGACGCGTCAACTCGCGGACGACGGCATGGTCCTCGACGACCGACCGCGCGACCGGTGCCAACTGTGAGCCGGCCGCCACAGCCGATGGCTGCCCGTCGGGGATGTAGCCGAGGGCGACAGCGCGCTCCGCGACCCGGTCGGCAAGATCCCGCCAGGAATCGACCAACTCGTCAACATGCTGGTGGAGCGGCCGAAACATCGGGCCGAACACTGCCCAGTGCAATTGCTTGCCAATCAGGGAGAGGGCCACGAGTTCGTGTAACACCGCCTCCAGCTCGCGGCCAAGCCCCTCGCGCTCGTGAGGCATCGCGAGCGGCGGCAGGTAGCTCGAGGGAGCGATTTCAGCCATACCTTCTCCTAAGCAGACTTCGGGGTCCTAAGCAGATTTCGGGCCGTTTCCATCGCGATTAGCCTGCCGAGCCAGGCTCGTCGTCGCACCAGGGCGTCTCCCGGGCCTGGACCCCGGTGTGGGCTGTCCGGCGTCCGAAATCTGTCGAAGGTGCAGCCCGGGTTCGGAGCATCGAGCGGGGGCGATGACGCGCCCGGCGGTGCTGATCCGCCGCCACGTACGAGGTCAGGTACGCCCGTGCCGCCACCCGGGCAAGTCACGGGTGCCACCCGCAACGGTCGGCGTAATGGTGGTGGCCGTAATCGAAGGAGCGTGCGTGTCCACACCCTTGCAACGCAACAGCCTCGCGGGAGTCAGCCGGCTCGATGCGGCGGGCCGGGAACAGCCACCCCGACGGCCTGCATTGTCGAGAGGCTTGTCGTTTTGGGTGGCCGCCACCATGGCGTTCCTGGCGTTTGCTGCCAACGCGGCGGCCTCGCCGTTGTATCGGGTCTACCAGGCACGGTTCGGTTTCTCGGCGACGACGCTCACGTTGTTGTTTGCCGTGTACATCGTCGTGCTGCTTGTCACGCTGCTCTTTCTCGGCCCGTTATCCGACTACGTGGGACGCCGACCCGTGATTTTGACTGGCCTCGCTGTCGGGGCGCTCTCCTGCGGGCTGTTCCTGCTGGCGCACGGGGAGGAGATGTTGTTTGCGGCTCGCGCCGTGCAAGGTGTGGCCGTGGGGTTGATCAGCGGTGCGGCTAGCGCGGCCCTGCTCGACCTGCGACCTATCAGCCATGCGACCCCGCTTGTCTCCAGTCTCGCGCCATCCGGCGGCCAGGCGCTCGGTGCCCTCGGCGCCAGCGCGTTGGCTCAGTACGCGCTCGCGCCGACCCGCTTCGTTTGGTGGGTGTTCTTGGCGGCATTCATCGTCGGCAGCCTCGCCGTCGCAACCATGCCGGAACCCGGAAGGCGACACCCAGTGGTGGCGAGTGCACTGCGGGCGCATGTCAGCGTGCCGCGGGGTGTCCGCGGTTCCTTCGGTGTCGCGGTTCCCTGCCTGGTCGCAGTGTGGGCGCTGGCCGGATTCTTCCTCTCGCTGGGGCCGTCACTGGCCGCGCTGCTACTGCACTCCGACAATCTGGTGTGGGGCGGTGTCGTGATCCTGCTGTTCACCGGTCTTGGGGCTGCGGGCTCGGCAACCCTGGCCATGGGCGAGCCCTCCCGAGTGATGCTCACCGGTTGCCTGGTCTTGGTCGCTGGCGCACTGGTGACGTTCGTTGCGGTCGAGACAGCGTCGCCGGTGATCCTTCTGTCCGGCACGGCCATCGCCGGGTTCGGATTCGGTCCTGCGTTCACCGGCGCCTATCGCGCCGTAACCACGCAGGGCCCCCCGGCTGATCGCGCGGGCCTGATCACGGCGATCTACATCGTCAGCTACCTCGCAACGGGCGTTCCCGCCGTAGTGGGCGGCATCGCGACGTCGCACTATGGCCTGGACGGTACGGCGCAGGTCTACTCGCTGGTCGTCGCAGCACTTACCGCCGCCGCCGTCATCGTCTTGATCAGTCGAATTCGCGTCGCCGGAAGATCGGTGCGCTACACGAGCACGCTGGACCCTCCACCAGGTCCCGGCACTGTGCCGCCATGCCCGCCGGCCACGAACCAGTACCGATAGCCCTGGACGAGGGCCGTTCTATGCACGAGCCCTCAGCGGCGCAGTTGCCGTCGAGAGGTGATGTGCAGCTTGGTGAAGATCTTGCTGAGGTGCCACTCGACGGTACGCGGGCTGATGAACAACCGGGCGCCGATTTCGGCGTTGGAAAGTCCCTCGCGAACGAGCCGGGCGATCTGGGTTTCCTGGGCGGTGAGCTCGCTCGGGGCCGCGACGGTGCCCCTGCGAACGGTCTCTCCGGTGGCGGCGAGCTCGCGGGCCGCGCGTTCGGCGAAAACCTCGGCGCCCATCGCCGTGAACATTTGATGGGCCATCCGTAGCTGCTCGCGGGCATCGATGCGGCGGTTCTCGCGGCGCAGCCATTCGCCGTACAGCAGGTGGGTTCGGGCAAGTTCGCCACGGACGCGGGTCCGACCGAGCCGGTCGATCGCCTCCCGGTAGTTGCGGTCGGCGGTCGGCCCGTCGCTAAGCAGCGCGCAGCAGCGCGCCTGCAGGCCGAGCGCCCAATCGCTGCCACAGGCGTGAGCCAGCGTCGTGAACCGTTCGAAGGCGTCGGCCGCACGCTCGGGCTGTCCGGACCGGGCCGCTGCCGTGACGAACTCGACCAGTGATGCCCAGTAGGGCATACCGATCTCTAGTTGCGGGGCAGTGGCCTCCTGCGCTGCGGTCAGCGCTTCCTCGTACCGGCCCAGGCTATTGCACAGTAATGCTTTCCCCCATCCACAGGCGATCACCCCGTCTCCCTCTCCGCGGCGCGCATTCTCCTTCAGGCCGGCTTCGATCAGTTCGAAGGCCGCGGCTTCGCGGCCTTGCCAGGCAGCGAGAAAAAGGGGGCCGTACCACGCGAGTGGGATGCCGCTCGCCTCGACGACCGCTTCCTGCTCCTCGAGCTGTGCCGCAGCCGTGGCGAGTTCGCCGAGTGAAATCTGCATGACGATGCAAGACGTCAGCGCGAGCGGCAGGACGGCCAGCGCACCGGTATCCCGGACCAGCCGAACGTGGCGCGTCGCCAGTACCTCCCAACTCTCCAGGTCCAAAAGGTGGTCGCAGCAGGTGGTGCTGGCCAGCCAGAGCCAGCGCAACCCTTCTTCCCGTGGTAGGTCCGTGGCGCTGAATGCGGTCACCGCCTTTTTCAACAGCGACACGGCTGAGGCGTGTCCGTCGGTGTATCGAGCGGCCAAGCCATCGAGCAGGAGGTCGGATGCTCGTGGCGGCTGCGCCGATGGGGTAGCGTTCCGGGCTGCGTCGGCCACCTCGTGCAGGCCGGGGCCGCTGGCCAGGTGCGCGGCGAACCTGGCTGCATCGAGCGCTTCGAGATAGGTGTCGCGGGCCAGCCGCACGTCGTGCGGTCCAAGCCGGACAGCGGCCTTGAGCAGAAGCGACGGCGCCTCGCTGCCGCGGTTCACCGTGAATGCGATCCGGGCCCGCAGCAGGTCCGCCTCGGCGCGTTGGAGCTCGCCCAGTGGGCTCGCCTCGGCCAACGACAGCAGTCTGGACGACGACTCGGCCAGGCCGGCCTCGAGCTTGGCCTGCGCGGCGGCGAGGGCACGACGCCCGCGGTGTTGCGGGTCCGGAGTCAGCTCGGTTGCTCGTTCGAGGAAGGCCGCGGCGGCGACGAGCCCGCCCCGGGCCTGTGCCCAGTCGGCCGAGCGTTCCAGCTCGGCAGCGACGTCCTCGTCGGGCCCGGCTGCGGCCTGAGCCTTGTGCCAGGCGCGCCGGTCAGGATCGGCCTGCGGGTCGACCACCTGCGCCAGGACGCGGTGGGTGTTCCGCCGTTCCTCCGGCGAAGCGGCACGGTAGATCGCCGAACGCACCAGCGGATGCCGAAACCGCACCCGGGCGCCGAACTCGACCAATCCCGCCGCGATCGCCGGTCGCGCCGCCGTGTCGATGCCGATGCCGAGTTGTTCGGCAGCCCGCCAGACCAACACGGGGTCGCCCACCGGTTCGACAGCGGCCACCAGCATCAGCTGCCGGGTGTCTGCCGGCAGAGCCGCAATCTGCCGCTGGTAGCTCTCCTCTATCCGTCGGGGCAGCCTGCCGGCGTTCGGCAGCCCGAACCCGCCCGCCAGCTCCGCTGGAGTAAACCCGCGCGGCAACTCCAGGAGTGCCAACGGGTTACCGTGCGCCTCCGCAAGGACGCGCTCCAGCACCCGGTCATCGACGGGACCTCGATGGGCGGACACGAGCAGCGTGCGAGCTTCGTCGTCGGGCAGTCCGGTGATCAGCATCTCCGCCAGGCCGGCCACCTCCGGCACCTCGGGAAGGTCTTGCTCCGTGGTGGACTCCCGCACCGCGAAGATCATCGCCACTGACTCCGCCAGCAACCGGCGCGCTACGAAGGCAAGCACCTGCGCGGACGCACGATCCAGCCACTGCGCATCGTCGATCACGCAGAGCAGCGGCCGCTCCTGAGCGCCCTCGGCCAGCAGCCCGAGCACCGCCAGCGATACCAAGAACCGGTCCGGCGGGTTACCCGCACTGACACCGAAAGCTGTGCGCAGCGCCTCCTGCTGCGGCGGGGGAAGGCGTGGGAGGCGGTCGAGCAAGGGCGCACACACCGAGTGCAATGCGGCGTACGCCAACTCCATCTCCGACTGGACACCAACGGCACGCACGACTCGGCATTGGGCCGCCCGCCCGACGAGATACTCGAGCAGAGCTGTCTTGCCCACCCCGGCATCGCCGCGCAGCACCAAGGCGCGGCTTTCACCGGCTCGGACGTCATCAACCAGCTGGTCGAGCGCCTGACGTTCGGCGCTCCGGTCCAGCAGCAACCCCATCACCTGCCCCGGCCATCCTCGACCCAGACAGTATTCGCGTCGCGCCGATCTGGACGCTATCCCCGGCTGATCGCCCGGTAACCCCGTCGGCCCGCTGGCGAGCCGGGCGGCGTCCCGAGTTTGTCGGCTGCGCAGCGTCAGTTACGGACGTGTCGGCAGACGACTCACTCGACGACAACATCGATCTGCTACCTTCCGAGGAAGGCCCCGATGATCAAGGGGCCGGCGAGGACCTTGACGAAGGCTACGTTCCTCGCGAGCTGTCCCTGGCGCTCTCAGCGTGGGGCACCACCGCGGCCGAGGATCTGCCCAGGAGAGCCCGACGGAGCCGACGCGCCGATATGCGTGTCCTAGGCGTGACCTGAGCGGCGGTGTCGCTACAAAGGGAGCGCGTCATGCACGTCAGCGCGACGTGGCCACGGCCCGCAATGCTTCTCCCCCGCAGCGGCGCGCGAAAGCCTCCTCGTGTGCGATCTCGAAGCTGTAGAGAGAGTAAACCGCAGCGATGTCCATCAGAAGGGTCAACGGGACGCCCGACGCCAACCACTGCATCGCGAGCGACGTTCCTGACGCACCAGCCTCCGGAATTCGTCGATGCGTATTGGCGATGTTCCGTCTTATCGAGATTTCATATTCTCCCATCTAAGTTTCGGGCAATGGTCGTCGACGCTGGCCATGCTCAGTGCACGTACACATGGGTGGCCCCTCCCGCCGGGCCACGGCTTGGTCGCTCAGACTTGTCTACTGCCTTCATAGCCCTAACCGGCCAGGTGCTATCGCGCCAGTCATACCATCGCGCCTTCTCGGTAGTTGGCCGTGCCAGCAGGTAGCCCTGCGCGTGGTGGATTCCCAGCGATGAAAGCGTGGTCAATTCCGCCATGGTTTCCACCCCTTCCGCAGTCGTCGTCGCACGTAGTTCTGAGCCTAAGACGGTAATCGCGGTGACGAACGCGCGGCGGGCCGGATCTGAATCAATTCCGGCAATCAAAGAACGGTCGAGTTTTATGATGTCCGGGTGAAGGCGGAGTACGTGCGTAAAAGACGAGTAGCCTGCGCCAGCGTCATCAATGGCGAGCCGTAAGCCCTCCCTGCGTAGCGGCGCAAGCGCGTGCCGGATCTCTTCATAGCGAGTAATCGCGACATGCTCCGTGAGCTCTACCACGACACGGTCTGGCGCCACCGGTGACGACTCGAAAAGCGCGGCCAGTCGTGGGTCAAGGATGAGCGCCGGAGACGCGTTAATGGACACGTAGATGCGGTCGGGCAGGTGCACTGCAACCGCGATGGCTGCAGTCGCTGCGAACAGTTCGAGTTCAACGCCAAGCCTCGCCTCCGCTGCTTCGGCGAACCACAGGTCTGGCGGTCGGGAGTCGGGGAATCGGGCGAACGCCTCCACGCCTGCCCAAAGGCCTGAATCGAATGACACGATCGGCTCCAGCGCGATCGGTAGTGACGGCCCGTCGAGGACATCGCGTATGCGGCTAGTTACCTGCGCCACCCTGCCCAGAGTTTCGGCGTCCAATGAGGTGGCGCGGCGCGTTCCGCGAAAACCAATCAGGTTGCCGTGCCGGTCGCACATCGGCAGGGCCGAAACCTGCATGGGAACGCTGTGGCCATCCGCGTGCTTCCACCGCGCTCCTACGTGGCGCCACCCCGTACGGTTGCTGATTGCTTGGGCGAGAACGGCTCGGACCATGGGCAGGTCGTCGTCGCACACCAGCTCGAAGAGGGATGTCCCAACGATCTCCTCTGCGGCTCGCCCGAGGATCGTCGCCGTCGCGGGACTGCAATACGTCGCGACGAAGTCAGTCGTAGACTCCCAGAGCCAGTCATGCGATGTGGCGGCGACGGCTGTGATGTGGTCATCCTGCGTGCTCACGACATCACGCAGCCGTCGTACCACGTGGGCTGCACGCGCGAGCAGCGCGATCACGAGTCCGGACCACGACAGCCCGAGCACCCGTTTGACACTGTCCAGGTCATGTGGTCCATGGGGCGCGGGCGTGACGCCCGCAAGAGACAGTGCCATCGTGGCGATCGTCTCCGCGGCGAGCAGGCCGGTCAGTACCCACAACGTTGCGTCTCGACCTGAGGCGGGAAGGCGGTCGGCCAGCTCGCACACACGCCCGTACGACCTGTGTCCGCGGCGCCCGAAAACGCGGACGGCGTTCCTCACATGGCCGCCTCGGCTGATGAGCGTCATAGCCGCTCGTCGACGATGAGGACCCGGCCCGCGAAGTCGCCGCGGTCTGTGTAATTCGACAGTCTTCGGATCATGGCATCGGTAACGGCGGTGCCGCGGCCAACCAGGAGAACGTCATCAACAGCGACGACGTCGTCGGCGAGGATCATCCCTGGTGTCAGGTCGTCCAGCCCGACTTCCTTAGGCGCGCTTTGACCCGCACCGGGCAGGTACGCGGCCTCGAGAGCCTCGAGGACGCGGGCACTGTACACGCCTCGTGCACGAAGCTGGGCGAGGGCCGTGACAACGGGGACGCGTCCGCAAGTGAGGTAGTCGAAGTCAACGGCGACGCGGATCATTTGCGGTACGAGAGTGAGCGGATCGCCACCGGGCTGATCTCTTCGGTAGCGCTGGTCTTCGGTGGCGGGGAGCTCGTAGCGGCTAATCGCTTCGGCGAGCGGTTCGAGCCTCGGGATGCTCGCGAGTAGTTGTGCGCTGACCGCAGGCAATCGCGCCATCATCGAGCGTTCGTCGGGCGACAGCGGCGTTCCACGATCGAGCTTGTCGACAACGTTCGCAGGCAGGCTCACCGCACCGAGTTGGGCTAGCATCCCTGCGATGTCAACATCCCAACGGTTCTCCATGTGCAGCTCGGCGGCGAGTTCCCGCACTGTCCGGGCAATGCGCTGCGCACGGCCGAATGCTTTCGGGTGCGCAAGGGCAAGAACGTCAGTCAGGGCCTGAACTGCTCCGCGAAGTGTCTTGTCCAGGAGCTCACGCTCCGCGATGGTCGAGTGGTGCAGGGCAACGCCATCGGCGAGGGCGGCCTGCAATGTGTCTGGGCTGCACGGCTTGGTGAGGAATCGGAAAATCTGTCCGTCGTTGATAGCCGCGACCGCGGACTCGACGTCCGCTTGGCCGGTGAGCAGCATTCGCACGGCGTCGGGCGTTCGCTGCCGTACCAGCGACAGCAACGTCGCGCCGTCCATCTCGGGCATGCGCATGTCGGAGACGACAACAGCGAAGTCCGCCGCTGTGTGTAAGACGTCCAATGCGGCGTGTCCGCCGACGGCGGTGGTCACTGCGTACCGCTCGCGCAACTGCCGGCGTAAGCCGTCGAGCAGCGCGGGTTCGTCATCGACGAGCAGCACCTTGGGCAGGTTACGGGCGGCGAATGCCCGTAGGGTTTGCGTTGTCATGCCGTTCCTTTGCTGACACCAGAGACCGGGACTCGTAACGTGAACGTGGTGCCAACCCCAACCGCCGACTCGACCTCGATCGAGCCGCCATGCTTTTCGTAGACGACGACGTGGGCGAGCGCCAAACCCTGGCCGGTTCCGCGACCGACGGCCTTCGTCGTAAAGAACGGGTCGAAGATCTTGGATCGCACGTGGCTCGGTATGCCGACTCCGGTATCAGCGATCCGGACGCTGATCTGGTCATTCTCGCGATCGGTAGAGATGGCGATACGTCCGCGCCGGCCTGACTCCCGGATCGCGTCCGCGGCGTTGATAAGCAAGTTGAGGAATACCTGGCTGAGGTCCGCGACGAAGCAAATGACAGGCGGAAGAGCGTTCAGCTCGAGCGTGATTTCGGCGTCATACTTCAACTCGTTGTGCGCAACGGCAACGGCCGCCCGGATCGCCTCGTTCAGGTCGGCAGGCGCTTGATGGTCGTGGCCCGGGTGGCTCATGGCCTTCATCGCCCTGACGATGGTGGCCACCCGTTCGACGCCGTCGAGCGTTTGCTCGGCCGCTGAAGGCACCTCTGCAGCGATGTCGCACAGATCGAGACTTTCGGCGACGGCGTGGAGAGCGGAGACCTTGCTGTCTGGGAGCAGATCCGCGCGGACGATTTGGTCGTACGTCTGTAGTGCGTGAAGCATCTGTGCGTACGCCTCAGCAAGGTAGCGCGTGTTGTCCCCGATGAATTGCACCGGTGTGTTGATTTCGTGGGCGACACCCGCGGCGAGCCGCCCAAGAGATTCCAGCTTCTGGCGATGCCGATCCTCGATTTCTCGCGCACGCCGCTCGGACATGTCCGCGATCACACCGACGACGCCGGCAGGAAGGCCGTGGTCGTTTGGAAGGGGTTGGGCGAAGAGTTCTGCCGGCAGGTCTGCGCCACTGGCGGTGGTGACCCGGCAGTCTAGACGTGTGGGGCGCTGGGTGTTCAGGACCTGCGACAGCTGCGTTTCGACGCTCTGCCCATCGTCCGCGTGCATGAGCGCGTGAAGGGGCCTTCCGAGCGAGCGCACGACGCCGTGGCCGGTAAGTTTTGCCCAGGTGGGCGTCACAGAGACGAGGCACCCGGCGGCGTCGGTGTGGAATACGACTAGTCCGGCTCCGTCGATGACGGTGTGGTAACAGACGAGTGTTCGCCGCAGTTCGAGCAGTGCGATCACCTGGCGGGCCAAGGCGCCGAGTCCACCGAGGGCCCGCGCAGTTAGGCGGCGTGGGGTTCGGTCCATGACGAGAATGTGGCCGAGTGTGAAGCCGTCGGAGGTGACAAGCGGCTCCGCAGCATAGAACGCAGCGAAGGGTTCCCCCTGCACCCAAGCGATGCCACAGCTTCTCAGGTCGGCGTGCACGTCTTCTATGAGTTGCGGGCCAAGGCCGAGCTGAGGACCGCAAAACGACGCGTTGCGATCGAGCTCTCGAGCGGCGAATCCGTGGGCTGACTTCACCCACACCCGGCGCGTGTCAATGAATGTGATTGCGGCCAAGGGGCACCCGGTGACGAGCGCAGCGAGTTCGGTGATGTCGTCGAATTCAGGCTCGGCCGGCGTGTCGAGCACGACGTAGCGGGCCACTGCCCGCAGCCGCGCCTCCTCAGCACGCTCTGACGGGCACGGCGGCGCGTCGGCTTCTAGGAGGCCAGCTGGTCGAGGCATTGCAGCAGATAGTCGGTGTCGAACGGTTTGGGGAGGAAGTAGTCAACCCCGCCAGTCCAGGCGCGCCAGGCCTGGTCCTCTTCGGCAGCCGCACTGAGCATCACCACGGGTAGCATCGCGCCGCCGTCGTCACGGCGGACATTCGCAAGGACCTCATGCCCGCTCATCCCAGGCATCATGATGTCGAGCACCACACAGTCCGGGCGGTCATTGGTGATCGCGGCGAGCGCCTCCGTGCCGCTGCGCGCGACATGGACATCGTGTCCTTCAAGCGCGAGCAGATCAGCGAGCAGGTCGCGCACGTTGGGGTCGTCGTCGACGACGAGGATCTTCGGCATTGGTAGATTTCCTTCCTTATGGCTATGCGACTTCGGCGGACAATCGCAGAAGCCACGCGGTGAGCACGTCGGGATCGAACGGTTTGGTGAGGTAGCACGAGGCGCCGGCGCGCCAGCCGGCCCACGTCGCCTGGTCGTCGTCGGCCGCGGAAAGCAACAGAACGGGCAGCGAGTCGTGCGACGGACGACGACGCAGTTCCGCTAGCACGTCGATGCCGGACA
>Ga0157370_10005441_pt1 | contig 14283 bp, 13 predicted proteins | sample C35metaG_FD_113463 | JGI IMG/M metagenome (GOLD analysis project Ga0157370, IMG submission 113463) | Corn rhizosphere microbial communities from Kellogg Biological Station, Michigan, USA - C3-5 metaG | ecosystem: Host-associated > Plants > Roots > Rhizosphere > Soil | place: USA: Michigan...
AAAAATACTAAAGGATTTTGTTCGTCAGCTTTTTCTACAAAAACTTGTTGTCCTTCTTCGTTAGTAGTATGCAATTCGTAAGTTAACGCTACTACAGAGTTTGGTGAAATATTCATTTAAATTAATTTATTGTAAATACTCTAATGCGTCCTCAACAGTGTTAACCGGCAACTGGCATACTTTATTTCGGCAAATATAAACTTTTGTTTCGTTGCTTTGCTTACCTTTTAACAGCGGTAAGCTACTTTTTGTTCCGCCTAATGTAATTTTGTTCGGAATATAATGTCCGCTTAATGCTAATTTAATATTATCGCTTTCTAAACCTGTAATGGCAATTTCATTTATACCGTAAACTTCGTTTAACAATTGAATGGCCCAGTTTGAGTAGGCTGAACCGTAACTTTTAATCTTCGGCTGAACCGAAGCAAGCATTTCTGCAGCTTTTTCGGTATATTCTTCAATATCGAAAAGCAAGCCCAAATGCTGCAAATTCTGCGCCATGGCAGAGTTTGAAGCCGGAATTACATTATCCATTACTTCATGTTTGCGGGCAATTAAATCTTCACTTTCAGCAGAGGTATAGAAAAACATTGACGAATCTGCATCCGTAAAATTAGCGATCACATAATCGGTCAATGATTTTGCCTCTTCTAACCATTTTTCATCAAAATCAGCCTCGTACAGCGCAATCAGTGCTTCAATAAAAAAGGCGTAGTCATCTAAGAAACCCGTGATTGAAGCCTTACCGTTTTTATAATTGCGGTATAAGCCACCATTTTCTGATTTTAAATGACTTAAAATGAAACTGGCTGCTGCTGAGGCTTTCTCATAATATGGCCCATGATTCAATACTTCTGCGGCATCGGCCAAAGCTTTAATCATCATGCCATTCCAGGCGGTTAAACACTTATCATCCAAACCTGGCCGGATTCTTTTGCCCCGAACCGCCATTAATTTTTCTTTAGCTAAGTTTACTTTATCATAAAGTACTTCTGCATCAATATTAAATTTAGCGAGCAGGTCATCATCGCTGATCGTTTTCCGCAAAATATTGGTTTGCTCTTCTTCCCAGTTGCCTTCTTCGGTGATATTATAGTAAGCGCCGATTAATTGGGCATCTTCACCCAAAACCTGATCGAATTCGGCTTTATCCCAGATGTAAAACTTGCCCTCTACCCCTTCGCTATCGGCATCTAATGCCGAATAAAACAGGCCATCTGCTGAGGTCATCTCCTTAAAAACCCAATCTATCGTTTCAACTACAGTTTGTTTAAACGAATAAAACCTGGTACACTGATAAGCTTCTGCATACAGACTGATCAATTGTGCATTATCGTAAAGCATCTTCTCAAAATGCGGCACATGCCATTTATCATCAACTGAATAACGGGCAAAGCCACCTCCAATCTGATCGTAAATGCCTCCCCTGCTCATTTCTTCGAGCGTATGGCAAACCGCGGTAAATACTGACTCATCATCTTTTAAAAAGCCATAGCGCAATAAAAACACCCAATTATTAGGTAAAGGGAATTTTGGCGCGCGGTTATAACCTCCGTAACTAATATCAAAATGGCGTTTCCAGGGTTCGATAATTTCGTTAAGGTGTTCGTGAGTATATTCTTCTTTTTCGGGCGCCGGGATTATTTTTTCGCTGTCTTTAATGCCAGAAGTTAGGCGTTCGGCATATTGGATAGCTTTATCGGGTTCATTTGCCCAAAGTGCGGCAACATTTTCCAGAATATTGATCCAATCGCTTTTCCTGAAATAGGTTCCGCCATAAATCGGGCGCTGATCGGGCAAACAGATACAGTTTAGCGGCCAGCCCCCACTACCCGTCATGAGCTGGATGGCATACATATAAATCTGATCAATATCCGGTCGCTCCTCGCGGTCTACCTTAATACAGATAAAATGACGATTCATCACTTCGGCGACTTCATGGTTCTCGAAACTTTCGCGCTCCATTACATGGCACCAGTGGCAGGCCGAATAGCCGATGCTCACCAATATGAGTTTATTTTCCGTTTTTGCCTTTTCTAACGCTTCTGTACCCCATTCATACCAGTTAACAGGATTATGGGCATGTTGCAACAAATATGGTGAAGAAGCGTGGATCAGGTTATTGGTATCAGACATGGCAGCTAATGTAAAATGTAAGCGGAAAAAAAGAATTTTAATTTGAGGCGTAAATCTATTAATATTCTACAAACCTGTTCCGATTTAGTTTTTGTTTTTATACTTTAGTTGGAAATCTGCCTGACGGAATGGAATTGAGCAAAAATGTTTTATTTAATAACAGATTATACGCCTTTTACCCTTAACCTTACACCCTATACCTTTCACCTTCAACATTTAAGCCTCAACCTTATACCTTCAGCCATCAACCTTAAAATCATGAAAATTACCCATACCGAAATATACCGCTTTAGCATCCCGATGGAACCTTTTGTAATTGCAACCGGAACCATGCACTTTGCGCAGAATGTATTGATCAGGATTTATACCGATGCTGGCATTCACGGTATTGGAGAATGTTCTGCTTTCCCGATGATTGTGGGTGAAACTCAGGAAACCTGTATTGCCATGGCTAAAGACTTTGCCGCCATTTTAAAAGGTAAAGATCCCTTGGAAATTCCGGAGCGGATGAACGATTTATTGGGTTACGCCGATCATAACAATACCATTAAAAGTGCTTTCGATATGGCATTATTTGATATTGCGGCCAAAAACGCCAAATTACCATTATATAAATTTCTTGGCGGAACCAAACGTACCATAGAAACCGATATGACAATTGGTATCGATACGCCCGAAGGAATGGCTGCAACCGCGTTGAAATATAAAAGCCAGGGTTGCCGCATTTTAAAAATTAAACTGGGCAAAAAAGTGCACGATGATATAGAAAGGGTAAAACATATCCGCGAAGCAGTTGGCGAAGATTTGACCTTACGCCTGGATGCCAATCAGGGCTGGAGTTTTGACGACGCCTTATTTGCTTTAGGCGAACTGGAAAAATACAACATTGAATTTTGCGAACAACCCATGCGCACCTGGTATGATGATAAATTGCCAGAACTGAATGTAAATTCGCCGATTAAGCTCATGGCCGATGAAAGCTGCTATAACCATCACGACGCCCGTAAACTGATCAACAGCCAATCGACAACTTATTTAAACATTAAATTTTCGAAATCCGGAGGCATTTTAGAAGCGCAAAAAATCCACGAAGAAGCTTTACAACGAGGTGTAAAATGTATGATCGGCAGCATGCTCGAAAGTAGAATTGCGCTGAGTGCCAACCTCCATTTTGCATTGGCGAGCCCGAATGTGGAGTTTTTTGACCTGGACACTGCACTACTGGGCCATTTGGTAGATCCGGTTGTTGGTGGCTTAACTTATAATGGCTACTTTCTTGATGTTCCCGAAGAAATCGGTATCGGTGCCGAAGCGGATGAATTTTTCTTAGCGGAATGTGAAAGCTGGACGGTTTAGTCATTGGTTCAGTCGTTCACTAGTTCATTAGTTTTCTAGCGAGCGGACTGGAATGCTTCAGTGATTCGACCGCTTATTGGTTTTCTCATGTGACATCAAATTTAATTTAGAAGTTTGTTATATGCTGTTGCTAGGCTATACGCCCAGACCAATGAACCAATGGCAAGTGAACCAATGAACTAATGACTAATGAACCAACAATCGATCCAACGCCAAACTATCGCCATTAAAGGCATTAAAATCCACTACATGGCCGATACCGTTAATTTTAGCTTTATCAGAGTGCTGCCAAAATTTCCAACGGCTTTTGTCCATCCTTAGTTTTGGTTGATAATAATGGGCGATCCACAAAGGATAATCATCAAAAAAATCGGCTAAATAATCTTCGTAAAATTTAAGCCCGGTGTAAACAATTGGTCTCACCTTGGTTTTCATTTCTACATAATTGAGAAAATCAGAAAGTTCTGCCCTCATTTTTAGCGGTGAAACGCCATCCAGGGATTCTATATCTACAACCGGTGGTAAATCACCTTTCTCAATATTTACTACTTGCAGAAAAAATTTAGCCTGCGTTTTACCGTCTTTTTTAGGTCTGAAAAAGTGATAGGCACCGCAAATAATACCGGCTTTTGGGGCTTCACGCCAGTTCCGCTGAAAATAAGGATCAACCAGCATTAAGCCCTCTGTGGCTTTGATAAAGGCAAAGCGGATACTCACCTCATCCTCTTTCATTTCCCTTACTTTTTGCCAGTTTATTTTGCCCTGATAGTAAGAAACGTCTATTCCGTGAATGCTATACTTTTTAGGAATCTTGATATTAAAACTTTCGTAGGTTCTATAATTGGGGTCTTGCCCCCAATCTATAACCCAGCGCCAGGTAGCCACAAAACTTCTTAATACATAACCGTAGTAAAATGGAGAGAGCAAAATCAACAATAAACCGGCAATAACCAGTTTAAGCTGAACGGAAATACCACCTTTCTTTTTTCTTCGTGTTGCCGGTTTCCGAACAGCAGGTTTTCTAACAGCAGGTTTCCTGGCTACAGGGGTTTTATTTACAGGGGTTCTTTTCTCTGGCGGCATGGGTTATTAATGCCGCTAAGTTGAGGAAAATGTATGAAAATAAAAAAGGCGAGTAGCCCCGCCTTGAATGTTTTTAGCTTTTATTCTTAATGATGTTGATGAAACGTTTAGACTGAATTTCCACAAAAAGAAAGAGGCCTTAGGCGGCGGCGAACCGAAGCAAGACTGCGCTGAGGAGAAAAAATCTTTTTAACTGTCATTCTGAACGCAGTGAAGAACCCGTAGGCTCTGCGAAGCAACTCTTTAGATCCAAAGATCCTTCGTACCTCAGGGATGACAGAAAACAATAAGACAAGCCAGAGCGAGAGGCAAAGAATAGTGAGTGCATTAAGATTCCCGCATGCGCGAGAATGACGACCGTATTATAGCGAGCGCCTTAAACCCCTATCCGCCTATCGGCACCTTTCCCCTGAAAGGGAAAGAACTAAAAAACAAATTATCGCATCCTGCAATACGCACCTTGCTATATGCACAATGCGATCTGCACCCTGCTATCCGGCCTCGCAGATTTTCGCCGGAAAAAGCACGGAAATCTTTGCAGTTCCCCTCATACCCCACAGCCCAAGGCAGGATCAAAGCGAGAGCGGTGGAATAAAGCAAGGGTAAGAGCCTCGATGCTGCCGCTATCAAGATTTCCGTAGCTTTTTACAAGAAAGGATGCAAGCCTTGGGTTTTTGTTTCTTTTGGGCCAAGCCAAAAGAAAGAGCCCCTCGGCGGCGGTGAGCCGAGGCAAGCCCGAGCCTGGGCAAGAAAATAGCGATTGCATTAAGATTCCCGCATGCGCGAGAATGACGACCGTATTAGTAATTGTCCCCCATTACCCCCTCTTAACCTCATACCACCGCTCCACCCCCTCCACAAACCCCTCAAAAAAATCCTTATAATACCCTTTCGGCACCTGCACCCTAAAATTTATCCTGCTAAAAAACCAAACCAGTTTATAATCCATTTCCGCCTCAAGCAAATACCATAAATACGGTTTAACCCGATCGCAAACCAAAAACAGCCCAGGTTGATCGGTACTCAAATGCAGCAATTTCCCTTTCACCTTAATCTTCAGCTGTAGTTCATAATAATCGCCCTCATCTTTTAATACAAAACTTAAAACAGGTACCTCCATGGCGAACTCGACCAATTTCATATCCCGCATTACAGGTTTGCCGGTAACATTGCGCAGGCCATAAGTATAGAAATAGTGTGTAAAACGCTGTTGCATCAATAGTGGCAAAGCCTTGTTCCATAACTTAAAAACTTCTAGCTGGTTAGCCTCATTAAGTGTATTGGTTTCGGCTACCTTTTCGGGCAGGTGGACATTAGCGTTAAAGCGAATGGCAGCTATCTCTTTCATGGCGAAGCAAATGCTGTTCAGCTCCTCCTGTTGCGGCGAGAGGCTTATGCCATCTACATCATGCAGATTCAGCACGAAACGTTTAAAAGATTTAACCGTTTTAAGGTAAGCCGTGGCCGCAAAAACATAAGGAATAAGGAAAGGATAATGGTTGCTGTGGAAATTCAGCAGATCGGTATTGGCGAAACAATAACCAATGCTAACCGGTGCCAAACGTGCCATAACCTGTTTATTCAACAACCTTTCGCGTGGCACTACTGCCCGTTCCGTAACATCCGGGAAATCATCACCAGGCCTAAACAAACCGCCAAACTTTTTCTTCAATGTGATGGTGAGACCACCCGGTTTTTTAACCACATCTACATAGCTCGACCGCTTGTTGCCCAAAGCAAAACATGCCGGCCAGTAATATTCCTGAAAATCGCAGTAACCGTTCCGCATCATGGCGCGTAAAGTAAGGTAAGCATAATGCCCAAGGTAGCTTTCATCCGTATCAACACTACAGCTCACCAACAGGCAATCGTACTCCACCGCGATGTAAACCTTTGCCTCCTCCTTTCCTAATTTAACATGAACAGTTAACAAACCCTGATCAAAAGAAAGCGATGTTATGGCCAGCGACTCGGGCTTTTTACCTAGGCTAAATGTGCAATGCGACTCCAGCACCGTTAACCTTAACACCCTGCTCCCCTTTTCAAAAGGCAGTTTGTAAAACCGCGAAAGCGGTTTCCCTGCAATGGTAATGGATTTAGCTTTCATACTCGTATGATTTTACGAGTCTTGTTGGGCAGAACAGCCCCAGACAATAAATGTGGGACTGCTTACCATAACTACATTAAAGTTTCTGAGGCCTTACGTGACATGGATTTACAGCAGCCCCACATCTATTTCGATGTACAAATATATACATCTACACATAGATATGGGTATTTAATCTGCTGTCTTGCGCCACGGCCTCAGATTTTTGTAGTTGCAAGACTTTTATTGATACCTAATTACTTAACCAAAGATAAAAAAATTTCCATAAAGTCAATATATATATTGACTTATTATTCTCAAAATATTTCCAGCTTGCTTCTATGAAGAAAGTAACAGCAAAAGCATTTAAAATGCTTTTAGCACAACGTATTAAGCAATTAAGAACGAAATCAAGTCTCACTCAAGCGGAATTAGCTATTAAGATCGGTTACAAGGATAAACAGGTCATTAACAATTACGAAGTCAATGGAGCTAATCCTACTGCATACAATTTAGTATTATTAGCAAAAGCACTTGAAGTTACAATTGATGAATTATTGGATTTTTCCAAATTAACAGAAAAATAACAAGCCATTAATAGTATATCGAATACATTTCATAATACCAGTAAAGCCAATTCAATATTAATTGCCAGCTCATTAAACTATCTGACTACATTAATACGATTGAAAAAATTGTAACCTTGTAGGAGAGATCATTAGCAAACGAAAGAAAGAAAATGGAGATATTAAGGAAAAAATGATTATAAAAGTAAAAGCCCGATCAGAAATGATTGGGCTTTTATTAAATTATTTAGCAACAAAGGTCTCAATAAATTCCTTTGGTAGTTCTCGATAGCTGCGAATCCTTGCCACATTGAAATGCCTTATGCTTCCATTTCTAAGTAAGCAGTTAGCTTTCAATAATCGTGTTTCTTTCATTGGGTCAATAGTTGTTTTTTCTACAATTAATTCGTTTATGTAAATAATACGTTTAGTGTACTTTTCGTTTTTATCGGAATATTGAATTTCAAACCATTTTTTTTCGAAATCAGCTTTTCTAATAGTTTTAAAGAAATCTAAAATACCTTTATACTTAAACTCCTTGTGATCTAAACTTTTCTGTATGTCTTTAGCTGCTTCTTTACCTGCCTCACTTATCTTTAACATTTCCTTTTCAGATGAAAATGTTTTGATTTCCCCTGAAAACTGATCTGTAAATCGATAAATATAAAAATAATGTTTCCAAAGAATATCTTTTATTTTAAGAGGAGATTTAACAATCTTTTTATCCGTTATTTCTTCCAAATAAATTTTAACTGCATGAAAATAGTATTTATTAGAACTAAAATTGATTAGATTATTATATACAAATTTTAAAGCATCAAAAGCAATATATTCTTCACTATATTTAGAAGTTATATTGTTAAGCCATCTTAATTTAATTAAAACCTTTGATTTTTTGTGAATTGGCTTACCATTTTTTTCATCAAACTTTTGAGGATCATCGTTATATTTAACATCTATAACTGAGCCTAATGGAGGGAGATAATCCAACAAATTATTGGTTTTCATTTTTTGCTTTTCATCGTCATCCGACCAAATTTTCTTCTTACCAAGTTCGAGGTCGACGCTTCTCAGGATCATCATTTTACCTAAGAATTTCTTTTTCAAATCTTCCAAGGTATGATTTTATACTCATTAGATGAAGCGGTAAGATTGTTACTGATTAATTTGATTTCTCTCCTTTTAAACCAGTTTGATTCAAAACTTCCATTAATCGTAGAATAGTATAGGCATTTGTATGAATCATTATCCTCCAGTTCTCCACTAAGATTATTGTATTTTACACCATAGTTCTTTTCAGTTACTACCATTAATGGTGGTGTAAAATGTGCATAGGTAGTAATAAGAATATTAAAATTAGTATGGTCGAAAGGATGCGCGAGATTCGAAACTATCGAACCAATCGGGATTTTCTCCCCTACTAGTTTTTCAGGTACAGCTATCTCTAGCTCACCTTGATTTTCAGACTCCATAAGATTGTTAATTTAGATTATTTGTTATCGAAACAAATATATACATTTGACCAGCTTATGCAATGGGCTAAACAGTAGTTTACAATTAGGTAGGATTACAGAGCTTTTTTAGCTTTACTATTAGAAATAATAGGTTAGGTGTTTATTAAACAGGTGCTTGAGAATCTCCAGCGTCCCTGTTATAAATACTTCAATAATGAAGTTTCCAGCTTCTAACCCTGTAAATACAGACAGAAGAATGTGTGTTGCAAATTTAATCATTTGAATCATATTATTTATTACTTTATTATGTTTATCGAAATTACAATGACTCAGTTATTGGGTCCTGATCCGCACTTCGGTGGTATGTAAACATTAATACGTTATTGATAACCCAAAGCATAAGCTCTTTTAAATTATGAATCGCAAACCAGATTGGTTACAGGGCAAAGGATACCTTCACATTACACCTTCATTAAGCATTGATGCTAACTGGAAAAAATACTATAACCGGATAACATCGCCACAGTATATTGCTACTTATGCATTTTATCCTCTAATGCATAGAATATTATCCGATAGAAAGTATAAAAAGCCTAACCCAAAAAAACATGAAGGAATAAAACGCTCCCACTGCCACAAAATTATAGGAGAAAATAAATTTGAAAAAAGCGCGAAGAACAGGCCTTTACATTACGCTAGTCACTTCGATGTTCTAATTTACTCTTATTATGCTGACACGCTTGGTAAACTTTACGAGGAAAAGTTGCAAAGTAATGAAGAATTAAATAAGGCTGTATTAGCTTATAGAAGGGTTCCAATATCAAAAACTAACCAAAAAGGAAAAAGTAATATTCATTTCGCAAATGAGGTTTTTAGCGAAATAAATAGAAGAGTAGAATCTGAGGGAAGTACATCTGTATTAGCAATTGACTTAAAAAGTTTCTTTTCATCACTATCTCACGAAATATTATATGATGCTTGGGCTAAACTACTAAATGTAGAAGAATTACCAACGGATCATCGTAATGTTTTTAAGGCATGTACGAACTTCAGTTATATTCTACATAAAGATTTAAAGCAAAAAAATGGCTTTAGATTTGATGAATCAAAGCTAGCCAAAATCAGAAGAGAAAACGGTTTTAAATCTTTCTTTGAATCTAATGAAGCCTTTAGAAATGAAATCAAAAATGGCAGACTTCCAATTTATAAAAACCCTTTCAGAAAATTCAATGAACAAACTGGTAAAAAAGAAATGATTGGAATCCCTCAAGGGCTTCCCATTAGTGCATTACTTGCAAACCTTTACTTATTAAATTTTGACTCTCATATAATTAAAGAAATTGCGTCAAGATATGGTGCATATTACAGAAGATACTCTGATGATATTTTAATCTTATGCAAACCTTCAGTTGTTGATGAAATAAATTCATACATTAACAATCTCATATCAAAATATAGAATCGAAATAAGCACAGATAAAACTGAACGATTCTTGTTTAAAAAAATGCCTTATAATAAAACAGGCGACGAAAGAATTACTTCTATTAAAATTTTGTCAGAAACCAAAAATATAATTGACTGCCCTGTAAATTATTTAGGTTTTGAATTCAGAGGTTACAATACATTAATTAAATCTACCAATCTTGCAAAATATTACCGTAGATTAATCACAATCATAAAAAGAAGAGCTAGAAGAGCATTAAAACTTTCATTTCATAATCCTAATATCCCCAAGGCCGTATATATTAATCAAATAAAAAAACTATACAATTCGCCAATAAAATATGCTGATAAGTTAGAAAACAAACAAGTTTTTAGAAAGAGACATTCTTTGATCATTAATGATAGAGGAGATTTCACCTTTGATCACTTTGATGTAGAAGTTAAAAATGCGTCAAATTATATTTCATACCTAAGGAGATGTAAAAAAGAATTTAATTCAAATTCCTTCTCTTTGCAACTCAAAAAGAAAAAGCAAGTAATTGGCCAGGCAATAAATAAGCACTTACAAGAAAGATATTAGTTATATTATGATACTAGTAATCTATGTATAAAATCATTAATCAATTTTTAATTCATGCCTTACCTTTAGTTGCTTCAGGCATCCTGAGCATTTACCACAAGCTAAATTTGAAATATGACAGGAATGAGCAATAGTCAGCATATCAATAGGAACATTGTATTTTGATACTAACTCATGGCTATAATAATTCAATGTAGGGCAATGAACCTTTAAGCCCCCCTCTTGATAAGAAACTGTTTCATTTATTAATTTGTAAAATTCTCCTGTTCCATCTTTGTGGAATTTGTCCGATTTTACCGATGCCAAATACAAATCACTAACGCCATCTTTAATTCCCATCATGGCTGCAAATGTGATTAGCAGCTGATTTCTATATGGCCACCACTCTTCAGACGGCGCAAAGCTTAAGTTATCAGCATCAGCTAAAGTTCCAGCCCCTAAACTCCTACAATTAATTTGTATAATCTTATGTTCTATATTTAATAATTCGCATATATATTTCGACACATATATTTCTCTTTCAGCAACAGTTTGACCATAATCAATTGTATAAGCGATGTCTGGCATTAAACCATAAGTCAAACATATTGAGTCAACTCCGCCAGATAATAGGATTGCTTTTTTTACAAATTCCATATTGTATGATAAATTGCTGTTGTTAAATTGTTATAAATCGTAACATCACCTGCATTTAACATTGTTAGCTGAGGTTTATAACAAGTTCTATGATAACCAATCATTTTTTTCCCATTTCCAATTGAATAACCAATTTCTACTAAGGTTCCAGAGTCTAAGTTATCTAGAACACAGAATACAATATCCGACTTATCAATCCCTTCGATATCTTTTTTCGCAATAGTTGCATCATCTCCTAAACCAATATCGTGAAACGGAGAGAAAACTTTGACGCCAAATCCAAGAAAAGCATTTCTTATCTTATCAATTAAAATTAGCTCAGCTATGGAAAAAATAGGCGCTGCTAGGTATATGCATCTGTCAGTCAATTTATTATTAACGAATTTTTTACAGCTAAATGTCTGGGTAGAAGAAGTATTTATATAAATCTTTTTATCACAATAAAGGGCAGTTGACATAGATGCATAAAGAGCACATTCCTCAAGATCGAGGCCCATTTCCATCCAATAATACCCAAAACTAGCTGTAAATATGTCCCCCGAACCAATTTTATTTACATTATCCGTTATAAATGAAGGAATTTGTGCTTCATTCCCCTCTTGATATAGTGTTGCTCCATAAGGTCCATTTTTAATAATTACTGCTTTAACTTTTTCTTCATTAAAAAAGTATCTTTTAATTTCATTTATATCTTCAGAGGAAGAAATTGATCTTGCTTCATCTAAATTTACTATGTATATCAATTCATCAGCAGTACCAATATCTTTAAATTTTATTGGCTTTATAGAAGTTTGAGGATCGTACACAACTTTTCTACCTTTAACACTAAAATCAGTTTCCAACATCCCATAACAAATAATATTTTCACCTTTTACAGATATATCATTTGATTTTTTAATGTTAAGAATATTTGGAAATATAGTAGGATTGTCTAGGGCGAAACTGTATTTAAAAGTTATAAAATCGTCATAATCAAAACACTTAAAATCAAAATTTTCATAAACCTTTTTATTCTCTGTCAAAAATTTCGAAACTTCTAAATTACCCATAGTGTTAAACTTAACTGCACATTTATTTTCTAAAAGAAATTTCACACATCGGAATCCAGAGCCAAAAATTTCCATGGAGATATCATCATAATCAATTTCTCTATATATTCCACCAACAACGGATATCATAGCTACCTCCTCTTTATTTGCACCTTACATGCTGGTGATTTTATATCTAATATTTTTGCTTCATATTCGGCTCCGCCGTTAATGCACGCTATAATATCAGATGTATTAAGATGCAATATAGCACCAAGAATTTCACCATCACCATCTTCAAGTATTAATGCATCATTACTCCCTATTTCTACACCCAGCAAGTCTCCAACATCGTGCTTATCTAAAACAGTAACATTTATTGAAGAAACATTTACTGTGATAATACCCGTTTCACAATCGAAAAGTGATCTTTGTGGTGGAACATATCCACCTCCTCCTGATCCGCCCATAATTTTTTATAGTTTAAGTTTATTTATGATGTACTATTAAAGTATCGATGATTTTAAATGATAATATGGTAATTAAATAGTTGATTGATCAAAAAAATCCCTTGATGAGTATAGAAGTATTGAGCTAGAATTATTTAGTTAACGCAATATAAATCAAGGTTTTGAAATCTACAACCTTCACAATCTATATTTATTGTTATTCAACTCTTATTGCTTCAACAGTTTTAGTCAGATAAGTAGGGAAACTTTTATCAGTAGAACCATAAGAAAAGTTTTTGCTTATTTCATCACTATAAATTCTCCATCCATAGTTTGAAATAAGATCTAAAGCATCTTCTGTAGCAATATCCTTTTTCTGAAATTTATGCTCTACTTTTTCAAAATCCCAACCGCTATAACCTCTTGGAACAGGACAAATATCCAAGGTTTTACCTCTATATCTTAAAACGGAAACATAAAAAATGATACCACTTACTTCGGTTTTGTCTTTTAAATTTGCGCCATCATCTCCACTGTTTATAAAATTTAAAGTGGTTAAAGCTATCTTTTGTCCTTTCTCTTTAACATAGGCTGGTTTAGCACCAGCTCCATCATTTACATCTACCGCTGCAAACTTTAAGGTAGTAAGAGCAATTTCATCACTTTTTGATGCAGGGCTATTACCGGAACTATATGAAGAGGTACTTCCAGAACCTGCAGTATAACCTCTTACATGTGGGCGCACATAGGTGCCATCTTTTCTGGTATAACCCCTAACACTTGTAGATCTTCGTTGTGCCAAAACTGGCATAACCAACAGACAAATTTGTAATAATAATAAAATTGTTTTTTTCATATAATTGCGTTTTTAATTTCGTGAAGGTACATGCCAAAGAAAACTAAACCTTACGGTTTCCCTTAGTTGATAATTATTAATATGTCATAGGAGTTACTATTTCGATTTTAGTGCAATGTGCAAAGTCTGAACTAACGACTGCAACGTTTGAACTACCGACCGCAACGTTGGAACTGTCGACTGCAACGTTTGAACTGTCGACCGCAACCTCTGAACTACCGACCGCAACGTCTGAACTATCGACTGAGACGTCTGAACTATCGACCGCAAAGTCTGAACTATCGACCGCAAAGTCTGAACTACCGACCGCAACGTCTGAACTATCGACCGCAACGTCTGAACTATCGACCGCAACGTCTGAACTATCGACCGCAACGTCTGAACTATCGACTGCAACGTCTGAACTATCGACCGCAACGTCTGAACTATCGACCGCAAAGTCTGAACTATCGACCGCAACGTCTGAACTAACGACTGCAATGTCTGAACTACCGACCGCAACGTCTGAACTATCGGCCGCAACGTCTGAACTACCGACCGTAACTCTGAGCTACGCATTAAGATTCCCGCATGCGCGGGAATGACGGATTTATTGGTTGAACAACTATCA
>Ga0157370_10005442_pt1 | contig 14281 bp, 12 predicted proteins | sample C35metaG_FD_113463 | JGI IMG/M metagenome (GOLD analysis project Ga0157370, IMG submission 113463) | Corn rhizosphere microbial communities from Kellogg Biological Station, Michigan, USA - C3-5 metaG | ecosystem: Host-associated > Plants > Roots > Rhizosphere > Soil | place: USA: Michigan...
CCAGCTTCCTGCTGTTTGAGGATCGAAACAATCTGCGTCTCTGTGAATCTTGTCTTTTTCATCAGTTTAAAATTAAGATTTAATCTCTAATTTCAAACTGTCTGCGATTATGGGACACTTACAGTACAGCATTGATGATAGGGCATTATCATCCAATGCTTGGAGCTGCTTGAAAGAGTACGGGCTCATTAGAAGCCGTTCCCTGTAGAATTTAACTGTGTTGCGGGAAATATGAAGTTGCCTGGAAATGTTCCGTTCTGAGACATTCCGGTCCAGCATCTGTATAATCAAGCGCAGTGTCTGCATCGAAGTAACTTTGTTGGCCATCCTTTGCTTTTGTTTTTTGCAAAAGATGGGAGGTTAAGTACTTCAATACCAATCCGTGGGTGGCTCTGTTTGCCGGAATCCTTCCAGACATTGGTGGCTCAATATGCCGGAATGGCAGTAATTCCCAAATGGCTCACTTTACCGGAATCTTCCTGGTTGCGCCGTTTGTCGGTGGCTCCAGTTCTCGGAATTACCGGCTCAAGTTGCCGGAACACTGGCTCTGTTTACTCCGGAATATCCAGGCTCTTGGCGGACTTACAACAAAGCGTGCAAGGCTTAGAATTCGCGTCTGACGTAAGCGCACGCAGACAATTCATCAAGCATTGCTCCGACAGCGTGACAAAGTTCTTGAATTCCGACCGGGAACATCGATATCTGAACGAATTGACGGACTCCGGCACCCTATTGTATGAAAATGCATTTACCAGTTCGCACGAAAATCTGGATATGCAGACTTTTCATTCAGTCAGAGACAGGATTCGCGAAGTCTATTTTGCATTGAACACCAATTCCATCAAGAGGCAAAACCGAAAAAAATATTGCGATTATATCAATAATTCAGGCGCCACCAAAGTTTCTCTCCTCCGGGCTTATGAGGATGTCCATTTGAGAAATGAGCGGATAAATAGCGGAGAAGGACCGGGTCTTGACAGGCTTAACGATTTGATTGAAAGCGTTATATCAAAGTTGCACCCCGAAGAAATTGACACCTCCATCGATATTTCTCACTTTCTGAAAGAACCAGTGACTGCGGACGATCATCGAGTCAGACTGGGGGCTTTTATACAGCCACTCGGCCCCGGTTTTGAGCAGATTGTCATCAACTCATTTTCAGGTGGCTTAGGCTCGAATATCTCAAGATATCTCGGATTTTGCCCTCCGAGCATTCTTGACAAATGCAGAGAACATATAAACCATTTGGGAGGTGACGAGGTTTTCGCTGATGTCCGGGATGCGTCGATTCACAACGCAAGTTCGTTCCCGGTTTTGTCTCAAAATGTAATTGATATCGCAGGTAGCGTAAGCGAATCGTCCGATAGATCATTACCATTGAATTCCCTGTTTCTTTCCATCGATACGTCGGGGGAACTGTTTATCGCGGACGAGGCAGGAGGCCGAATCAATCCTTTTAATTTTTCCATGGAAACCCTCGGCCGTAAGTCAAAATTGGTACAGTTTCTCGATATGTTTAATGATACCGATCTGTTTGGATACACACATTTCATTCAGCGGATCAACGACTTCCTTACCAGTTCCGCTAAAAAAAATCACATTGCGCCAAGCCCCCGAATTGTATTTAAAACAAATACCATCCTAAAGCGCCGGCAGTGGCACATTAGTTCGGAATTTTTGCAATCCCGTTTAGGCGAATATCGTGGGCAGATACATCTTTCCCATTTACGAATTGGTGACATCCTTGCTGAATATTCGATTCCACAGCAGGTTTTCGTCAGGGCCGGCACTTCGCCAGGCACAGGGAAGAGACAGAATTCGGATAACGACAAACCACAATACATTGATTTCAGATCGCCGTTGCTAACAGTTCTTTTCATGAATTTACTTACCAAATGCGGCGACGTGCTGGTATTTTCAGAAGTCTTACCCGACTTCAATAGTACCGGAAACGATTCGGAGAACTATGCAAAAGAGTACGTAATGAATCTGTAACCACGCAAAAGAACAAGTTGCTTAAATCAATTTCTTACCACTATTGAACTGACTTGAATGGATCGCAAACGTATTTCCGTAATTATTCCCGTTTTTAACCAGGCTTCGTTTATCCGCAGAGCGATCGCAAGTGTCCGGCAACAGGATTTTGCAGACTGGGAGATAGTCTTGATCAATGATGGCTCAACCGATCTACTCGATGAGGTTGTCAGCGAACTTATGGAGGCAGACCACCGAATCCGGTATTATGAAAACGACTGCAACCAAGGTATGGGATATAGTCTTAACAGGGGCATCGAGCTATCTGGTGGAAATTATATTGCATACCTTCCGGCGGATGATATTTATTTCCATAATCACCTTTCAACACTTTACGACATATTAAATAAAAACCCGGATGCCGTGCTGGCGTATTCCGGTTTGCGCTACGATTATTGTGATTCTATTCAAAGCAGCCAGGGCAAAACCACATTGGGGAAAATTGAAGGGTCGCATTTGCAACTCGTGCAGGTCATGCACCGCAACGTAGACCAGAAGTGGGCCGAGCGGAGTGAGCTTGTCACAGACGACCTAAATTTCATGTTCTGGGATAGGATTGAGTCGCTGGGAACATTTGCGCCCACCAATCAGATTTCGGCGGAATGGGTTTCGCACCCATTGCAGCGGCATAAGATCATTAACGAACTGGGTTCGTGGGGAGGAATCCATTGGTATAAACAGTATTACGGTGTCAAACAACGGCTTCGCTTTAAGTCTTCGTCAGGTCATTTTATCAATGAACTAAACGATTTTAATGCCATCCAATATCCCCAAGTCAAACCGCATTCTGAGTCCATGAAAATATTGCTGGTTGGTGAGCTCGCTTATAATGCAGAACGGATATGTGCATTGGAGGAACAGGGGCATCAGCTGTTTGGACTTTGGATTAACCACCCATATTTCTTTAATGCAATAGGACCGCTTCCTTTTGGAAACGTAACTGATATTCCAATGGAAAACTGGGAGGCCAGTGTGAGAGAAATCGGTCCGGATATTATCTACGCTCAACTCAATTCCTATGCCGTTCCACTCGCCCATGAAGTAATGCAAAGGAACCTCGGAATACCATTTGTTTGGCATTTCAAGGAAGGCCCGTTTGTCTGCCGACAGCAAGGTTTGTGGGAGCGGTTAATAGAACTTTTTCAAAACTCAGACGGCCAAATCTACATCAGCGAAGAAAACCAGATCTGGTTTGAACAGTTTCTCTCCGGAAAAAAAAGAAATGCATTTATATTGGATGGCGACCTCCCTTCGAGGTTCTATTTTAGGGACGATGTTTCACCCCTTTTATCGAGTATTGATGGTGAAATCCATACTGTAATCCCCGGCCGACCATTTGGTATCGAACCAAACGATGTAGTGGCATTGGCGCGTCAAAACATCCATTTACATATTTATGGAGACATTAGCCATAAAACTTATAAACTATGGCTCTCGCAGGCGCTCAATATGGCACCTAAGCATGTGCATTTGTACCATAATTGCCCGCCTGCGAAATGGACAAAAGAATTTTCCAAGTATGACGCAGGTTGGTTGCACGCCTTCCAAAGTACAAACCAGGGTGAAGTAATGAGAATGGATTGGATGGATCTCAATTTACCCGCGCGTATGACCACGCTGGCAACAGCTGGACTTCCTATGATTCTAAAAGATAATGCGGGAAATATTGTGGCCAGTCAGAATATTATGAAAAAGTATGGTACGGGTGTATTTTTTAAAGATTTCGAACATCTTGGAGAACAATTGAGGGATAGCGTCAGGCTTACGCAGATCCGAAATAATTGCTGGCAAAAAAGAAAATGTTTTTCGTTCGATGATCACGTCGAAGATCTGATTGGTTTTTTTCAAAAAACCATTGCAAAACATAAAGGGGAATACAGTGTGTCCGTCGATTAAAAATGCGATTGCGATACACAAGATTATTACAATGTTGAATTGCAGGCGAACTTGCAGATCCTTGAGGTCAAGTGTAGTTACGAATCTTTAAATAGAAGCAGCTATTGTGACAGACCATGAAAAACTTAATCATGCAGGCAAGGTACACCCTTCTATCTTGGCTGAATCAAACAAAAAATAATTCCGGCTCCAGGCGGACATATAGCAAAAAGGCACGCTACATAAAACATTCTCTTAATCCTGACTCCGACATAACCGTACTTATTAATGTCTGGAAAAGAGATCATTTAACTGAGCAGATCAGGGCCATTGAGATGCAGAGCTGTGTTCCCCGGGAGATTTGGATTTTACAATGCGGCAACCACGTTGACATTGGACCTGCTTTGAAGAAATTCCCATTCCTTCATGTCATCTCATCGTCAGTAAACTTGAAATACTTCGGCCGCTTTTCGCTTGCCCTATTTGTACAAACGGATTTTTTGTTCGTCGTTGATGACGATGTGATTCCCGGCCGCGATTGGCTTGCCAATTGTCATGACCTTTGCAACCGCGAAAGGGCCGTAGTTGCAAGCGCAGGACGTATCATTCCAGCTGGTGATTTTCAACCCGAATCACTAAAAAATATTGGACATCACTTTATCGGGGACGTCGAGAGCAAATATTCCTTTAATTTCTGTGAAGCGGATACCAAAGTCGACTTTGGTTGCAATAGCTGGTTTTTACGTACGTCCTGGATTCGGGACTTTTGGAGTCTGTCACCTTATACTCTTGAAACCGGGGAAGATATCCACCTGGCTGCATCCATGAGCATATTGAATGGAATCGATACAATAGTACCACGGCAAATCGACGAATACAGCACCGGAAACCTTAAAAAGGCCTACGGACAAGATGATCACGCTTCATGGAAAAGACATAATTTTTTACCTCTGCGAGAGGAAATTCTCCGTTACTTTATTTCCGAAAGGAGATGGCTGCCGATTCAATGGCATAGGATTGAAAAAACGCCATAGGGTTTTTCGGAGCTTAGACAAAACTAAGGGAAAAAGATTGAAATGAATGTATAATCTTTAATCAAATAATGTCCTGATATTATCTATCAAAGTCGAACTATTCCGATTGCCCTGCTCCCCCAACACTTCCTGCTGGATGACAAATCCTTTTTTGATACTTTTCATTTCTGACTCCTCTATTTCAAACAGAAGATCAAAGACGATTGCTTTTGGAAATAAGTTAAACAACTGTAATCTTATCACGCTGCAATCACTTTCTAGCCATTCATGATCCAATTGTTGCTGAGGAACAAAAAGTTCGAATTCTAGTTTTCTATCCAATTTACCGACGAAAATATCTAAAACGGGAACAAAATTCACCACAGATATAACATAGCCAGTTACGACCAAACCCAAGCCTGCCATTCCTTCCGTCAGATCCATAACTTCTGCGGAGATGTTAATAAATTCTTTGTCGATTGCTATCGAATATGATAACACCATCGCATCAATGTGATAGAATTTAAATTTCCCTGTTTCTTCTCTCATATGCTTTATTATTTTCCACGAGCGTTGAATAAAAAGGATATTTGAATCATGGCACCCGGTCAAGAGCATTTTATCTAATTTAAGTGTAAACAGCCATTTTACAAACTTTCTTTAATAGAGGTAATCGCTACCTATTTCTCATCGCCTCTCGCAATATACTTTGCAAGTTGTAATCAGACATGTTAGTAAATGTTGAAGTCTGATAGACAGTTACCTAATCAACTTTTTTATTTACATTTTTGGGCTAATATGCGCAATGAGTTGCTAGTGGCTTTCATCGTCAAGCCTATGTGCGCCTTCGATTGCGCTTCATGAGTTCTCTCTTGGCACTAGGCTTTTCAATTGAAAGAAATTAGCCATTCTGTGTAGCTAAGTAAATTTTGAATTTTTGCTAGGATAAAAGCGCTTAAACGGCTATTTTATGGTGGACTACAATTCAATTGAAGCCAAATCGAGTCACCTTATCCGGTCCCCGATTCGGTCGCCTATTCTTAAGGCACTAAGAACGTAGCTGATAATCAAACACTTTCGCCGATTTATTGCTATCCCAGCGTGATCACAGAAAGCGCATACCACTGCACCCCTTTCCCTAGACTTGCCAAACCAACCGCCCTGAAAAGTCAATTTTATACTTCTTGCGGCAAAAGCCCAGGATTAATACATCCGTAATTGCCTCGTACTCTTTTGCGCTATCTTTCTCCGTCGTGTACGCATAGGCGATCGTCAATCTGGAAACAGTCATACCATTCGAAGGATCTAACCTGTAAGACCTTTGAAATACTTAATGCAACTATCGAGCTCGCTCCGATTGTCGAAGTGCATAAAAAGGTTTCCATAGCTCTGCCCGACCGATGCCCAGACAATGGGATTATCCGGATTAAGACTAATGGACTTTTTGAACAATAAAACTGCTTCTCCGAATTTTTTCTGGTTGCCGAGCAGACTTCCAAATCCCAAAAGACGTCCGCATTTGCACTATCCAGAAGCCACGCCTGATTAAAACGCATCATTGCCGTGTGCGGCACATTTCGTTTGAAATATGTCCAGGCGCGCTCGGTCCAGTCTTTTGCAGCCCTTTTGCGATCTCCCTGATATTGCTTGTCAACTCTCTAAAGGAAAGCACTGTCCGCCTGAATCTGCTCGGGACACTTTACCGCATTTCCGAACATGGGTAACACGTTGATCTTTTCAGGACAATCGATCGTCCAGGCAGTCAGGGTGAGGAAGAGAATTGGTAATACAGATATTTTCACAGAAACAAAGTTGACTAGGACTGGCGAAAGTTAAGAAATTGAACGATCGTTGTCCAAATTTTTATACTAGATCTCTTAACATTCTCCACCCTTCATCCCGTTCCTCGTCAGCCCTTGGTTTTCTAACATGGGTCACCATTTGTCTTTCACAAGCCCCGAACTCCAAATAATCACGCTACCCTTGCTTCAAGGAAACCCGGTTTACCCCGCCTTCATAGTCGACATCGTTGAGCTGAACTGGATCTTCCTTCCAAATGCAAACCGGACAAATCACGTAGGTACTATCCTCAAATGTCTTATAGCCGCAACAAGGACATGGAAAACTCTCTACTCAAAGAAATATGCAACAGAACCAGCATTTAAAAGGTATTGCTCAATAAATACCTCATCTCCTTAGCATATGATCCGAAATTACCTCAAAGTTGCTATTCGTAATGTGCGCTCGGGCGGCTGGTATTCTGCATTGAACATCGGAGGGCTGGCTGCGGTACTGGCCGTTAGCCTGCTTCTGTTCCGCTGGATTCAGGATGAATTGAGTTTTGATCGCTTCCACGCCGATGTACCGCGCATCTATCAGGTTAATACTCATTTCGGCAAAGGCGAAGACGAGTATACATCTACCGCAACGCCGGGTCCTATCTCGGTGACAGCCCTCAGGGAAGTGCCCGAAGTGGAAAGCGCAGTACGCTTGGGCGATTATCCATCGGCAACGTTCCGCGTAGGCACCAAAACCTTTACGGAAAAGAATAATCTGGCATATGCTGATGCTAATTTCATTGAAATTTTCAGCGGGTTCAAAGTGCTTCACGGCGACAAAAAGGCACTTTTCCCGTCCCCTAACGCCATTGTATTATCCGAGAAACAGGCCCGTAAGTTCTTCGGGACCGCTGATGCTATCGGGAAAACCATTATCCATGTTGAAAGCGATGCCACCTTCACGGTAAGCGCAGTTTTGGAAGACGCCCCCGATAACTCATCGTTCAGAAACGATATGTACGTAAATCTGGCGATTTTGAAAACCCTTGATCCAAGAAAAGGGGGCCGCCCGGTCGACGAAAATTGGGATGATTACGGGTTTGGGACTTATGTAAAATTGACTCCCGGGACCGATCCGGCCGTGGTCGCAAAAAAGCTAACTTCCATACAAGCAAATATACTCAAGGATGCGACCAACCCGCCTGACTTCCGGTTACAGCCGCTTTCTGAAATCCATCTCCACGCCGTCGAGGGCAATGATTCGGCCGACAAGCAGGTCGGAATAATGGGTGTTGTTGCCCTGCTTTTGCTTAGCATTGGCTGTATTAACTATGTGAATCTGACCACCGCGCGGGCCACCAGACGGTCTAAAGAAATTGGTATCCGCAAAGTCGTTGGCGCCGGTTCCCGGCAGCTGGCCGTACAACTGCTGGTGGAATCCGTTCTCACATTATTCCTCTCACTAATTTTGTCAATCGGTTTACTGCAAGGCATCCTGCCGTTTTATGGGAGCATTACGGGCAAATCGGCTCGTTTTTCACCTTTCGATCCCCAGGTATGGCAGATTCTGATCGGTACGCTCACGTTCTGCTTCGTTCTTGCAGGCATTTATCCTGCGTTCCTGATCTCAGGATTCAATCCGATCCAGGCCCTGAAAGGGCGTTCCAGCCAGGTGAGCGGCGCCTCTCTGCGTAAATCACTGGTGGTGGCACAATTCGGACTCGCTACGATACTCATTGCAGGTACCTTTGTTATCGGCAGTCAGATGCGTTTTATAAGAGATCGTGATCCGGGGTTTGACCGGAAACACACATTCACATTCGATGGACGAACCTTTACGCGGCAAATCAAGCAGGCGCTCAGCAGGGAGTCGAGCATTCTCGGTGTAAGCACCTCTACGGACACGCCTGTCAACGTACTGACCGGCACTATATCGACAGACTGGCATGGAAAAACCATGGACCGAACGTTGATTATGGCGCAGCTAAATGTGGACCAGGATTTCATTTCCAACTTTAAACTCAGGCTGATCGCTGGCAGGAATTTCAGAGGTACAAAAGCAGATTCAACCTCCATTATTCTAAACGAAACTGCTCTCAAACAGACTGGAATCAAAGACGCGGTCGGCAAGAGGTTCAAGCTTAATGGGACGGAAGGAACCATCATTGGGATTGTAAAGGATTTTAATATTACCACGATTCGCGAGCCCATCATGCCTTTGGTAATATACAGTCTCCCCCAACAGCACTACAGGGTTCACGTACACACAACGGCGCAGCTTGCGCCGACAGCGGTAAACAAAGCCCGGCAGCTTTGGAAGCGATACATGCCTGCTTATCCGTTTGCATATGCTTTTCTAGATACCGACTACAATGCGCTGTATCGGAGTGAAGAACGAACTGGTCAGTTGTTTAACTTTTTTGCAGGAATTGCCATAATTATATCGTGCCTTGGATTGCTCGGATTGACATCATTTACCACTGAGCAACGCACCAAGGAAATAGGAATCCGGAAAGTACTTGGTGCTACCGTTTTGAACATTACAACGCTGCTATCCAAGGATTTTCTAAAACTCGTCGCCATTGCTATCGCGATCGCGTTGCCAGTTGCGTGGTTGGCCATGGATCAATGGCTAAAGGATTTTGCCTACAAAGTGGATATTCACTGGTGGACATTCTTGCTGGCAGGCTTGGTACTGATGATCACAGCACTGCTTACCATCTGTTTCCAAAGTGTTAAAGCCGCCATGCTCAACCCTGTGCGATCGATTAAAGCGGAGTAGAATGGAATGGCTCTTCATACAGGTCTAAATCTAAGAAAAGAAAATAGGGCTGAACAGGGCTTTACCTGGTCAGGCTTAATTGCAGTACCAAACCCATGACCAAGCAAGTCTCTTCCAATTTTTGAGCGGCTCACCATTCACATTTAGCCACCGCATTCTTTGATAATGGCAGAAAAATCTGGCTGCTTCGCAAGCCGTAGATCCCTGCTGCAAAAAATAAACCCTGACGTGAATTTCGTCAGGGGGACACTGGCTTCCATAACCAGCCGAGCACAGTTCGCGCTTCATTTGACCGCAGTGGTTTTAAATTTTTCGAACATTTTGTCGATGTCTGCCCGGTCGTAATAAATCACGCCACCGATCCGCATAAAGCTAAGCTGGCGGCTTGTGCGCATGGCATGTAGCTTGCCTGGCGACACATCGAGCAACTTCCTTACTTCCCTCGACTTAAGCCATTGCTTGGATTGCTGAGCACCTCCACCGGCAAATAGCCGTCTCATTTCAGATAGCATTTGCTCCTTAAATTTCTCCAAATCCGCCAAAGTGACTAATTGATGCGCGAACAACGCTGAACTCTCCTCTGATTGCTTGCCCTTCTTTTGCATTGCTCCTTGTTTTATGTTAACAATTAAAAACAGCGACTGCACGTGTCAATCGATGTCTTTGATCGGAAAATAGTAGTCAGCATTCGATATTTGCTTCCTCTTTTTCCCATTGGAATAAAAAGAATAAAGTGCCGTTCAATGCGTCTTGCATCGAACGGCACTTAGGGTTTTAGTAATCAGCGTATACATGACCTTCGTATTCACTGTAACCTTCTAAAAATAAATCTTTCGCGAAGGCTTCGTAGTCGAAATACGTTTCGATACAGGCTGGCACACCTGACAACAGCCCGGTCTCTTCGATGTATTGGTAGGCGTATTCAAGCTCCGGATCTTTCATCGATCTGCCAAAGAATCCGCGGTAGCTTTCTTGGAAACTTTCGATTTGATCTTCAAGCTCATATCCGTTAGAAGGCCAATAGTTGATCTGCTTACAGTAAATCTCAAATGCTTCGGCAGTCTCCTCGTCCATTTCACTCCTGGCCTCAAAGTAGGCGAACGCGTCTTTATGAAGGCTGCATTCCGATACCAAGAAATCCGGAATGTACTCCCAGTCCTGAAACATGAGTTCTGGGTCTAGCTCATTCCGATGAAATTCAAAGCAGTCTTGCAGGAATTCTTTAAGGTCTTTATAGTCCGTCAGGTCAAACCATTTACCGAATAGTGATCCATTGTTGTACTGACCATAGGTTCCGACATAGATTTTTGGAGTGTTTTCGAGATTTTTCATGATTGAAAGGCATTTTAAGTTGCTTTGGCCCAGGCTTTGTGCTCAGGGCAATCGCTGCCTATCGATCGAAGAAAAAATGACGGGGCTCGTCCCCTTGGTTGCAAGCCCATCCGGCGGTTTAAGGTGCGGCTGGCTAATGCGGGTTCAGCTAAAAAGCCCGATGACGAAGTGCAGGCTTGCAACCGTCATTTTTTGCTTTGTAACTTTCGTTTGCACTGATCGCATTGTTAACTTCGACTCCCATTCAAGTGTCTTCTCCGGAGTTTATGAAATGTCCATTACTATTAGTTGTATTTCCCTTATTGGCTGGATTGGCTTATGCCCAGACATCAAAGGTTGATTCACTGGTTTTGTGGAAGTTGAAAGAGCTGCATGTTCCGGGCCTTGCCGCAGCAAAGGTTGAAAACGGCCAAGTTTCCTGGACGCGCTATTACGGCTTACAAGACATTGAGCCAAAAATACCGGTGTCGGGTTCAACGGTTTTTCACATCGCCTCTATTTCCAAGACAGTAACAGCGGCGGCGGTTATGCAACTCGAAGCGAAGGGATATTTCAAACTGGATGAGGACGTTAACCGCTTCCTTCCATTTCGCGTTGCTAATCCATCGTTTCCAGCTGCTCCGATCACGTTCAGGCAACTGTTACGGCACCGCTCGTCAATAGCAGATAATATGGACTATCTGCTCCCATTTTTGGGAGAATGAATATCAGGGAGCCGAGATCCCATTGGGAACATTTCTTCGAGACTATCTATCTGCCGATGGTAAGCACTATCAGGCGAATAAGAATTTTGCCAACTCCGAGCCTGGTAGCAGGTTCGAATATTCCAATATCGGCTTTGCGCTGCTAGGGTATCTCGTCCAGCGGATTGCGAAGATTCCATTCGATCAATACTGCGAAGCAAACCTGTTCGGCCCGCTCAAAATGCACACTACCAGTTGGTTTTTAGAGCCTCTCCAATCAGACCGGTTGGCAATACCTTATCAGTATTCTGACTCGCTCAGCCGGTATGAAAAACTGCCCCAAGGCAAATTCCCGGACTATTCCGCAGGACAACTCAGCTGCACGGTAAATGATCTGGCGAAGTTTCTTGCCTGCTGGTCAAATGATGGAGTGTATGCTGATAAGCATGTAATGGAAGCCAGGTCAGTGCAAAGCCTGACGCCAAAGGACATGAGTCTGGGGTTTCACTCTTTGTTTATTTATTCGCCTAACACCGAGACACCCATTTACAGCCATAGCGGGCATGGCCCGGGCATATCCACCTACATGCTTTACGACCCGTTCTCTAAAAAAGGGCTTATTATCTTGATGAATGGAGAGCTTTCCGATTACTTCGAATGGAGAAAATTGATTGATTTACTCTGGAAGTCCTGAACAGGTCAATTCGTAACTTTACTAAAAACCAACTTAGATGATCAGCAGAAAAGCACTCTTAGTAATTGACATGCAAAAGGGCTCGTTTACCGAAGCCACTCCTCGTCACAACACCCAACGGGTCGTGCAAATAATCAATTCACTCGCTACGTCTTTTCGTGCGAAATCTTGGCCCGTGCTATTTGTCCAACACGACGGCAGTGCAATGAACGAGTTCATGCCATTTACTATGGAATGGGAATTACTGGACGATCTGGAAATTGATCCTAACGATGTTCGTATTGACAAATATGCCAACGATGTGTTCTATCGCTCGGAGCTCGTGCAGAAACTGGACATGCTAGCCATTAACGATCTGGTTATTACAGGCTGTGCCACAGATTTTTGCGTTGAATCCACGATTCAGTCAGCGGTCCCCAAGGATTATAATGTAACTGTCATCGAAGATGGTCACACCACCGGCAACAGACCGAGTATGAGAGCCAAACAGGTGATTAACCACTACAATTGGGTATGGAAGAACATGATCCCCACAAAGGGGAAAATTGAAGTTTTGCCCTATCAACTGTTTCTTCAACAGCTTCTCAATAACTGATTGCGTTTTCCTTTAAATCAACTTTGCCTGGAAGAGATTCCGGCGAATTCAGACCAACTGAGCCCCTCGGGCAGCGGCTTTCTGCCAAATTCTATGTGTATCACACGGCGGCGATGGTTAGAAGTAGTGCGGCTGGAAGCATGAAGTAACAGCGGCTTCATGAGCATGATTCCGCCGCGCCGGACATTGCAGATCACCTCCCGCTCGGTAGACCAGTCGATGTCGTCTGCCCGGTATACCCCTTTGGCATGCGACCCTGGCACAACCCGGAGTGCCCCGTTCGTTTGGTCGGTATCATCCAAGTGAATCCGGATTGTAAAATTATCTTCCAGGATTTCCAGTGGCGGTTGAACGGCAAATTGCCCCTGCTTGACAGTCCATGGCCCAAAGCCCGGATAATCCGCTTTTTTGTCGACCGAGATCGTAAGGTCTTGGTGGTAAGGCACAAACCAGTTTGACTTTTCGGGCTTATCGAAGTAAATGGATTTAATAATAAAGTAGTCGTTTCCGAAAAGCCGGTCAATCAGATGACCGAGCCGTTGATTCATAACCTGAAATTGGATTTGCGGGATTTCCTTCACAAACTGCCTGATCGCGAACAGGTCGCCGTTTTGGCGAAATGTATCATTGCTAGCATCCGCATTAGAAATGGTTTGAAGCAACAATTCAACTTCTTCGCCAGTAAAAATCTCATTGATTACAAAAAAGCCATCATTGGCCAGTTGGCGTAGGACGTGGTCGTAGTTGATCACAGGTACTTGCAGATAGGTTTGCAGCAAAATAAGTGAAAATGGTTAACGTTTGCATCCAATCTTCGAGGTCAACAATTGAACTCTAAATTTATATTAAATTTTCCTTTATATTGTGAAGTAAAAAATGGCTTTGTATGAAGTATCCTCTTTTCTTCTTTTCGCATTTTTAATCAACGCATGTCGGCAGGAACAACTCCCTATTCAACGGGAGGTGAATTTTAATATCATACTTTCATCGACAGATGATTACGGAGATAGCGTCAATTTGAAAGAGGGTTCTGTTGGTTATCCACGTCGAATCGATGTCGGTTTTGTGCACATCAGTCTCACCGAGCAGGAATGGCAACAGATTTTCCAGGCTATTCCCTGGAACTCGTTAAAAGACCTGCCCAATTATTATGAACCGCACGGGCAACGTCTCTTTGACGCCGCGACCTATGACGAAATCACTTTTATCAATGGAAAGCTAAGGAAGACGATCATGCTGAAATCGTGGGATAAATTTGCGGACAATCCCGAACTAGTGAAACAATTACGTGGCTGTATCGACCTGATCCATCAAACTGTCCGCAGGAAAGCCAAAATCCCACCTTTGAAAAGGTTTGATTGCGGAGTTGGAATAGAAACCCCTTGGGGCGAGACTCATTTTTAACTCATTTATATAACTATTCTTAATCAACATGTTAATTCATTTCGGACATTTATGTGTCTTACAAAAATAGTAGCTACAAGCATTCTCCCTC
>Ga0157370_10005443_pt1 | contig 14279 bp, 19 predicted proteins | sample C35metaG_FD_113463 | JGI IMG/M metagenome (GOLD analysis project Ga0157370, IMG submission 113463) | Corn rhizosphere microbial communities from Kellogg Biological Station, Michigan, USA - C3-5 metaG | ecosystem: Host-associated > Plants > Roots > Rhizosphere > Soil | place: USA: Michigan...
AATTGTTGAGTTTACTTCTTTGTGTTAGAACTATTGTAGGCAGCTTGTAATTTGAAAAATTTTACTTTTCCAATTGCTCAAGGAGTGCGTTGATTTTCATCACGCGCTCGTTTGTATTTTTTATATTTTTCTCATTATTTAAAGAATAAACTTCTGCGTTGGTTCCAAGTTTCAAAACACACATTGCGAGTGCATCCTGTTTGTCCCTCACATCGAAACTGGCTTCGAAGTCCTTAATCATCGTTTCTATCTGCTTACCAACTTTGCGAAGGGTTTCTTCCTCGGCTGCTGGCACATTCAGCGGATAGTTTCGTCCGGCAATATTTATAGTTATTCTTCTGAAATCCATAGTTATAAGCCGGTGTTTTGTAATTCAGAAACGCACATATCTATTTCTTTTACCAATCTGTTGATGTGATTTTTCATCAGTCGGTTGTGTTCTGCGTTTCCAGATATTGCTGAATAAAGTTTTAATTCTTTGTTTTCTTCTGCTAAGATCTGGTTTCTGCGTTTTTCCTCTACATATTCTTCCCGCAATTTTTGTAGCTCTTCAGATGTTTCTGCATGTTTATCCGAAAGATTCTTAAACTTCTTATAAAGATTGAGAATCTTTTTCTCTAAAACAGAAAAGTTGTTTTCTAATTCGCTTAACATAACCAGAATTAAATTCTAACTTTTACAAAAATAAGAAAAATTAATGATGATTTAACACGATATTTCTCTTTTGTTAAATTGATCTTGCTTCTATTTGATTTATAATGATTTAACTTAAATTGATTTATCAGAATAATTAATAATGAAAGCTTTGATAATGTTTTGATCAAAAATAAAATGCAAAAAAAAGAGCCATTAAAAAGCTCAATTTATTTTTTTATTCAAATTTCAGAACCAGCATAAAAGCTCGGGTCTGCATTGTGGAAATCGCTGGCGTCCAATATGGTGGAGTGGTGGCATTATCCGAAACCAATTCGTTGTTGGTAAAAAAAGTTCCCCGGATTGCTGGTGTCAGCTTAAATCTGCTGAAATATAGCTGAATACCAATCTCTGCGCTCCAACCGAAATTGTGCGTCGTAGTACGGAATGTATTCAAAAGATTATCTTCTGTAGAAGTCTGGTTAGATTGTAAATTGACCAAATAATTGATCCCGGCTGCTGCGTAAGGGCGTGAGTTGTACCAGCGGTCACCGTGGACTTCCAATAAAATCGGAATGTCAATATAAGTAGACTTTACAATTTTTTTAATTTGTTCTTCAGTTGGGTCTGTAATCGGATCAAAAGGTGAATTGTAATTCGTACCACCAGCATATTGGCTATTGTGATCGAACGTATTGAAAGTAAGGTCTCTTTGTACAAAATGCAAACCTGGTTCTATTCTAAGGTCAAGAAATTCATTCAGCCTCATTTTCCCGATCAATCCGGCTCCAAAACTGTATGTTGCTTTGGATTCTACAAGATTCTGGTTGCCATCCATCCCAAAAATAGGACTCATAACCATTTTGTAATCAAAGTTATTGGCAGCAAGATAAAATCCATAACTGAATTTTTTAAGATCAAAATCTTCCAGATTGTCCTGTCTGTCTTTGGTTCTGAAAAGATTGTTGAAAGTCTGAGCATGAGAATTACTGCTCAAAAGTACTGCAAATAATAAAATCTTGATAAATCGCTGCTTCATTCTATTTCGTAGCTTTATATATTGTGGCTATTCCTAAACTTAATTTTGTATATTCTACTTTTTTGAAACCTGTGTTCAACAAGATAGTTTTCATCTTTTCTCCGAAAGGAAATGCATTCACAGAATCCGGAAGATACGTGTAAGCACGGTTGTCCTTGGAAACCAAACGCCCGATTGCCGGCAATATATTTTTGAAATAAAACATATAAAATGGTCCAAGAAAACCTTCCACTTTTGAAAACTCTAATATATAAATACTTTTGTTCTCTTTCACGACTCTTCTTAATTCTGACAAGCCTTTTTCCAGATTCTCAAAATTTCTTACTCCAAATGCAACGGTAACGCCATCAAATTTATTGTCCTCAAACGGAAGTTGTTCCGCGTCACCTTTCTGCATAGAGATTTTCCCGTCCAGATTTAGCTTTCTTATTTTATCGATTCCAACGTTCAGCATTTGCTGGGAAAGATCTAAACCAACAACGTCAGCGCCGGTTCCTTTCTGTACTGTAATTGCTAAATCTCCAGTTCCGGTAGCAACGTCCAAGACCAATTCCGGCTCATCTTTTTTCAGCATATTCACCAATTTGTTTCTCCAAAGCACATCTATTTTCATAGAAAGAACGTGGTTTAGAAGGTCGTATTTTGGTGCAATATTGTCAAACATATCTTCTACCTGACTTTTTTTGCTGTATTCGGAATTGTACGGTGTTACGTTGTTATGTTCCATTATATAATGATAATTGATAAATGATTATAATTAATTTTAAATCATTTAATTATTTAATCTACTTAAACTTGTAGTAATTGTTGTAATAATTAATAAAATCCTGCTTTCTGAAAATCTTGGAGCGGCTTTCAACTTTCGCAACATTTTTGATGACGCGGTCATATTCTTCGTCCAGGTTATAGTAAAAATCTTCTGTATAAAGTTTATTAATTTTCTTTATATCGCCAAGATATTGCTTTTTATCGATCTCGATTCCAGGTTTTGCAGCCATCAGAGAATCTTTGTTCAGACCATATCCGTAATATTGGTTATTAACGTAATAGTCTTTATTCGTGATATTTAGCAAGCCTCGAACTTTATTAACTGTGAAGGCAGAATCGTAAATCAACTTCTTATTCTGATCAAAAACGGCGATCTTATTTTTTCCTTTATTAAGATCGACTTTCAGATATTGACCGGCAGAAAGGATGTTTTCTGAGCCATTATTGATTTTGAAATAAAATGTTTCCGGCGTAGGATTATCCACTAAATAATAATTCTTTTTCGCTAAAAACAAGAAGTAAATAGCAAATGCAAATCCCATTGCCAGCAAAGAAAAAATCAAGCCTTTTGTGGAGGCGCTCAGATTTTTCATAGATTTAAAATCAAATTAAAGATGCGAATTTACGGATTTTTTTCTGAGCGTTTATTTTTATAATTCTGATATTAATCAAGACTTTGATTCTTGAAATATAAAACATGATTATCTCTGATGTTTTCTGTTTTTTCTGGCTTAGAATCAAAATTCGGTGCCTTTGTTCCGTTTTCTAAATTCAGATTTGGATTTTTGAAAATAATGGCTTCATCCCAAAGATTCTGATCGATGAATTGTTGTAAAGTAAATCTTCCACCTTCGATAATGACGGACTGAATTTGCAATTCATACAATTTTTCTAAAATTTGATTTATTGAATTATTTTTTTCTATTTTAATGAATTTCAGATGTTTATCTTTTGAATCTTTAATTGAATTAAAAATAATTGTTTCTGCTTCATTATTATAAATATTGAAAGTTTCTGGAATATTAAGATTAAAATCAATCAAAATTCTGATTGGATTTCTGCCTTCAATTTCTCTCACCGTCAAAGTTGGGTTATCGTGAAGCGCCGTGTTTTTTCCAACCAAAATAGCGTGTTCCTCGCTTCTCAATTGATGAACAAACTGTTTAGAAAGTGAATTACTGATTTGTGTCGGCTTGAAATCTTTATCCATAAAACCATCTGCAGATTCTGCCCATTTTAGAATAATGAAAGGCCGTTTCTTTTCGTGAAAACTGAAAAACCGTTTGTTGAGTTCTCTGCATTCATCTTCAAGAATTCCGGAAACGACTTCAATTCCAGCATCAGTAATTATTTTTTTGCCTTTTCCGTTTACTTTATCATGGCTGTCCATTGCGCCAATTACGACTTTTTTGAAACCCAATTCTACGATCTTCAGTGCACAAGGCGGCGTTTTACCAAAATGAGCACAAGGTTCCAGAGAAACATAAATCGTAGATTCCGGAATCAGGTGTTTGTCCTTTTCTTTTATAGAATTAATCGCATTGATTTCTGCATGTGGTTCACCAGCTTTTTTGTGAAAACCTTCGCCAATAATTCTGCTATTATGAACTATTACAGAACCTACCAAAGGATTGGGGTAAGTATTTCCAAGCGCTTTTTGAGCTAATTCAATACATCGTCTGATGTAAAATTCGTCATTCATTAATGATGATTTCTGACTTTTAAAAAATTATTTTTTCTTCTTTTCCACTTCAGTTGGCTTGTAAGTAACAGGCGGAATTGCAGTTGTAATTGCAGCTTCCATCAGTCTGTTTCTTTCCTTTGATAAAGATTTTGCAGCATACTTAAGATCTCCCGCAAGCCTTTTGGAATAGGAGAAAATGATAAATGATTTCTTCCCTCCAACATCGAAATTTTTGAATCTGTCAAGATTATATTCTGCGTAAGTTTCACCTTCGGCCGGCGTTTCTGTTGTAAGGTAATCTACTATGATTTCTTTACCATCAGGACTTTCCGTTACGTTTACGAATGAGTATTTGTCTTTAGATCTTCTTTTATCTACAAATTCTACTTTTTGTTTGATGGCAGTTTCCATATCAATTTCCTTGTCGAAATAAGAAATGTTGATCAGTTCTTTATAATTACTAAGGACATCATCTCTCATTATATATTGCTGTTGTGCCCAGGTTGCCGAGTTTTGTTTGCTTAATGCCAGCAGGAATTCATTTTCATTGAAGGTTAATGGACCGGGAATATTAAGTCGGTCAATGACTTCAACGGGTGTAGCAACAGTCGTTTCCTCAGTTTTTGTTTCCTGAGAATATAAGTTCGATGCAAAAATCAAACCGATAGAAATGGCTAGCAGATTTCTAATTTTCATATATTTTATTTTTATGTGGTGTCGAGGCTTATTTTAATTCAAGTGGAATTTCACAAACCGGAATCGGATTCATCTTATGCTGCGTCGCTCTATTGAATCTCAAATAGATTTCCATTACTTCCTTATTTCTTCCGTCAAAATCAGCATCTGTTTTCCCTGCTTTTTGCTGCTCCATCGCCCATTCAAGTTCAGGATAAGTAGCGCCGATTTGATCTTCGTCCGTTCTTTCAACTTCCCAAAGCCCGTCCGTTGGTTTTGCAACTTGGATACTTTCAAGAATTCCCAATTCTTTAGCAATTGCATAAACCTGAGTTTTATAAAGATCTGCGATAGGAGAGATGTCAACGCCGCCGTCACCATATTTTGTAAAAAATCCAACGCCAAAATCTTCAACTTTATTTCCGGTTCCGGTTACAAGAAGTCCATTGATTTGTCCATAATAATAAAGCGTGACCATTCTTAATCTCGATCTTGTATTAGCCTCTGCAAGATTTTTATTTGGAGAATCATCTTTGTAACCTTCAGTTGTTTTTTCAAAGCTTTCAAAAGTTGGTGTGAGATCAACTCGGAAACCATCAACATTAGGAAAATTGGCTTTCAAAAAATCGATGTGATCCTGAGCTCTGTCCACCTGATCAGCTTTTTGACGGATCGGCATTTCCAGAACCAAAGTCTGCAATCCTGTTTTCGCCGCCAATGTAGAAACCACTGCGGAATCTATTCCTCCGGAAACTCCTACTACAAAACCTTTTGAGTTTGCTTTGGTTGCATAATCTTTCAGCCAGTTGACGATATGATCGATTACTTTTTGTGTCTGCATTGTATTTATTTTCTATTAATTTTTTCTAATTCGTACCAATAGCAATTATCACCTTCGTCAAGAAAAGTACCTTTGTTTTCAAAACCTAATTTCGTGAGAATGTAACTGGAAGTTTGATTTTCTACGTCGGCATAAGCATAAATTTTATCAGCATTTAATTGATTAAAACCTAAGTCTAATGAAGCTTTTGCAGATTCTGTTGCATAACCTTTTCCCCAGAATTCGGGAAGGAATCTGTAACCTAACTCGTAAACATTTTTGAATCCATTAACTTCATCAGTCAGAAGTTTGATGCCGCTCCAGCCGATAAATTTATTGGTTTCTTTTTCGATGACGGCTAATCTTCCGGTTCCGTTTTTTTCGTAATGATTGATAATATTTTCAATCACTTTAGCGGATTCTTCTTTCTTTGTTAAAGGTTTGATGCCTACATATTTCATGACTTCAGGGTTGCTGTCCAATAAGAACATATTGTCCAGATCTTCAGGAACTAATTTTCTTAAAATTAATCTTTCGGTAATAATTGGGAGCTTCATCCTTTAAAATTCTTATTTTTGCTTTTCGAAAATCTTAATGTAAAAATAATGAAGTTTTTCCGATATATCTCTTTTTCAGCAATAATTGTTTTCAGTTTATCAGCCTGCAAAAAGGAAAGCGAAAACAAATGGGATGTTGAAATCAAGAATCCTGTCAAAAAAGTGCAAGTCACAGATCTGTCCAGAGAATTCTATAATTCTAAAGTCAGTTTGGAGGATTTCAAAAATAAATATCCTTGGTTCCAGGGCTCAGTTCCCGATGCAGATTACGGCGACCGACGAAAAGACACGATGGAAGTCCGCATTTATAAAGAAGCGATTTCTAAGATTAATAAAACTAAACTTGATAAAGATTTAGTAAGTCTTTTCTCACACATCAGGAATTATTTTCCTAAATTCCAACCGCCTCATATTTACCTTTATTCATCGGTAATCGATCCGCAAAATGTAATCGATCCAATTTTTCTGAGAGAAGATGAAAATATGCTTTTCGTAGATATTACAGGATTTATGGGTGATGGAAACAAGAATTATAAAGGTCTGGATCTTTATTTTCAAAAATCTATGAATCCGGAAAATCTCGTTCCGAAGATCTCTGGTTTTTTCGCTGCAAGATTGGTTCCTGCTCAGTTGGAACAGCAGAAATTCATCGATTTAATGGTTTATCAGGGAAAAATTCAAATCCTGCAAGATGCATTTTTACCGGATGTTCCCGATCATTTGAAAATCAATTATTCTAAAAAACAATACGATTGGGCAATTGCGAATGAAGTGAATATCTGGAATTATTTTGTGGAGAACGATTTGCTTTTCAGTGCAGATCCGGATCTCTCTGAGCGTTTTATCACGCCAGGTCCTTTCTCAAAATTCTACACCGAAGTTGATAGGGAAAGTTCGCCTCAGATTGCGATTTGGACAGGCTGGCAGATTTGCAAACATTATTTGAAAGCTCATCCGGAAGAAAAATTACCGGTGTTTTTGAAGAAGAATGCTACGGAAATTTTCAACGGGTCAGATTACAGGCCGAAATAATTATTAATGATGGATTAATGGATTATAAGTTATGAGTGATTTTTGCTAATCCGTAATTCTTTAATTTAAGAATCATTTAATCATTTAATTTTTTAATCATTTAATTTTAATATAAACAATGCGTAAAACAAAAATAACAATAGATGTAGAACTGGACGAGAATCACATTCCGGAAAAAATGACCTGGAATGCGCAAGACGGTGGCGTTCAAAATCAGGAAACCAAAGCTGTAATGATCTCCGTTTAGGACGAGAAAACTTCCGAAGCTCTTAGGATTGATCTTTGGACAAAAGATATGCCTGTGGATCACATGAAGCGTTTTTATCACCAGATTATCGTTTCTTTAGGACAAACTTATCTGCGTGCAACAGGCGAAGAAGATGTATCGCAATGGTTAGAAGAAGTAGCTGAGGATTTTGCTGTGAAGTCAGCGATAAAAATGTAAATTGTAAAATAGCAAAACTGTAAAGTCGTTTATAATAAATAGATGATTTAACAAATCATCAAATCACCGATTTAACGAATAAACAAATCAACCATACGAAATTCAATACAAAAGTTATTCACGGAGGACAACAGCACGAGCCGGCAACCGGCGCAGTCAATGTTCCTGTATTTTTAACATCAACATTCGCACAGAAAAGTCCGGGACAATTGATCTCCGGTTACGAATATTCAAGAGGCGCAAATCCTACTCGACAAGCTTTGGAAGATTCTTTAGCAAGCATCGAAAACGGAGCAAGAGGTTTAGCTTTCGGTTCAGGTTTGGCTGCAATTGATTGCGTTTTGAAGCTATTAAATCCGGGAGATGAAGTAATCGCAGTGGACGATCTTTACGGTGGATCTTACAGAATGTTCACCAGATTATTCGAAAAATATCAGCTGAAATTTACATTCATAGGTTTTGACAATGTAGAACAACTGGAAAATGTTATTACTGATAAAACAAAACTGATCTGGCTGGAAACACCGACAAATCCTTTAATGAAATTGGTGGACATCAAAATGGTAACTGATACTGTAAAAGGTAAAGATATTTTAGTAGCCGTAGATAATACATTTGCAACGCCTTACATTCAAAAACCTTTGGATTTGGGCGCTGATATCGTAATGCATTCTGCAACCAAATATTTAGGTGGACATTCCGATGTGATTGCCGGAGCATTGATTGCAAAAGATGCGGAGTTGGGAGAAAAATTACATTTCATCCAGTTTGCAAGTGGCGGAATTTTGGGACCTCACGATTCTTATTTGGTCTTGAGAGGAATCAAAACTTTGGCACTTAGAATGCAAAGACATTCTGACAACGGTTTCGAAGTGGCGAAGTATCTTGAGAATCATTCTTTGGTCGAAAAAATATTTTATCCGGGATTGTCTTCTCATCCACAATATGACTTGGCAACTAGACAAATGACTGAATTTGGTGGAATGGTGTCTTTCACTTTCAAATCCGGGAAGAAAGAAGATGCGGTTAAATTCTTAGAAAATATCAAAGTTTTCACTTTGGCAGAATCTTTGGGTGGCGTAGAATCATTGGCTAACCTTCCAGCTTTGATGACACACGCATCAATCCCGGAAGACAAAAGAGCTGTTCTTGGAATAACCGATGATTTGGTAAGATTGAGTGTAGGAATCGAAGATGCAGAAGACTTGATTGCTGATCTGGAACATGCTTTTAATTCAATTAGTAATTAATAATTAAGATTATAATTTTTTAATCATTTAATTCTTTAATCTTTTAATATAAATAAAATGACTTTTCGCAACGCCACTTTAGATGATCTTCCAAAGATCGTAGAAATTTATAATTCTACGGTGGCGTCGCGACTGGTTACTGCCGATCTGGAACCTGTTTCTATTGAAAGCAAACTTGATTGGTTTAACGAACACAATTCTGAAACACGTCCGCTTTGGATGGTGGAAAATGCTCAGAAAAACACAATTGGATGGGTAAGTTTTCAAAATTTCTATGGACGTCCGGCTTACCAGAAAACAGCCGAGATTAGTATTTATATTGATGAAAAATTCCGTGGAAAAGGCTTTGGTCAACAGATATTAAAGTTGTCGATAGAAAAATGTCCAAGTTTAGGCATTGAAAATCTCCTTGCATTTATCTTCGCTCACAACCTTCCGAGTCTGACCTTATTTGAAAAATTCGGTTTTGAACTTTGGGCAAATCTCAAAAATATCGCTGAACTTGACGGCGAAAAACAAAGTCTTATTATCTTAGGAAAAACCATCAAAGATTAAAATTGACATATGGAAAACTACACGTATTGTTTGTACTGGATTATTTCCATATTAGCGATTCTTTCGGTTCTGATTCCTTCAGTAAAGAATACATTTTGGACTTTCAGAATATTCGATTATCCTCGTTTTCAGAAGTTTGTCATCTTATTTATTCTGATTATTTTATGGAATTTCGCTGTTGAAAATCCCACGATTTACGATAAAATTCTCTTGATTTCTGAAACTGTTGTTGCTTTATATTTATTCTATATCATTATTCCTTACACCAGATTTGGAAAAACGATGATCGATAAAATTGAACCAAATCCAAATGAAAAACCACTGGATATTCTGGTTTGCAATGTTTATCAGCACAACCGGAATTATCAAAAACTAATTGATTTAATTAAAGAAAAAAATCCTTCCGTTTTGTTCTTTCTTGAAACAGACGAAGAGTGGAAAAAGGCTCTGGAATCTGTAACGAAGGATTATCAATATAAAATCGAAGTACCACTTGCAAACACTTACGGTTTACTGTTTTACAGTCATATTCCTGTTAAAAATCAAGAAGTTAATTATTTGATTGATGATGATATTCCGTCCATTGTTGCGGATTTGGAATACAATAATAATGTGGTTCGATTGTTTGGAATTCATCCTACGCCGCCGGTTCCTCAGGAAAATCCCGAAAGCACAGAACGTGACGCCGAGATTCTTTTGGTAGGTAAAAAAGCCGAAGAATATGGAAAACCTGCAATTGTTTTTGGAGATTTGAACGATGTCGCCTGGTCACAAACTACCAAATTATTTCTAAAATCCAGCGGGATGTTAGATCCAAGGCGCGGACGCGGAATGTTCAATACTTTTCACGCAAAATACTGGTTTTTGCGTTGGCCTTTGGATCATTTTTTTGTGAGTCCGCATTTCCGTTTGGTTGATATGAAAGTTCTGAAAACCGTTGACTCTGACCATTTTCCGATTTGGATTTCGCTCGTTATCAGAAATGAAGATAAAGAAGATCAATTCGATATTTCGACAGAAGAAGAGCAGGAAGTAATTGAAAAAATAGAAGAAGGAATCGAAAAAGGTGATGCTGATTAATCTCCGTATCTTGAAAATTAAAATTTAGAAATAATGAAAAAAATAATATTTGGATTGATGTTTTTCTTCGGTTTTGCAACTGTTTTTGCGCAGACAAAAGAGAAGAAACCAATCGTCATCGTTCAGAATGTGGTAATGGGAACTTTGACACTCAATAGTTTGGATCCCAACAAAATTGAAAATGTTCAGGTTTATAAAACGCCTTCTACCGAAACAGCGAAATTTGATGATCTGATAAAAAACGGTTTGATCAATATTACGCTCAAAGAAAAGATGGCCATCGAAAGTATAACGATTTCCGAAGCGAAGAAACGATTTAAATTGCCTTCGACTGCTTTGGTTTTCCTTAATGACATCGAAGTTCACGACGGGAATATTCTGATAGCAGAAGACCTTTTGAAAACTTCAAGCGTCATCCATCCTGACAAAAAACTCAACAATTTTTCCGCTCCGGTTTTAAAGATAAAAACGGATTAAAGTTGTTTTTCCCTTTCTGAATCTTTATTTTTGCTGAAATCGATATTTTAACAATATGTTTTTTAGCAAAACGAAATTCCTTTTCAGTGTAATTTTTCTAATTTCAATTTCACAATCAATATTTGGACAAAACCGTATCAGCGATCACAATAATATCGGCTGGTACGCTTACAACGGAACTTTTAAACTCGATTCTAAATTTTCCATTCACACAGAATATCAATGGCGAAGGAATGACTACATCGAATCCTGGCAACAAAGTCTTTTACGTTTGGGAATCAATTATCAAATCGATCCAAAAGTTCAATTGCGAGTTGGTTACGCTTGGGCAGAGACTTTTCCGTACGGCGAAATCCCCATCAACGGAATGGGAAAAGATTTTACAGAACACAGGATTTACGAAATGGCAACTGTCACAGATAAGATTGGTAAGATTGACTTATCGCATCGTTTTATGCTGGAACAGCGTTGGGTCGGTCGATATTCTAATGCTAATCTGACTTCCGAAGATCAATATCCGTTTATGAACCGGGCGCGGTATATGATCCGTTTACAAATGCCATTGAAAGGAAATTCGATTGTGGACAAAACGCCTTATGTTGCTGTTTATGACGAATTGATGATTGGATTTGGAAAGAATGTTGGCGAAAATATCTTTGACCAAAACCGGATTGGAATTTTGTTGGGTTATAAATTCAATAATCTAATTAGAATAGAAGGTGGTTATCTGAATCAGATCGTGCAGTTGGGAAGGGAAGTGGAAGGTAAAAATGTGTTCCAATACAATAATGGATTTATTGTAAGTGCAAATTTCAATTTCGATCTTTCCAAAAAATCAAAAGAATAATTTAATTTCGCAAAATGAAAATAGCATTCCTGGGACCCGAAGCTTCTTTTACGCAGTTGACAGCAACGCAGTTATTCCCAAATGACGAACTAATCCCGAAAGCCAATATTTTGGATTGTTTTTTAGCAGTTCAAAATAATGAAGTGGACAAAGCCGTCGTTCCTTTGGAAAATTCGATAGAAGGAACAGTTTCTATGACCTTGGATTATCTGTATCAAACGCCGGAAATCAAGATTGAGGCTGAAGCTGTGATGCCGATTGCGCATCATTTGATGATTCATCCAGGTCAGGAAAATGAAGATTCTATTGAGAAGATCTATTCTCATCCGCAGGCTTTAGCTCAGAGTTTTCATTCTCTTAATAAAAATTATCCCGACGTTCCGAAACAGGAATTCGCTTCCACGGCTGCGGCTGCAAAACGCGTTTCCGAAAATCCGGAGCGAAAAATTGCGGCTGTTGCGAATAAATTTGCTGCCGAATTATACGGTTTGAAAATTCTTAACGAAAATATACACGATGTTGAGGAGAATCACACTCGCTTCATCATTATTTCCAAAACGGAGAATTCTTACGAGAATCATCTTGAAAATATAGGTAAGAAAACAGCAATGCTTATCACTTTACCACAAGATCACGCTGGAGGATTGCATCAGGTTTTATCCGTTTTTGCATGGCGAAATATGAACCTTAGCAAGATCGAATCCCGAACTCTGAAAACGAAATTAGGAAATTATTTCTTCTTTGTCACCGTTGTTGGTGGTTGGGACGATGTGCTTTACATTAATTCTGTGGACGAACTGAAAGCGATTGGTGCTGATGTTAAGTTTTTGGGGAATTATAAGGAGTTTTTGTTGGAAGGGTAAATTTTTTTCAAGTATTAAAGAGATGATTTTTCTTTATTTTTAGTTCTTTTTCTATTTCTTTTGTAAGTTCTCTTGAAATTGTTGCTAATGTTCGATATTCCAAATCTTCCCAATTTATAAGAATATAGTTTCTCTTTTCTTGGTTATTCCTCGTTCCTGTTCCATAAGGTTTTGGAAAAATGATTTCATTCTTTTTCTGCATTTTGCTCCAATTCCAAAAAGGACAAAAATATTTACTTTTATATTTCTAATTTGATAAACCCCTGATTCTTCTGGCCCTTCCATGTTTCTGCAATTGTAAGGAGATGGCATTTTTTTTCAATTACTCCATTCCATTCTAATGAGTATAATTATATAATTAAAATATTTTCTCTAATCCTCATCTTGAGTGTTATCAACATTAATAACTTTCTTATTAATAAGAAAGTAAACCGGCAATCCCAGCAAAATCAATCCCAATCCCGGCAAAGTGTAATCTGGTTTGTAGATCAAAAGCAAAATACAAAACGCCGTTCCAATCAAAAGGTAAAGCACAGGCGTGAACGGATAAAGAAAAGTTTTGTAACCTCTTTCCAGTTCAGGCTTTTTGATTCTCAGGTAGATCACACCAAAAACGGTCAGCATATAAAACAGAACGATTACGAAGGAAACCATATCCAAGAGATTTCCATATTGTCCGCTCAGGCAAAGCAGACTTGCCCAAATTCCCTGCATCCAAAGTGACTTTTCAGGAACACCGTTTTTGTTGTTTTCAACGGCAGATTTCAGGAATAAACCATCTTTTGCCATCGTTTGGAAAACCCTTGCACCAGCTAAAACAATTCCGTTCACACAGCCAAAAGTCGAGATCATTACCAAAATTGCAATGATGATCGTTCCGGCATTTCCGAACATTTTCTCTGCTGCAGAAACCGCCACTCTGTCATTCGCAGCAAAGGCGATAGAATCTCTGTCGAGCGCATTCAGGTAAACGAAATTCACCAAAAGATAAAGAATCATCACAGCCGAAGTTCCCAGGATCATGGCTTTCACAACATTCTTTTTAGGATTCTCGATCTCGCCGGAGATGAAGGTCACATTCTCCCAAGCTACAGAACTGAAAACTGTGCCTACCATCGTCGCTGGAATACCACCAAGAATTGTTGCGCCGGAAATTCCCGTCCATTCTGTGTTTTTTAAATTTTGAAAAGCGTCCCAACCGAAACTCATATTCGAACTCCAATTGGATTTATCGATCAAAATAAAACCTAAAACAATCAATCCAAGCAGTGCGATTATTTTTGAAGAAGTAAAAACATTCTGCAGGATTTTCCCGAATTGCACGCCTTTAGTATTCACAAAAGTCAGGAAAAGAATCACGACAATCGCAAGGATCTGAATCCGGGTAATCTGAAATTCGCCACTCTGGAAAATTGGTGCAGCGTCATTCAGAGATGGAACAAGATACGCCGTGAATTTTCCGAAAGCTACAGCAACTGCCGCAATCGTCCCGGTCTGAATTACCGTAAACATTCCCCAACCGTAGAGGAATCCCATTGGTTTTCCGAAAATTTC
>Ga0157370_10005444_pt1 | contig 14279 bp, 15 predicted proteins | sample C35metaG_FD_113463 | JGI IMG/M metagenome (GOLD analysis project Ga0157370, IMG submission 113463) | Corn rhizosphere microbial communities from Kellogg Biological Station, Michigan, USA - C3-5 metaG | ecosystem: Host-associated > Plants > Roots > Rhizosphere > Soil | place: USA: Michigan...
AAGGAAGGCGACGAAGTCACCGCCATCGTCGTGAATGTGGATCGCAAGACCCGCAACATCCAGTTGTCCATCAAGCAGAAGGACATGGTCGACGAACAAGGCGCCATGGCCAATCTGAGCCAGCAGTCGGCACGCGAAAACGCGGGCACGACGAGCCTGGGCGCCCTGCTGCGCGCCAAGCTCGACAACAACGACAGCAAGTAAGCTGAGTCCGAAGACAGAGCTGGCCCTGGGGCCGCTCTGTCTTTTTTTTCGTCCACGTTTTCTGCACTGGCCTCTCATGACCCGCTCTGACCTCGTCGAAGAACTCGCAGCGCGCTTTGCGCAACTCACGCACCGCGATGCCGAATACGCCGTCAAGACCATCCTGGACGCAATGAGCGACGCGCTGGTGCGCGGGCACCGCATCGAGATCCGCGGGTTCGGCAGCTTCTCGGTCAACCGACGTCCGCCGCGCATCGGGCGCAATCCGCGTTCGGGCGAGAGCGTGCAGATTCCTGAAAAGCGGGTGCCGCATTTCAAGCCGGGCAAGGCCTTGCGCGAAGCCGTCGATGCAAAGACCGCCGAGCTCGACGCCAAGGAAGCCAAGGGCCGCAAGGCCTGATCCGCGTGGATGATGCAAACGTAGAATGCCTCCGGCAACGGGAATGGCTATGAAATACCTCCTGTGGCTGCTCAAGGCAGCCATTTTTTTTACGCTCTTCGCCTTCGCGCTGAACAACCAGCACGACGCGACCGTCTATTTTTTCTTCGGCACCTACTGGCGCGCACCACTGGTTCTCGTCGTGCTCGCGGCCTTTGCGGGCGGGCTCGTGGTGGGCGCACTCGGCATGCTGCCGGGCTGGTGGAAGCACCGGGCCGCCGCCGCGGCCCAGGCACCATCGGCGACCGAAACCCCTTCCACAACGGCACCGACGGCCGTGCCTGCTCCGGCAGCGGCACCGTCCATCTCCGCCACCGACCTCCCCGCCGTACGTCAACATGGACTTTGATCCCAGCTGGCTGCTGATCAGCCTGCCCGTCGCCTTCGTGCTCGGGTGGCTCGCATCGCGCTTCGACATCCGCCAGCTCAAGCTCGAGAACCGGCAGGCGCCCAAGGCCTACTTCCGCGGCCTGAACTTCCTGCTCAACGAGCAGCAGGACCAGGCCATCGATGCCTTCATCGAGGCTGTGCAGAACGACCCCGACACGCAGGAGCTGCACTTCGCGCTCGGCAACCTGTTCCGCCGTCGCGGCGAATACCAGCGCGCCGTGCGCGTGCACGAGCACCTGCTCGGCCGCGGTGACCTGAGCCGCGCCGACCGCGAGCGCGCACAGCACGCACTCGCACAAGACTTCCTGCGCGCCGGCCTGCTCGACCGCGCCGAAGCCGCACTGCAGAAGCTCGAAGGCACCCGCTACGAGAACGAGGCGCGCCTCTCGCTGCTCGCCATTTACGAGCGCTCGCGCGAATGGGCCCAGGCCGCCGACGTGGCGCAGAAGTTGGACGAGTCCGACCAGGCCAGCTATGCCACGCGCCGCGCGCATCACCTCTGCGAGCAGGCGACCGAACGCGTGGCAGCCGGCGAATTGCCCGCAGCAGCCAAGCTGCTCGCGCAGGCCGTCGAGCTGGCCCCGCAGGCACCTCGCCCAGCCATCGACACCGCCAACCTGCAACTGCGCAACGGCGATGCGGCCGCAGCCTTCGACACGCTCGTGGCACTGAGCGACACCGCTCCGCTCGCACTGCCGCTGTATGCCGCCGCACTCCAGCAGGCGGCCGTGGCCGCGCACCGCGAAGCCGAGGCGCTCGCGCTGCTGCAGCGGCGCTATGCCGAATCGCCGTCGATCGACGTGCTCGAGGCGCTGATCGCACTCGGCGGCACCCCGTCTGCAACAGCCGCCGACGACGAGCAGCAGCCGCCCGCCCCGCGCGACGGCTACATCGCCCACCTCGCGCACCAGCCCTCGCTGGTCGCCGCATCGCGCTGGCTGGCGGGCGAAAAGTTCGAGCACGAGCAGTTCCATCCGCAGGTGCAACGCGCGCTCGACCAGGCCACCCGCCCGCTGATGCGCTACCGCTGCGCCGCCTGCGGCTTCGAGGCGCACCAGTACTTCTGGCACTGCCCGGGCTGCCAAGCCTGGGACAGCTATCCGCCGCGCCGCGTCGAAGAACTCTGAGCAAGATTCCGACCACGTTTCGGAACAATGGTCACCAGGGCGCAGACCTCGTCAACGCCCCTTTCCCTGGTCTCGTTGAACGCCAGCCGACGCATTTGTCGGCTGTCAGTCATATCAATAAATCAGGGAGTTTTTCAATCATGTTCAAGAAAATCCTGGCCCTCTCGGCCATGCTGTTTGCAGTCGCTTCGTTCGCCGCCGTCGACGTCAACAAGGGCACCGAAGCCGAACTCGACGGCCTCAATGGCGTCGGGCCCGCCATGTCCAAGCGCATCCTCGAAGCGCGCAAGCAAGGCGAATTCAAGGACTGGGCCGACCTCATGCAACGTGTGAAGGGCGTGAAGGAGAAGAAGGCCCAGAAGCTCTCGGCCGAAGGCCTCACGGTGAACGGCCAGGCCTTCGGCGGTGCGGCACCGGCGGCATCGAAGGAAGCGAAGACGCCCAAGGCTGCCAAGCCCTGATTCCGCGCACACCGCAATAGCCAAAGCCGCCCTCGAGGCGGCTTTTTCATGCGCGCATGGTCTGCCGCACGCGCGCAACATGGCAGGGAAATGCCTCAGGAAGTGGCCCGAAATTTGCACGTATGCTTCCTTTCGTTTTGCTTTCACTACATTCCGGAGCGCGTTCATGAATCACAAGTTCGGCATTACCCTCGCGGGCCTCACCCTCGGCGCCGCGGCCTTCGCACAGACGAAATGGGATCTGCCTACCGCCTATCCCGCGACCAATTACCACACCGAAAACATCACGCAATTCGCCAAGGACGTGGACGCTGCCACCGGCGGCAAGGTGAAGATCACGGTGCACGCCAACGCATCGCTCTTCAAGGCGCCCGAAATCAAGCGCGCCGTGCAGAGCGGCCAGGCGCAGGCCGGTGAAATCCTCCTGGCCAACTACGCAAACGAAAACCCGATCTACGCGCTCGATGGCGTGCCCTTCCTGGCCACCACGTATCCCGAAGCGAAGAAGCTGTACGACGCCTCCAAGCCCGCCATGGAAAAGCTGCTCGCGGCACAAGGCATCAAGGTGCTGTTCGTGGTGCCATGGGCGCCGCAGGGCATCTACAGCAAGAAGGAAATCAGCTCGGTAGCCGACCTGCGCGGCATCAAGTGGCGCGCCTACAGCCCGGCCACCGCCAAGATCGCCGAGCTGATCGGCGCGCAGCCGGTGCAGATCCAGCAGGCCGAACTCAGCGCCGCCATGGCCACCGGCGTGATCGAGAGCTACATGAGCTCGGGCTCCACCGGCTACGACACCAAGACCTACGAGCACATCAAGAACTTCTACGACACGCAGGCCTGGATTCCGAAGAACGCCATCCTAGTGAACGCCAAGGCCTTCGACGCGCTCGACGCCACCACCAAGGCCGCCGTCACCAAGGCCGCGGCCGATGCCGAAACCCGTGGCTGGAAGATCGCGCAGGAGAAGAACGACGAGTACAAGCGCCTCCTGGCCGAGCGCGGCATGAAGGTGCACAAGCCTTCGCCCAAGCTCGATGCCGACATGCGCCAGGTCGGCGGCATCATGCAGGCCGACTGGCTCAAGGCGGCCGGCGCCGACGGTGCGGCCATCGTCGACGCCTATAAAAAGAAGTAAGCCATGCGCCGCTTCCTCGACCGCCTGTACGACGGTGCAGGCGCGCTGGGCGCGTTCTGCGTGTTCCTCATCTTCGTGCTGATGATCCTGGCCGGCGTGGGCCGCCAGATGAACTGGCATGTGAGCGGCCTGAACGACATCGTCTCCTGGCTCTGCGCCGCTGCCGCGTTCTTCGCGATGGCGCATGCCTTCCGTCACGGTGACTTCGTGCGCGTGACGCTGCTGCTGGAAGCGGTGTCGCCCAAGGCACGGCGCGCGCTCGACGTGACCTGCCTCCTGATCGCGGCAGTGTCGGTGGCCTACCTGACCTACTGGGCCACCAGCTTCACCTACGAGAGCTATGAGTTCGCCGAGATGGCGACGGGCCTGGTGGTCATTCCGATCTGGATTCCGCAATCGACCTTCGTCATCGGTTGCTGGCTCCTTCTGATCGCCATGCTCGACGAGCTGGTGGGCGTGGTCCGCGGCGGGAAGCCGAGCTACCAGCGCGCCATCGAAGAGCGCCACGCCGCGGGCGACTTCTCCTCGGACGTCTGAACGTCAGAACGACGACCACAACAACACCAAGACACTCCGATGTTCGAAAACCTCTGGATGGGCGCGCTGCTGCTCGGGATCATGCTGCTGCTCCTGGCGGGCGGCGTCTGGATCGCGATGACCCTGGCCATCGTCGGCTGGGTCGGCCAGGCCTTCTTCACCAACACGCTGCCCGGCAAGAACCTGTTCTCGGCCTTCTGGGAAAGCAACGCGAGCTGGGAACTCGCGGCGCTGCCTCTGTTCATCTGGATGGGCGAGATCCTTTTTAGAACCAAGCTCAGCGAAGAGATGTTCGAGGGCCTGCGCCCCTGGCTCAACCGCGTGCCCGGCCGGCTGATGCACACCACCATCCTCGGGTGCGGCGTGTTCGGCTCGGTCTCGGGCTCCTCGGCGGCCACCTGCGCGACCATCGCCAAGGTGGCGCTGCCCGAACTCAAGCGCCGCGGCTACAACGAGAAGCTGGCCATCGGCTCGTTGGCCACCGCGGGCACGCTGGGCATCCTCATTCCACCCTCGATCACGATGGTGGTGTACGCCGTGGCGGCCGACGCCTCGATCATCCGCATCTTCCTGGCCGGCTTCCTGCCGGGCTTCCTGCTGATGCTGCTGTTCTCGGGCTACATCGGCTGGTGGAGCCTGCGCAACCCCGACCAGGTGCCGCCGGCCGATCCGCCGACCACCTTCATGCAGAAGATCAGGCTCTCGGGCAACCTCATTCCCTGCGCGCTGCTGATCGTGTTCATCGTGTGGGTGCTGGTCGCGGGCTGGGCCACCGCCACCGAGTGCGCAGCCTTCGGCGTGCTGGGTTCGCTGGCCATCGCCGCCTACGGGCGCAGCCTGACCTGGAAGAACTTCAAGGACGGCATCATGGGCGCCACGCGCACCAGCTGCATGATCATGTTCATCCTGGCGGGCGCGGCCTTCCTCACCAAGACCATGGCCTTCACCGGCATCCCGCGTGAGCTGGCCGAGTGGGTCGACAGCATGCACCTGTCGCCCTATGCGCTGATCGGCGCACTGGTGGTGGTGTACTTGGTGCTGGGCACGGCACTGGACGGCATCTCGATGATCGTGCTCACCAGCGCCGTGGTGCTGCCGATGATCCAGAAGGCGGGCTTCGACCTCATCTGGTTCGGCATCTTCATCGTGCTCCTGGTCGAGATCGCCGAGGTCACACCGCCGGTGGGCTTCAACCTCTTCGTGCTGCAGAACATGACAGGGAAGGACAGCAACGTGATCGCCAAGGCGGCGATTCCGTTCTTCTTCTGCCTGGTGCTGTGCATCGTGCTGATCACGCTGTTCCCGAGCATCGTGACGATCCTGCCCGATGTCGTGATGGGCAAGGAGAAATAGCCGGCCTGCTGCGGATAATCGCCGCCATGCTGCTGAACGCCTTCGTCATCTGCCTCGCCGCCTGCATAGGCGCCCTCCTGCGCTGGGGCTTCGCGCTCTGGCTCAACCCGGGCAGCGTGATCCCCTGGGGCACCCTCGCGGTCAACCTCATCGGCGGTTACCTGATCGGCGTGGCCATCGGCTTCTTCAACGGCCTGCCCGACATCGACCCCGCGTGGCGGCTCATGGTCATCACCGGCTTCCTTGGCACGCTCACCACCTTCTCCAGTTTCTCGGCCGAAGTCGTCGGCATGCTCACAGGGGGCCGGTTCGGCCTCGCGCTGGGCACGATCGCGCTGCACCTGGGCGGGTCGCTCTGCATGACCTGGCTCGGCCTGCGCACCGTGCAGGCGTTCTCCGGCTGAAACACCGCGAAAAACCGCCCTATGTCCTGCGGTTATAGATAGGGGTCGCCAAAGGGTCGGTCGATAGAATCGCCCCCAATGCCCCTGGTCTTTCTCGTCGCACTCCCCTTCATCGCCAGCGTGCTGGCCGCGTTGATGCCGTCCAACGCGCGAAACAGGGAGTCGACCCTCGCGGGCCTCGTCGCACTGGGCTGCGCCATCCAGGTTGCATGGTTCTTTCCGCAGATCGCCCACGGCAATGTGCTGCGGCAAGAAATCGAATGGCTCCCCGCACTCGGCCTGAACCTCGTGTTCCGCATGGACGGCTTCGCGTGGCTCTTCTGCATGCTGGTGCTGGGAATCGGGGCGCTGGTGGTGCTCTATGCGCGCTACTACATGTCGGCCTCCGACCCGGTGCCGCGCTTCTTCTCGTTCTTCCTCGCGTTCATGGGCGCAATGATGGGCGTTGTGCTCTCTGGCAACCTGATCCAGATGGTGCTGTTCTGGGAGCTCACCAGCCTGTTCTCCTTCCTGCTGATCGGCTACTGGCACCACCGGCGCGATGCGCGGCGCGGCGCGCGCATGGCGCTCACGGTCACCGGCGCGGGCGGCCTGTGCCTGCTGGCCGGCGTGCTGGTGCTGGGCCGCATCACCGGCAGCTACGAGCTCGACGTGGTGCTGGCCTCGGGCGACCTGATCCGCGCGCACGCGCTCTACCCGGTGGCGCTGGTGCTGGTGCTGCTCGGCGCCTTCACCAAGAGCGCGCAGTTCCCGTTCCACTTCTGGCTGCCGCGCGCCATGGCCGCGCCCACGCCCGTCTCGGCCTACCTGCACTCGGCCACGATGGTGAAGCTGGGCGTGTTCCTCATGGCGCGGCTGTGGCCCGTGCTCTCGGGCACCGAGCAGTGGTTCTGGCTGGTGGGCGGCGCGGGCGCGATCACGCTGCTGCTCGGCGGCTTCATCGCGATGTTCCAGCGCGACCTGAAGGCGCTCCTGGCCTACTCGACCATCTCCCACCTCGGCCTCATCACGCTGCTGCTGGGCCTGAACAGCCCGCTCGCGGCGGTGGCGGCGGTGTTCCACGTCATGAACCACGCGACCTTCAAGGCCTCGCTGTTCATGGCGGCCGGCATCATCGACCACGAGACCGGCACGCGCGACATCCGCAAGCTGAGCGGCCTGATGCGGCTCATGCCCATCACCGGCACGCTGGCCATCATCGCCAGCGCCTCGATGGCCGGCGTACCGCTGCTCAACGGCTTTCTCTCGAAGGAAATGTTCTTCGCCGAGACGGTGTTCATCCAGTCCACGCCCTGGGTCGATTTCAGCCTGCCGGTCATCGCGACCATCGCGGGCATCTTCAGCGTGGCGTATTCGGCGCGCTTCGTGTTCGACGTGTTCTTCGGCCCGCCCTGTGGCGACGAGGTGCCCAAGCACCCGCACGAGCCGCCGCACTGGATGCGCGTGCCGGTCGAATTGCTGGTGCTGGTGTGCCTGGTGGTGGGCGTGGTGCCGGCCTGGTCGGTCGGTCCGCTGCTCGCCGCGGCCGCCACGCCGGTGGTCGGCGGCACGCTGCCCGAATACAGCCTGGCCGTGTGGCACGGCTTCAACCTGCCGCTCGTGATGAGCTTCGTGGCGCTCGCGGGCGGCGCGGCGCTCTACCTGCTGCAGCGCCGCCGCCGCGCGGGTGGCGGCCTGGAGCACACGCCGCTCCTGCACCGCTTCGACGGCCAGGTCATCTTCGAGCACCTGCTTGCGCTCCTGAGCGAAGCCGGCCGACGCAGCCGCCGCCTCTTCGGCACGCGCCGCATGCAGACCCAGCTCCTGCTGCTGGTGGTTGTGGCGGTGGCCGGCGCCTTCGCCGCGCTGATGCAGACGCCCGCGGGCACCGGCGCGCGCGAGCTGCTGCCGTTCTCGCCGATGTTCGCCATGACCTGGCTGATCGGCGGCGTCTGCGCCATCGCCGCGGCGTGGCAGGCCAAGTTCCACCGCCTCGCCGCGTTGATGCTGGCCGCGGGCGCGGGCCTGGTCTCGTGCGTGACCTACATCTGGTTCTCGGCACCTGACCTCGCGCTCACGCAACTGGTGGTCGAGGCGGTGACCACGGTGCTGATCCTCCTGGGCCTGCGCTGGCTGCCGATGCGCAGCAAGGATGCGGTGCAGACCGCGCGCGCCCGCCTTCGCCCCTGGGGCCGGCGCGGACGCGACCTGCTGGTGGCCATCGCGGCCGGCGGCGGCATGGCGGCCCTGGCCTGGGCCATGATGACGCGCACCTTCCCCGAGAGCATCTCGCCCTTCTTCCTGGAGCGCGCACTCACCGAGGGCGGCGGCACCAACGTGGTCAACGTGATGCTGGTCGACTTCCGCGGCTTCGACACCTTCGGCGAGATCACCGTGCTGGGCGTGGTCGCGCTCACCGTGTATGGGCTGCTGCGGCGCTTCCGCCCGGCCATCGAGTCGATGGCGCTGCCGCCGCAGCAGCGCGCGCAGTCCGACGACGGCAGCAGCGATTTGCTGAACCCGCGCCGCGCCAAGGACACCGCCGTGGGTTACCTCATGGTGCCGGCCGTGCTGGTGCGCTTGCTGCTGCCGCTGTCGGTGCTGGTGTCGGTCTACTTCTTCATGCGCGGCCACAACGCGCCGGGCGGCGGCTTCGTCGCGGGACTGGTGATGTCGGTGGCGCTGGTGCTGCAGTTCATCGTCTCGGGCACCGAATGGGTCGAGGAGCACCTGCGCATCTACCCGCGCCGCTGGATCGCCATCGGCCTCCTGTTCGCGCTCGCCACCGGCAGCGGCGCGGTGTTCTTCGGCTATCCCTTCCTGACCACGCACACCGCGCACCTGCACCTGCCGGTGCTCGGCGACATCCACGTGCCCAGCGCCCTCTTCTTCGACATCGGCGTGTTCGCGCTGGTGCTCGGCGCCACCATGCTGATCCTCACCGCGCTGGCCCACCAGTCCATCCGCAGCCACCGCTGGGCCGACGAACAGGCCGAGAAAGAAGCGCAGGCCGAATCCGAAGCCGTGGAGGGAGCGCACTGATGGAAATCGTGCTTGCCCTCGCCATCGGCGTGCTCACCGGCTCGGGCGTCTACCTGCTGCTGCGTCCGCGCACCTTCCAGGTGATCATGGGCCTCACGCTCATCTCGTACGCGGTCAACCTCTTCATCTTCAGCATGGGCCGGCTCAAGGTCGACAGCGAGCCGGTGCTGATCCCCGGCTTCGCGGCCACGCTCGCCAACACCGCCGACCCGATGCCGCAGGCGCTGGTGCTCACCGCCATCGTCATCGGCTTCGCGATGACCGCCCTGTTCCTCGTGGTGCTGCTGGCCTCCCGCGGGCTGACGGGCACCGACCATGTGGACGGCGAAGAACGCCAGGAACAGGAAGAGGCGCGCGAATGAGCGAACTCTTCCGCCTGCTCGACCAGTTCCTCGAATTCAGCATGCCGCACCTGGTGGCGGTGCCGATCCTCGTGCCGATGCTCACCGCCGCGCTGATGCTGCTGCTGGGCGAGAACCGGCGCCGCGCCAAGTCGTTCCTGAGCGTGGTCTCGGGCCTGGTGGGCCTTCTGGCCGCGCTCGCGCTGCTGCGCTGGGTGAACGCAGCCGACACCGGCGGCGGGCCGGGCTCCATCGGCGTCTACCTGCCCGGCAACTGGCGCGCGCCCTTCGGCATCGTGCTGGTGGCCGACCGGCTCTCCACCATGATGGTGGCGCTCACCGGCGTGGTCGCCTTCGCCGCGTCCATCTACTCCACCTCGCGCTGGGACCGTGCGGGCGTGCACTTCCATCCGCTGCTGCAGCTGCAGCTCATGGGGCTGAACGGCGCCTTTCTCACAGGTGACCTGTTCAACCTGTTCGTGTTCTTCGAGGTGATGCTGGCCGCCTCCTACGGACTGCTGCTGCACGGCTCGGGGCGGCTGCGGGTGCAGGCCGGCCTGCACTACATCGCGATCAACCTGGCGGCCTCGTCGCTGTTCCTCATCGGCGCGTCGATGCTCTACGGCGCCACCGGCACGCTGAACATGGCCGACCTGGGGCTGCGCATCGCCCAACTGGCGCCGGCCGACCGCGGCCTGGTGCATGCGGCCGCCGCCATCCTCTTCACCGCCTTCTTCGCCAAGGCCGGCGCGTGGCCGCTGAACTTCTGGCTGGTGCCGGCCTACAGCGCGGCGGTGTCGCCGGTGGGGGCTGTGTTCGCGCTGCTCACCAAGCTGGGCGTCTACACCGTGCTGCGCCTGTGGACCGTGCTCTTCGCGCCCGACACCGGCGACTCCGCGGCGTTCGGCCAGGTGGTGCTGATCGGCGCGGGCATCGCCACGCTGTTCGTCGCCGCCATCGGCATCGTCGGCACGCAGCGCCTGTCGAACCTCGCGGGCTTCAGCGTGCTGATCTCGGCCGGCACGCTGCTCGCGGCGGTGGGGCTGGGCCAACCGGCGGTCTGGGCCGGCGCGCTGTTCTACCTCTTGAGTTCGACGCTCGCGGTAAGCGCCTTCTTCCTCCTCACCGACATGATCGAGCGCTGGCGCAACGCCGGCATGAGCGTGGCACCGCACGAGGCCGCGGGCAACGCGCCTTTCCTGGCGGAAGACCTGCGCGCGCTCGACGACGTGAACCTGGACGACAACGCGCAGGCACTCTACGGCCGCGCCATTCCGGCCGGCGTCGCCTTCCTCGGCCTGAGCTTCATGATCTGCACGCTGCTGCTCACCGGGCTGCCGCCGCTGTCGGGCTTCGTCGGCAAGTTCGCGATGCTCTCGGGGCTCATGGGCGGCAGCGCGGCGATCACCGTCGCGGGCTGGACCTTCCTCGTGCTGCTGATCGCCTCGGGCTTCCTCGCGCTGATCGCGCTGACGCGCACCGGCATCCGCCACTTCTGGACCCAGCCGCACGGGAACCTGCCCTCGCTGCCCGCCGTCGAGGTGCTGCCCGTGGCCGCCCTGATCGCCGCGTGCATCGCGCTCACCGTCTGGGCGGAGCCGGTCATGCGCCATGCGATGGCCACCGCCGAGGGCTTGCGAACGGCCGGCGCCTACCGCGAAGCGGTGATGAGCGCGCGGCAGGTGCCGAATCCGCCGAAGGCCGATGCGAAAGGCACCTCGCCATGAAACGCCTGATTCCTTCGCCGCCGCTGTCGTTCGCGCTCTTCATCGTCTGGCTGCTGCTCAACCAGTCGGTCGAAGCCAGCACGCTGGCGTCCGGCGTGCTGCTGGCCATCGCCGTACCGTTGCTGACCAAGAGCCTCAGGCCGGCCACGGTGCGCATGCGTCGCCCGGGCGTGGCGCTGCGGCTCTGGCTGGTCGTGCTGTACGACATGTCGCATTCAGTGTTCGCAGTGACGCGGGCGCTGCTCAGCCGGCGCAGCGAGAACATCCGGTCGAAGTTCGTCTCCGTACCGCTGGACATGCGCGACCCCAACGGCCTCGCGGTGCTCGCCATGATCATGTGCCTCACCCCCGGCACCGCCTGGGGCGAGGTCGCTTTCGACCGCAGCGTGCTGCTGATCCATGTGTTCGACCTGGAGGACGAAGCCGCCTTCATCGCGCAGATCAAGACCCGCTACGAACGTCCGCTGATGGAGATCTTCGAATCATGACGCCCATCCTCTTCTGGTCGCTCAAGTTCGCGCTGTTCCTGCTGGCGGTGGCGATGCTCTGCGCCGTCGCCCGCCTCCTGATCGGCCCCTCCGCGCAAGACCGCGTGATGGCGCTGGACTGCCTCTACATCAACGGCATGCTGATGATGCTGGTGCTGGGCATCGTCTACGCGAGCGATGTGTACTTCGGCGCCGCCATGCTGATCGCGCTGTTTGGCTTCGTCAGCTCGACGGTGATGGCCAAGTTCCTGCTGCGCGGGGAGGTGATCGAATGAGCGCCGCGCCGGGCCGCCCCAAGCAAGCTCGCCCCGCAGTGCGAAGCACGGAGGTACGCCAGTGACCGATTCTGTTCTGGGCCCCCTGCCCCTGTGGGCCGAAATCGTCACCGCCGTGTTCGTGGTGTTGGGCGCCGCCTTCGCGGCCATCGGCTCCTTCGGCCTGGTGCGGCTGCCGACCTTCTTTCGCCGCATCCATGCACCCACGCTGGGCGCCACCGGCGGCGTGTGGTCGATGACGGTTGCCACCATCGTCTACTTCTCGGTGCAGAGCCACGGCATCTTCCTGCACGCGGCGCTGATCGTGTTGTTCGTGGCGCTCACCACGCCGGTCACCACCATCTTCCTGATGCGGGCGGCGCTGTTTCGCGAGCGGCAAAGGAGCGGCGACGTGCCCGCTGCGGCGCAGTCGGACCAGGCGCCGATCCCCAAGCGGATGGCCGAGGAAGAGTAGAAAAAGCAAGGGTCGGCGGGCCCGCGGCCAGCGCCATCCTCAGGCGGCCAGGCGTTCCTTGGCGCGCGCCACTTCCATCTCGCGCGGCAACGGCACCGTGTTCTTCACCGCAAGGATCTCTGCCATCACGCTCACCGCGATCTCCGGCGGCGTCTTGCTGCCGATGTAGATGCCGATCGGGCCGCGCAGGCGCGCGAGCGATTCGTCGGTCTGGTCGAAGTGCTCGATCATGCGGTCGCGCCGCGCCTCGGCGTTGCGGCGCGAGCCGATGGCGCCCACGTAGAACGCCTCGCTCTGCAAGGCTTCGAGCAGCGCAAGGTCGTCGAGCTTCGGATCGTGCGTGAGCGCGACCACGCAGCTGCGGCGGTCGGGCCGAAAGGCCAGCACCGCGTCGTCGGGCATCTCGGTGGTGATCGTCACGCCCGGCAGCGACCACGCGGTGCGGTATTCGGCGCGCGGGTCGCACAACGTCACCGCGAAGCCGCTGAACTTGGCCATCGTCGCGAGGTATTCGGCGAGCTGGCCGGCGCCGATGAGCAGCATGCGGTACTCGGGGCCGAAGGTATTCGTGAGCTCTGTGTCGTCCACCTTGAGCTCGTCCGGTGCGGTCGCTTCGGTGAGCTTCACCGCGCCGGTCGCGAGCGTCACGGTGCGCTGCATGAGCCGGCCTTTTTCGAGTTCGGCCACGAGCGTGTCGAGCGCGGCGGCATCGGGGTCGTATTCGAGCAGCAGTTCGAGCGTGCCGCCGCACGGCAGGCCGAAACGATGCGCCTCGTCGGCGGTGATGCCGTATTTCACGAGCGCGGGCGGCGTGCCCAGCGGCACGTCTTCGCCGTTGCCGTGCGCGTGGCTGTAGCGCGCGATCAGGTCGTCCTCGATGCAGCCGCCCGAGACCGAACCGACCACCGCGCCGTCGTCCGCCAACGCCATGATCGAGCCGACCGGCCGGGGCGACGAGCCCCAGGTGCGCACCACCGTGGTCAGGAGCGCGCGCTTGCCCGCCTGCCGCCAGTCGCGCAGCGTGCGAAGCACCATGACGTCGAGGTTTTCCATGGCCGCGTTCGTCTTCAGTTCGTCGTATCGCCTGGCGCGGCGGGAGCGTCCTTGTCGTCCTTCTTGCCGAGGCCGATCTTCTTCATGAGGCCGGACATCACGCCGGCCTTCTCGGCGGGCGCGTCGGACGTTTCCACGGCGGCGGCGGGCGGCGGGCCGTAGCGACTTTGCATTTCGGCTTCGAAGCGCTTGAAGAAATCGTCGGCGGTCGACTTGGCGGCCCCGTCGATCAGGCGCTGGCCCAACTGGGCGATCTTTCCGCCGACCTGCGCCTGCACGGTGTAATCGAGTTCGCAGCCGGCCGGAGCCGGGCCCGCCGCGGGGGTTGCGCCGTCGGCAGGCGCGGCATCCGCAACAGCCGCTTCGTCTGCGCCGGCCACCGGCTTGAGCGTCACGCTCGAAGAGCCCTTCGCAAACCCCGCCACACCGCCCTGCCCTTCGAAGGTGAGCTTGTAGCCATCGGGCGCCACGATGTCCGACAGCACCACCTTGCCGCTGAACTTGGCCGACACCGGCCCGATCTTGAGGGCGAGTCCCACGCTGTACTGGTTGTCGCCGGTGAGCTCGAACTTGTCGCAGCCGGGAATGCACTTCTTGAGCGTTTCGGGGTCGTTGAGCGCTTCCCAGGCCTGTTGTTGGGTGATGCCGAGGCGGCGGTTTCCGAGCATTTCCATGGTGGTTCTTCCTTGTTGTCTTCTGGCCCTAGCGGCCGGACCGCATCAGCGCGGCGAGGCTGGCGGCCAATTGTTCGAGGGCATTGAGATTGTGGACCGCGAGCATCGCGTCGGCATGGCGGTGCAACACGGTGGCCCCACGCGCCAGAGGGGCGTAGCCCTCGAAGCGCAGCAGCGGGTTGAGCCACAGCAGGCG
>Ga0157370_10005447_pt1 | contig 14277 bp, 12 predicted proteins | sample C35metaG_FD_113463 | JGI IMG/M metagenome (GOLD analysis project Ga0157370, IMG submission 113463) | Corn rhizosphere microbial communities from Kellogg Biological Station, Michigan, USA - C3-5 metaG | ecosystem: Host-associated > Plants > Roots > Rhizosphere > Soil | place: USA: Michigan...
CAAAATTACAGATATTATTTTAACTAACAGTGTTAATTGTTGAATACAACAAAGCCCTTTTGTATTCAAGTGAAAATAATTAAATTGCAGTCTAAGTTTTTATTATGCTTACAAAAGAACAAATTGCCAAAAGAATTTCAAAAGAACTGAAAGATCGTTATTATGTAAACCTGGGAATTGGGATTCCTACTTTGGTTGCCAACTATGTTCCGGAAGGTATTTCCGTAGAATTCCAGAGTGAGAATGGAGTTTTGGGGATGGGGCCTTTCCCTTTCGAAGGAGAAGAAGATGCTGATATCATCAATGCCGGAAAACAGACTATTACTATTCTGGAAGGAGGTTCATTCTTTGATTCTGCCTTTAGTTTCGGGATGATTCGTGGTCAGAAAGTTGACCTTACGATTCTTGGAGCCATGGAAGTTTCAGAAAATGGAGATATTGCCAACTGGAAAATTCCCGGAAAAATGGTGAAAGGAATGGGTGGTGCAATGGATTTGGTAGCTTCTGCTGAAAACATTATTGTTGCAATGATGCACGTGAACAAAGCAGGGGAAAGCAAAATCCTTAAAAAATGTACACTTCCTTTAACGGGGGTAAACTGTGTAAAAAAAGTGGTTACTGAATTAGCTGTTCTGGATATTACACCGGCAGGATTCAAACTGGTGGAAAGAGCACCGGGCGTTTCAGTAGAAGATATTATTAAAGCAACAGAAGCCGATCTGATTATTGAAGGAGAAATTCCTGAAATGCAGTTCTAATTTTAATATAAAAAACCTTGTCACTGACAAGGTTTTTTTATGTGATAAATCGCTTACCATAAAAGTCACAAAAGTTTTTAATTACTTAATTCTACTGTAGTTAGTTTAAAATAATACTGCATGTAAGTTCACAGAAGAAGAAAATCGAAGATTTTCAAATGCTTATGTGCACTTCTAATATATAAAGTTGATGACTTAAAAGACACAATTATTAAAAAACTTTTGTACCTTTTATGGTTAAAATATAATTTCAAGACAAAAGAAATTAAAACCAAAAAAAGCTGTCTCATCATGAAACAGCTTTTATATCTAAACAGTTAGAAAGTCAATCTAACCTCTTATTTTATTTCCCATCCTGAGCTCCAAATACCTTCTGCAAAATACTTGTCGTTCTCATGGCAGGCGTATTTCTGATGCCACTTTCTTTATCAGCTACCATTTTGAATACCCCATTAATGGTTTCTGTAGTAACATATTCGTTAAGATCTGTAGTGACAGCTTGCCCTGTAAACGTATTATATTTTGAAATAAGGTTTTTCCAAAGAGTATCAGCACCTACTTTTCCTAAAGAAGCCTTTACTTTAGGCTGAAAAGCATTGAACAGCTGGGTCTGTGTTTTTCCCTGCAGATAGCTTGTTGCAGCATTATTACTTCCTAATAAAATATTCTTGGCATCTGTAATCGTCATTGATGTAATAGCATTTGTGAAAATAGGCGCAGCTTCTGTTACGGCATCTTCAGCAGCTCTGTTCAGCAATTTCACTCCTTCATCAGCAAGACTTCCCATTCCGATGGAACGTAAAGTTGTGTCGATCTTTCTTAACTTTTCAGGCATTAAAATTTTTACCGCTTCATTTTTGAAGAAACCGTCAGTAATAGCCAGTTTTTTTACCCCATCAGTTACTCCCATACTTAAAGCCTCTTTTAATCCTGAGGAAATCTGAGTAGAAGTAAGACTTCCAAGGTTGACAGGTGAATTATTAGGTTTGCCAGAAGTTGTTGTCGTAGTCGTAGTAGGTGTTGTTGCAGTACCGTTATTTTTTACGGGAACATTAAGGTCTACACCTGTTTTATTTTTAACAGTAGATTTTATGATATCTAAAAGTTGTGCCTGAGCTGATATTGAGAATAATAATCCTGCTGCCAGAAAAATGCTTTTTTTCATCGTATTTTTTTTACAAATTTAAACCTTTTAATTTTTTAAAGTCGTCTAAACTTATCAAAAAACAAACCATAAATTAATAGCTTGTTGCCGATTCAATTAAACCGTTAACAAGTTGTAAGGAATAAAACCCATTAAGAGAAGATCATAGATTTTTTTCGACAAGGATTATTTTAATATTATTAAACTCTTATTAAATATATATCAATCAGTTTGGTGAAAATGAGTCATAAGTTTTGAAAAATAATTATCTTAGCTCAAACCTTAACCACATCCAATGATACGGACTTTTTTAGCATTTTTTGTATTGATTTCAAACGTGATTTTTGCCCAAAATAAATTGAATATAATTCCTTATCCTCAAAAAGTTGAGCTTTTACAAGGAGAATTTGTAATCCCTGATACTTTCGTATTGAGTGGTGATCTGCCGAAAGAGGAGACAGAATATTTCAAAAAAAGAATAGGGTCTCTCTTAAAATTTCAATATGCTCAGAAGGGTGGAGGCATTCATTTGTCAAATTCTATAATCCCATCGGCTTCGGGAGCAGATGCTGAACAGAAAAAAGAATATTATTCAATTGAAGTTTCTCCAAAACAAATTCATATTAAATCTTATACGAAACAAGGATATTTTCTGGCACTTCAAACTTTAATTCAGATTATTGAACAGTATAAAGAGGCAAAGAAAATTCCAGCTCTTAAGATTGAAGATCAGCCGAAGTTTGCATGGAGAGGAATGCATCTGGATGTATGCCGTCATTTTTTTACTGTAGATGAGGTGAAGCAGTATATCGATTATCTGGCGATGTATAAGCTGAATACGTTTCATTGGCATTTAACGGATGATCAGGGATGGAGAATTGAAATAAAAAAGTATCCTAAGCTTACTCAGATTGGTTCAAAACGTAAAGAATCCATGATTGGGGCTTATGTTGACAATACATTTGACGGAAAACCGTATGGTCCTTATTTTTATACTCAGGAACAAATAAAAGAGGTGGTGAAATATGCTCAGGAGAGACACATTACCGTGGTTCCGGAAATAGAAATGCCGGGGCATGCTTTGGCTGCATTATCTGCATATCCTGAACTGGCATGTACAAAAGGGCCTTTTGAAGCTGCTACAAAATGGGGCGTTTTTGATGATGTTTTCTGTCCGAAAGATGAAACGTTTACTTTTCTGGAAAACGTTTTGGATGAGGTGATCAAATTATTCCCATCCAAATACATTCATATCGGGGGAGATGAGTGCCCGAAAACAAGATGGAAAGAATGTGCACACTGCCAGGAATTGATTAAGAAAAATAATTTAAAAGACGAACATGGCTTACAAAGCTATTTTATTCATAGAATTGAAAAATATGTCAACAGCAAAGGCCGAAAAATTATTGGCTGGGACGAAATTTTAGAAGGCGGATTAGCTCCTAATGCAGCTGTAATGAGCTGGACGGGCGTGAATGGAGGTATTGAAGCTGCAAAATCAAAGCACTTTGCCGTAATGACACCGGGTGCATATTGTTATTTCGACCATTATCAGGGCGATCCACAGTCTGAACCTAATGCTTTTGGTGGTTTTACTCCTTTAGAGAAAGTTTATTCCTATAATCCTATTCCTTCCGAACTGAATGCAGAGCAGTCTAAATATATCATGGGAGTTCAGGCCAACCTGTGGACAGAATATATTTTGGATTTTAAGCAGGTACAGTACATGATTTTTCCAAGATTAATGGCACTTTCTGAAGTAGGATGGGGGACATCAGATCCTAAAAAATATAAAGAATTTGAAAACAGAGTGATCAGCCAGTTCAAAGTTCTGGATAAAATGAATGTGAACTATGCAAAAAGCATTTATAACATTATTGGAAAAGTAGTTCCTTCCAATAACGGAATTGCTTACGAATTGTCAACTTCACAGAACTCAAATGGGATCAGATATACACTGGACGGAACCAATCCTACAATTAATTCCAAAACGTATCAGAATGCAGTTCAGATTCCTAATTCTTTAACGATCAAATCAGCTTATTTTGAAGAAGGACAGTTGAAAAGTGCAGTATCTACACAGCAGTTTACCATTTCAAAAACCACAGGGAAAAGTATAACACTGGAGCAGCAACCCAATGAAAATTACTCTTTTGGAGGTGCTTTCACATTGGTAGACGGAATAATCGGAAATGTAAAACAGCTTGGCAAAACATGGCTTGGCTTTCAGGGAAAAGATGTGGTAGCAACAATAGATTTTGGGCAGAAAACAACCTTCTCTGAAGTTTATTTCAATACTCTTGAAAATAAAGGAAGCTGGATTCATCTGGCTAAATCGGCAAAAATTTTTGTTTCTGATGATAACAGGAATTTTAAACTGATTAAAGAAATCGGAATCGCAGAAATTCAAAATGCCAATGGAAAAATCAAAGTAAATGTAGAAATGCAGAATGCAAAATACCTGAAAGTAAGTATTGAAAATGCAGGTATTATTCCGGCTGGAAATCCAGGGGCAGATTCAAAAGCATGGTTATTTGTTGATGAAATTGGCGTAAATTAGTTCTATTAGAATTAAAAAATGCAGGACAATACCATACTTTCCTCGGAATTTTCATCATCACCAGATCTGGTGGAAAAACTGTATCATTATGGTACATCCAAAAACTATCATGAAGGAGATATTATTTTAGATGAAAATGCCTCCATCCGCTCCATTCCTATTGTGATGAAAGGAATGCTGAAAGTCATGAGAACAGAAGAGGACGGACGTGAAATTCTGTTATACTATATCAAAGCCGGAGAAAGCTGTATCATGTCTTTCCTTGGTGGAATGCACAATGAAAAAAGTATTGTAAAAGCCGAAATTGAAGAAGATGCAGAGATCCTTTTTCTACCCGTAGACAAGGTCTCTTTATTCATCAAAGAATATCCGGAATGGTTAGACTATATTTTCAGATTGTACCACAAAAGATTTGAAGAACTGTTAGATATCATTAATGCTATTGCTTTCAAAAAAGTAGATGAAAGGCTTTTAAGTCTTCTACAGAAAAAATCTGAACTGACTCACTCAGAAACCATCCATACAACCCACGAACAACTGGCTAATGAGCTTGGAACTGCAAGAGTAGTGGTATCCAGACTTCTGAAACAGTTGGAAGAAGACGGAAAACTGAAGCTGGGAAGAAATAAAATCGTCCTACTGAAACCCCTGAACTCAACTTCAATTTAATCAAAGGTACTCACATTCCCCTCCTCCGGAAGGGTGGCAAAAATTCAAGAAATTTTTGACGGGGTGGTAAAAGTCATTGCGAACCGTAAGTGAAGTAATCTCTATATTTCCAACATTAGCTTATTTGTACCCTTTGTGAACATATTCGTGTTCATTCGTATTAAAAAATCTCCTTATGTAACAAAAGTAGCTGTAGCTTCCTTCTTACATTCCCATTTTTGCATCATAATTAGTTGAATAGCGAAATGGAAATTATAGGGTATGTAGCAGCAGTTTTAATTGGAATTTCTCTTGGTCTGATTGGAGGTGGGGGAAGTATTCTCACCGTTCCTGTTTTGGTTTATCTCTTCGGGATTGATGCCTTTATGGCAACGGAATATTCTCTTTTTGTAGTGGGAGTAAGCAGTTTGGTGGGCTCAGTGTCATATTTTAAAAAAGGTTTGGTTAATTTCAAAATGGCATTGATATTCGGAATTCCTTCTGTAATTTCCATCATTCTGACCAGGATATATCTTCTGCCTTTCATTCCGGATGAGATCCTCAGAATAGAGAACTTTACCATTACCAGAAACATTTTTTTACTACTGATTTTTGCAGGTTTAATGATTCTGGCTTCTTATAAAATGATAAGCCAAAATACTTCAGAAAAGCCTTTGGAAAGTACAGAGGATAAAAATAATACTTTGCTGATAGCTGGACAGGGCTCAATAGTCGGATTTTTAACAGGATTGGTAGGCGCTGGAGGTGGTTTTATGATCATTCCTGCTTTGGTCAATCTTTTAAAAATTCCGATGAAGATTTCGATAGGAACATCTTTAGTCATTATCTCCCTCAATTCTTTAATCGGATTCTTTTCTTCTTTGAATCATGTGACAATAGAATGGAAACTGTTGGTTTCTATTACAGCCATTGCTATTGTCGGAATTATAATAGGTTCACAGTTATCAAAGAAAATAGAAGGTAAAAAACTGAAACCTGCTTTCGGATGGTTTATCCTGATCATGGGGATCTACATTATTATCAAAGAAATTTTCCTTTAATTTTCTTATGTAACAAAAGTAGCTGTAGAGAAAAAATGAAAATAGGAGATTTGTATCATATAACATGATCAAAAAATAAATACAATGAAAATAGAACATATTTATACAGGATGCCTTGCACAGGGCGCTTACTATATTACTTCAGGCGGAGAAGCTGCAATTATTGATCCGTTAAGAGAAACACAGCCTTATATCAACAGATTGAAAGAAGACGGGGTACAGTTGAAATATATTTTTGAAACCCATTTTCACGCTGATTTCGTCAGTGGACATCTGGATTTAAGCCATAAAACAGGAGCTCCGATTGTTTACGGACCTACAGCTAATCCAGAATTTGAAGCAACCATCGCAGAAGATGAACAGATATTTAAAATAGGAAATAGTACAATCAAAGTTCTTCATACACCGGGACATACACTTGAAAGTTCATGTTACCTGTTGATCGATGAAAATGGCGTTGAAAAAGCACTTTTCAGCGGTGATACTTTATTCCTTGGAGATGTAGGCCGTCCGGATCTGGCCCAGAAAGGAGCTGATATGACGCAGGAAGAACTGGCAGGACTTTTATATGATAGTTTGTACAGTAAGATCTTGCCTTTAGATGATGATATTACTGTTTATCCAGCTCACGGAGCCGGTTCCGCCTGCGGTAAAAATATGCAGAAAGAAACTGTAGATACATTGGGAAATCAGAAGAGAACCAATTATGCTTTAAACCAGAATAACAAAGAGAGTTTTATAAAAGAAGTTACTGATGGACTTTTGCCGCCGCCTGCTTATTTCGGGATGAATGTGATGATGAATAAAAAAGGATATGGCAGTTTTGATGAAGTTCTTGCAAAGGGATTGCATGCTCTTGTTCCGGATCAGTTTGAAGGAATTGCTGAAGCTTCAGGAGCTTTGATTTTAGATGTAAGAAACAACCGTGAGTTTGCAAGAGGTTTTATACCACAATCTATAAATATAGGACTGGATGGTGATTTTGCCCCTTGGGTAGGTGCTTTAATTGCAGATGTCAACCAACCTATTCTGCTGGTAACGGAAAATGGAGCTGAAGAAGAAGCAGTAACCCGATTAAGCAGAGTAGGATTCGACAATATTTTAGGATTTTTGGATGGAGGTTTTGAAACCTGGATGAAAAGCGGAAAGGAAACAGGCCTGGTCAACCGTATTTCTGCAGAGCAGTTTGAAAATGAGATAAAAGGAAAAGAGACAAAAATTATAGATATAAGAAAAGAAAGTGAATATAATTCGGAACATATCCAGGAAGCCTACAATAGACCATTAGCCTATATCAACGGATGGATTCATACCTTACAGCCGGAAGAACATTTTTACATGCATTGTGGAAGTGGATACAGAAGCACAATGGCGGCAAGTATCCTTCAGGCAAGAGGATACCGGAATTTTTCAGAAATAGAAGGAGGCTTCAATGCCATTGCATCCACAGGAATTTCCAAAAGTAATTTTGTGTGTCAAAGTAAAATTTTAAATAAATTAGATAAAAAATAAAAAATGTTGGAGATGATAAAAGAACCATGGCCATGGTATATTGCTGGTCCGTTGATTGGCCTTACCGTTCCCGCTTTATTGATTATGGGGAATAAATCCTTTGGAATCAGTTCCTCGCTGAGGCATATCTGTGCAGCCTGTATACCCGCAAATGTGAATTTCTTCAAATACGACTGGAAAAAAGAAGCCTGGAATCTGTTTTTTGTGTTGGGAATATTCTTTGGAGGAATGATTGCTGCAAATTTTTTGGTGAATCCCAATGAAATAACAGTCAATCCCAATCTGAAAACAGAACTGGCTGGCTATGGAATTACAGAGTATAGTAATCTGGTTCCGGTACAACTGATGAATTTCGAAAGCCTGTTGACGCTGAGAGGATTTATCATGATTGTAGTGGGTGGGTTTTTAGTAGGTTTCGGGGCCAGATATGCAGGAGGGTGTACCAGCGGACATGCTATCATGGGACTTTCCAACCTGCAATGGCCTTCTCTGGTGGCAACAATCTGTTTTATGATCGGCGGTTTCTTAATGGCCAATGTCATTTTACCTGCCATCCTTTCCCTAGAATTATAATTTAAAAAGAGAAATTTTATCATGATAAAAGAAAAAGAACAGGATATCAGTCGTCAGAATGCTTTTTGTGTGAACGAAAGTGCCCCTACTCATCCATGGTATTACAACCTGAAGTATCTTGCTGCAGGAGTTATATTCGGGATTATTTTTGTGAAAGCAGAAGTCATCAGTTGGTTCAGAATACAGGAAATGTTCCGTCTGCAGTCTTTTCATATGTATGGAATTATCGGAAGTGCTGTATTGGTAGGAATGATTTCGGTATGGCTGATCAAAAAATTCAATATAAAAACAATCTATGGCGAACCCATTACACTGACACCCAAAAAATTTAATAAAGGCCAGATCTACGGTGGATTGATATTTGGTTTCGGCTGGGCAATCACTGGAGCCTGTCCCGGACCTCTTTTTGCGCAGATAGGAACAGGAGCTTTAGCAGTATCCGTTACCCTTTTGAGTGCCATTGCCGGAACATGGGTATATGGATATTTCAAAGATAAATTGCCTCATTAATAAGTTCGTGTAAATCAAAGTTTTTGAAAGAATTACATGTAAAATATTTTCATTTACAACCATTTTATGATTCGTTTGTAAAGCTTCAAAACAATTTTACTATAAATTAAAAGACTACAGAATACTTTTCTGCGGTCTTTTTACTTTTCTAACAGCTGGAAAATTGTTAATTTGTAAGCCTAATAAACCTGATATGCAAAGTAGACGAAACTTTATAAAAAAAACCGCCGCAGCTTCTCTCGCACTTGCCGTAAACCCTTTAGAATTAATCGCTAAAGACTTACCCGGAAACAGCAAAACTGTCAACAAACCAATTGTCCTTTCTACCTGGAATTTCGGATTAAAGGCCAATGAAGAAGCCTGGACAATCCTTGGAAAAGGAGGAAAAGCTTTGGATGCAGTTGAAAAAGGAGTTCGTCTCGTAGAATTAGATCCAAAAGAAAGAAGTGTTGGGTATGGAGGCCGTCCGGATAGAGATGGAAGAGTAACGCTGGATGCCTGCATCATGGATGAAAATTATAATATCGGTTCCGTTGCATGTCTTGAACATGTTAAAAATCCAATTTCCGTTGCCAGAGCGGTAATGGAAAAAACCCCTCACGTTATGCTTGTAGGAGACGGAGCATTACAGTTTGCCCTTTCACAAGGTTTTAAAAAAGAAAATCTTCTCACTCCGGAATCAGAAAAAGAATGGAAAGAATGGTTAAAAACGAGTCAGTATAAACCTATCGCGAATATTGAAAATCATGATACCATAGGAATGATCGCTTTGGATGCACAAGGAAATCTTTCCGGTGCCTGTACAACGAGCGGAATGGCTTTCAAAATGCATGGAAGAGTAGGAGATTCCCCGATTATCGGAGCAGGTCTGTTTGTAGATAATGAAGTAGGAGCTGCTACAGCAACGGGCCATGGCGAAGAAGTCATAAGAACGGTTGGAACTCATATTGTAGTTGAACTGATGAGACAAGGCAGAAATCCACAGGAAGCCTGTAAAGAAGCCGTGGAAAGAATTGTTAAAATCACTCAGCGAAGAAACAAAAATCTAAAAGATATTCAGGTAGGCTTTATTGCGATCAATAAACAGGGAGAATATGGATCTTACTGTATTCAGGACGGCTTTAACTTTGCCGTTTATGATCAGAAAGGAAACCGCCTTGAAAAACCGGAATTTGCTTTAAAATAATTGTTTGATAGAAAGAACTTTGCAACGAATTATAAATATATTTTATCGGAGGTAAAATCCTTGCGCCTTAAAAGAATATGCTATAAGAAAAATCTTTGCCTTTGCGTTATTCCAACAAGAATTAAAAATTCAATAGAAATGGGCCTTAACCCATTTAAACAAATCAATGACACCTATTGGCTTTAGCCAAAACATAAAATATGAAAAGAGCAATCATTGCTTCCTTATTTATGATTATCGCATGTAAGGAAGAAAAGAAGGAGATTAAAACACAGCAGATAAAAGAAAAAGCAGTTTTGAATAATGAGTCCAATGAAGCAGAAGCTGCAAAAAAGTGGTTGGAAAAAAGCATTGTAGACTACTTCAAAGCTGATATCGGAAATGGAGAAAAGAATTTACAGAAGATCACCACAAAAGACTATTTTGATTATAAAACGGATGCCATGAATGTTGATCTTGATGTAGACGGAAGCCTTACAGAAAAAGAATTTAAGGAGAAATGGAAGTCGAAGTTCGATACCCGTAAAGCAGGTATGGGTATAGGATTTCTCATTCCTTCGCAGGATTGGATTAATATTGAAGTTGACAGCTGTGATTTAAAATCATCTTCAAAGGATGAATATATCTTCAACGTAGTATTGAGAGATGATGGTTTTAAAGCTTACTATCCCTCTGTCATAAAAGTAGTAAAAGAAAACAGTTCTTTTCTGATTGCAGATGTATTGCAGGACGAACCGAAGTAAAATTAAATAGAAATAATACAATGTCAAAAATAGAAATAGCTTGTTTTAATCCTGAATCAGCGGTGATCGCTTTTGAAAATGGAGCCGACAGAATAGAATTATGTGATGGTCTCAGTGAAGGCGGAACCACCCCGGATTTTGAAACAATGAAAAATCTTCGTGAAAAAATTACCATCCCGATTTTTGTGATGATTCGCCCCAGAGGAGGAGATTTTACCTATTCGGATTCAGAATTTGAGCAGATGAAAAATGATCTGGTTCATTTAAAATCATTGCATGCAGATGGTTTTGTATTTGGTATTCTGGATGAAAATGATGAGATCAATATAGAACAGAATAAAACTTTAGTGGAATTGGCAAAACCACTTCCTTGTACTTTCCATCGCGCTTTTGACCGTGCTGCAAGTCTGGAAGATTCTTTAGAAAAAGTAATCGAGTGTGGTTTTACAACTATTCTTACTTCCGGCCAGAAACCTAATGTATCTGAAGGAAAAGAGAATCTGAAAAAACTGGTTGAACTTTCAGATGAAAGAATAGAAATCCTTGTTGGAGGTGGACTTCGCTCATCCAATATTGAAGAAATAAGAGCGATTACAAATGCAGGTTACTTCCACTCTTCAGCGATTACTGATGGTGGGGCTTTTGCCAACCCGGATGAAGTGGTGGCATTGAAGAGTAAATAATACAATAATATGCATCCGGTTTGTCATTCCGAGCGCAGCGTGGAATCTAAATTTTCAAAGTGGAGATTCCTTCGTTTCTCGGAATGACAAAATCATTGGTATTGTAATGATACAAAACAAAATTATTGATGAATAGAACGATCCTTTTTGCTTTCCTTTTCACACAGAATATCCTTTCCGCGCAGTTTTCACAAAGAAATCTGTCTTCTGAAAACTGGCAGTTCAGAAATTCAAAAGATCAAAACTGGCTTCCTGCGAAAGTTCCGGGAACGGTTCATTTGGATTTAATGAACAACAAAATTATTCAGGATCCTTACAAAGATGAAAATGAAAAAAAGGTACAATGGATTGAGAATGAAGACTGGGATTATCAGACTGCGTTTATGGTTTCCTCTCAGGAATTAAAGAATGACAATATTGATCTTGTTTTTAACGGGCTGGATACATTTTCAGAAGTCTACCTTAATGGCAAGCTGTTAAAGAAAACAGACAATATGTTCCGGAAATGGGAAATTCCGGTGAAACAATATCTGAAAGCAGGAAAGAATACAGTTCAGATTAAGTTTACATCTGCTGTAAATACCGGAAAAGAATTAGCGAAAAAAATTCCGTTCACCATGCCGGAATCACCAAGAAGTTTTGTGAGAAAAGCACAATACCAGTTTGGATGGGATTGGGGTCCAAGATTGGTTACGGCAGGAATATGGAAAGACGTTCAGTTAGAATTCTGGAATAATGCCAAAATTATTACCGTTAAAGATATTCAGAAAAGAGCTGCTGATGGTTCTAATGATTTGCATTTTGACGTAGAAATTTATGCGCAAAATGCCGGAAATTATACTTTGGATCTTAATAAAACCCATCAAAAAATATCTTTAAAAAAAGGAAATAATACAATATCGGTTCCTTACGAAACAAATGAGATGAAGCTTTGGCAGCCTAACGGCCGCGGTGAAGCCAATCTTTATGATTTTGAAGTGAAACTTTCAAAAGAACAGAAAAAGATTGATGCTAAAAATATTAGAATAGGAATAAGAACGGTAGAATTGGTTCAGGAAAAAGACGAAAAAGGAAAATCATTCTATTTTAAAGTGAATGGACAGCCATTGTATATCAAAGGAACCAACTGGATTCCGGGAGATAGCTTTTCGCCCAGAATGACCAAAGAAAAATATCAGAAACTCATCAAAGATACCAAAGACGCCAATATGAATATGATCCGTATCTGGGGCGGAGGTATTTATGAAGATGATGAGTTTTACAAAGCCTGCGACGAAAACGGAATTCTGGTATGGCAGGATTTTATGTTTGCAGGAAGCTTTTATCCGGCAGATGAAGCTTTTTTAAAGAATGTAAAAGAAGAAGTAAAAGATCAGGCCAACAGGCTTCAGAATCACCCATCAATTGCTTTATGGTGCGGAAATAATGAAATTGATGAAGCGATTGTCAACTGGGGATATCAGAAGCAGTTCAACTATTCAAAAAACGACTCATTACAGGTTTGGAAAGATTATAAAAAGCTCTTCCATGAGGTAATTCCAAATGCATTAAAAGAAAACCTGAAGTCTGATAAAAATATATACTGGCCAAGCTCTCCATCCATCGGTTGGGGACATAAAGAAAGCCTTACAGAAGGAGATTCCCATTATTGGGGTGTTTGGTGGGGTGAGCAGCCCTTTGAAATTTACAACGAAAAAGTAGGACGTTTTATGTCTGAATATGGCTTTCAGGGAACACCCACTCTTGAAACCACAAAATCAATGTTTTCCGGAACTCCGGATTTAAGTCTACAAAATCCAACCATTAAAGCCCATGAAAAACATGCCCGTGGCTGGGATATTATTAATGAATACCTGAAACGGGATTACAAAATTCCGACCGATTTTGTACAATACAATTACGTTTCACAGTTGTTACAGGCAAGAGGAATGCAGATTGCCATTGAAGCTCACCGCCGCGCAAAACCCTATAATATGGGAACTTTGTACTGGCAGCTGAACGATTGCTGGCCGGTAGTTTCCTGGTCGTCCATCGACTATCTCGGAAACTGGAAAGCCTTCCATTATCAGGCAAAAAGAAGCTTCGAACCAATGTTGGTATCAGTAGCAGAAACAGAAAAAAACTATGACGTTTATCTGATAAGTGATCTATTGAAAGAATTGAAAACAGATATAAAGTTTGAACTCATTGATTTTAAAGGGAAAATACTTTGGAAATCTAATCAATCAGATGATATTAGAGCTGATGTTAGTAAGAAAATACGAAGTATAAGTAAGTCAGAACTGGCTCAGTTTGATTTGTCCGGAGCTGTTTTAAAAATCAGTGCTGAAAAAGAAACAACATTTGAAAAACTGTTCTTTTTTTATAAACCTAAAGATTTAAAACTTTCAAAACCGGAGATTACCATCAGAAAAATTTCACCTACAGAAATTGAAATATCAACAGATGTTTTAGCGAAAGATATTTATCTGATAGGAGACACCCATTTCAGTGATAATTTCTTTGATCTGTTACCGGGAACTTCAAAAAGGGTTACCCTTTCAAAACCTTTGGAAAAAATTGAAGTCATGAGTCTTTGGGAAGTAATAAAGGATTAAAAACTATTTTGAAATATTTTCTCAGGTAGTCTAACCATGTCAAGGTTTTAAAACTCAATATGGTAATAAGTCTTATCTCACATTAAAAATTCTGCCAAAAAAATATAAATTTTACCCTTCCAACTCAAAAATCAGCCGTAAATTTGCACTATATTTCTTTATAGTTATGGTAAATTTTGTTCTGATTGCAGTGTGTATCATTGCAGGAATGATATTCAAAGCAACAAAATCTATCCACCCCGATGCCCATAAAGGTATCAACACCTGGATTCTTTATCTTGCTCTTCCGGCAGTTTCGTTTA
>Ga0157370_10005456_pt1 | contig 14261 bp, 14 predicted proteins | sample C35metaG_FD_113463 | JGI IMG/M metagenome (GOLD analysis project Ga0157370, IMG submission 113463) | Corn rhizosphere microbial communities from Kellogg Biological Station, Michigan, USA - C3-5 metaG | ecosystem: Host-associated > Plants > Roots > Rhizosphere > Soil | place: USA: Michigan...
CTGGCACTCCGCCAGTTCGGCCGGCGTGCGGCCGGCCCACACCGGCTCTCCGATGCCGCGAACGCCGCGACCGGCGTCCGTGTTCTCGGTCACGAAGTCATGCCAGAGCGGAATGATCCGGCCAGGGTTTCGGCCCGGGCGACTCATGTCGACCAGCTGCAGGTGCGGCTCGTCGCGCGGCAACCGGCGACGGAGGAGGTCGAACCGCGCGGTCGGGACGGCGACCAGAACGGCCTCGTCACGCCCCAGTCCATCACTGACGAAGGCCTCGGTCACCTCGGCATACTCGTCGAGATCTTCGTAATAGAAAGCGTGGTGTACGAAGGAGTCGGCACCGGCCGACACGCTGGCCGAGGTCACGGGAACTCCCGCATGGCGTAGACCATAGCCCTGCGACGACAGGCTCGCGCTCGCCGGGAGGGTGAGAAACACCGGTCGCCTTTGTCAGTGCACCGTTGCTGCCACCACTGGTCTAGTCCAGTACGGCGCAATCCGCTCGCAAGACCCCTTATGGGATAGGCCGTTTGGCCGTCACCCGTTTGGCCTAAGGTCAAACTCTTGACCGATTGGTCTAGGCCATTTACCGTCTGCGGCAGCGCGTCAGCGTGCGCGCCGCTTCGCGTCATCGGAAGCACGCGACATCGGAACCACCGAAGGAGATGCATCGCATTGCTTGGCATGGTTCGCAGGTCTGCTCGGGCACGCACACAGTCAAGGTTCAAAGTCACGTCGCGCCGGGGTGCCGCGGCAGCCGTTACTGCAGCCGCAATCGCAGTGCCGCTCGGGTTCGCGCCGGGCGCGTCGGCCCACGACACGCAGCACGGCAACGTCGACGTCCGCGCCGGCTACTACACGCAGTGGTCGGTCTACAGCGGCTTCACGCCGAAGAGCGTCATCGACAACGGTGACGCGTCGCACCTGAACGAGATCCAGTACGCCTTCATCAATGTCGCACCCTCCGGCGGCACGACCGGCCCGATCGAGTGCAGCAGCATCGACCCGTGGGCCGACTGGCAGACGCCGTTCTACAACGCGTCGAACAGCGTCAACGGCCAGGACGACGCCGGCCCGCTGCACGGCAACTTCAACCAGCTCATCGAGCTGAAGCAGAAGTTCCCGAACATCAAGATTCTCGCGTCGCTCGGCGGCTTCACCCTGTCCGACTGGTTCTCCGACGCCGCACTCACCGATCAGTCTCGCCAGCACCTGGTGCAGTCGTGCATCAACATGCTGATCGACGGCAACCTGCCGGGCCTGCCCGCCGGGGCGGCGAAGGGCCTGTTCGACGGCATCGACATCGACTGGGAGTACCCCGGCGCGGCCGGCAACCACACGACCAACGCGGCCGGCAACCCGACCGCCCGGCCCGAGGACACGGTCAACTTCACCAAGCTGCTCGACGACTTCCGTGACGGGCTCAACGCAGCGGCAAAGGCGAACAAGGTGCACGGCAAGACGCCGCACTACCTGCTGACCGCCGCGCTTTCGGCCAACCCGAGCAAGATCGCGCTGCTCCAGGTGAAGGACGTCTCGAAGCAGCTCGACCAGATCGACATCATGGACTACGACTTCCACGGCCCGTGGGAAGCGACCGGCCCGACAGACTTCCAGTCGGAGCTCTTCCCCTCGCCGAAGGAGACTCCGGCCAACCAGTTCAGCGTCGACCAGTCGGTCAACGCCTTCCTCCAGGCCGGGGCCGACCGGCGCAAGCTGATCGTCGGCGTCCCGTTCTATGGCCACGGCTGGACCGGTGTGCAGGACGGCGGCACGCACGGCCTCTACCAGCCGGCGACCGGCCCGACCGCTGACGGCGGCACCGCGACCTGGAACGTCATCTCCAAGCTCGGCTACCAGCCGTACCGCGACCCGACGACTGGCGGGTACTGGGTCTACGACCCGGCGTCGACGAACCTGTACGTCGTCGACGACCCGACGGAGATCCTGCAGAAGATGCAGTACGTCACCAAGCGCAACCTCGGTGGCGCGTTCTACTGGTCGCTCGACGGCGACGACAGCGCCGGATCGCTCGGTGCCGCAGTCGACCTAGGACTCGCCGGTCACTAACCACTAGCAAGAGTTGTGTCGGCGAGGGCGGTCAAGAGGCCGTCCTCGCCGACACATGTTCAGGAACTTTCCCGGACGACGTCGGCTCAGCGGAGCGCCCCTGCGACGTCAGCGGGCGAGACGACGTCGGGGCCACCGACGGCGACGACGAACGGCATGGGATGCGCCGCGAGCCAGTCGCGGCTTTCGGGTGACGCGTCGAGCGTGGTCGGCGCGACGAGCAGAAGGGCGCCGCGCTGGACTGCCGCCGCGGGCCCGGCACCAACCGCGTCCGGCCAGTTCAGCCCGTCGGCGAGCCAGGCCGATGACGTCATGCCAGCGGTCACCTCTGCTGTGGCGACGGCCGCCGACGTGCCCCAGCGGTCGGCACCGGCGAGCCGGGTCGTTGCGACCCCTGTGTGGTTCAGTTGCGTCTCGACGCCGCTCGAGACGGCTGCAGTCCCTCCGACGATGGTTGCCTGAATCGCGTCCAGCTGGGTCAAGGCATCGGCGTCAGCAGCAGGCAGAAAATCTTGTGGCGTGAGCAGCAGCGGCCGGCGCTGGAACGCGGCTAGTGCCGAGACCGATGCAGCGTCCGGCCAGTTATCGCCGCGGACGACGTAGACCTGGCTGCCGCCGACCTGTTCAGCGATCAAGGCTGCAGTGTCGTAGCGGCTCGCGCCGCCGATGCGCTCGATCGTCGTGATCCCGGCCGCCCTCAGGTCGGTGTCGACCTGTTCCGACACGGCGGTGGTGTCTCCGATGATGTAGGCGGTACGGGCGCCGAGCCGGCCGATCTCGCCGCGCACCGACGCCGACAACGACGTCGGCGGCGTGAGCAGCAGCGGGCCGCCGACCTTCGCCGCGAGTGGCGCCGCCGCGAGCGCGTCGGGATACAGGTCGTCGCGCGCGATGACCACGCTCGATGCGCTGCTATAGGTTGCTCTGGAGACGGAGGCTGCGGTGTCGTCCCGGCTCGGGCCGGCCAGCCGAGGGGCCTTCGAGGCGATGCTCGGGTCGCAGCCACGGCCAGTCGAGGTCAACCGGCGCACGCCGGAGCCGTCGCTGTTCATCGCCCACAGATCACTGCCGGCTGCCGCCGTTTCGCAAAAGACAATGCCGCTGCCATCCGGCGTGTACGTGGGGCGACCGTCGGCCGCACCTGCAGGCGGTGTGTGGAGGGTCCGCACGTCCGCGGGTTCGGTCGCCGTGACAATCGCACCATCGAGAGCCGCCAGCAGTGTGGTGCCGTCGGGCGAATACCCGCCGATGTCGGCGATGCCGTCGGCGATCCAGCGCCAGCCGTACCCGTTCGGGTTGACCTCGCCGAAACCGGCCTCTGCACGGTGGTCGTATTTCACAGTCGTGCTGACGTCGAGATCGAACGCCACGTTTCCATCGGGTGCCCAAAACACCGGCCGGCTTGCCGGCTGCGGAGCTCCAGGCTCCTCGGCGATGGCCGCATAGCCCGGGCGATCAGCGCCCAGCACGACCAGTTCGGCGCCCGTAGCAACGCCGTCCGAATACTCCGCGAGCACGGCAGCGAGCTCCGAACCGTCGGGCGACCACGCGGGTTTGCCGGCTATCGCATCATCACCGCCGTGGTCGTCCCAGGCGATGACGACGGTCGGATCACCACCGGCGGCCGACACCACGCCGAGGTTCGCTTCGGCGCCCGTACCGCTGATCACAGCTAGCTGCGAACCGTCCGGTGACCACAACGGCGTCCGCCAACCAGCGGGCGTGACGGCGCGTTCGGCTCCTGTCGACGGATCGATGACGTGCACCGACGTGCCGCCACCGGGCAGCAGCGCCGTGAAAGCAAGCAGCGTGCCGGACGGGTTCCACGCGGGCTCTGCAGCTGGCTCGTCCGTCGACACGCTGTGGTCTGCACTGCCGTCGACGCCGACAACCCTGATCAGCGAGTCCGCGGCGTATCCCGACTGCCCGCCCGACGGTTCGGCATAGGCCACCTGCGGAATCGGCTGCGCCGCAACAGCAGGGGTGCCGGCTGCGAAGAGAGCGGTGCACGCCAGCGCCACGGTGGCGGCGGCGACCAACGAAGTCATCCGAATCCGGGCACGCATCGAGTCCCCTTAGTCCCGTTGGTTTTTCCGACACGGACGCTACGAGCCTGCGCGCACGGGTTCCCTAGCGTGCAGGCGAGGGTTTACTCGGACGCTTCGGGTCGTCGGCTGTTCGACAGTCACGATTCGCGGACGACGTCGCCGGGCGCCTTGTCGGGCCGTAACCCGCGCCACGACGGATGGCGCAGCCGGTTGTCCCTTGTCCACTCCCCGAAGACCACCTCGCCGACGAGCTGCGGACGCACCCAGTGCGCGTTTCGCGAATGCTCACGCGGCACATCCGGGGCAGGCGGCACTTTCGTCCCGAGCGGCTCGAGCCGCTTCCTCAAATCGGTGAGCACCCGGTCGGTGAAGCCGGTGCCGACCTGACCGGCGTAGTGCAGTTCGCCGTCGACGTTGACGCCGAGCAGCAGCGCGCCGACCTCTCCCTTGCGCCGGCCTTCGCCCGGCTCCCAGCCGATGATCACGACTTCCTGCATCCGCTGGTGCTTCACCTTGACCCACGCCGGCGAACGCCGTCCGGGCTGGTAGACCGAATCGAGCCGCTTGCACACCACACCTTCGAGCCCGGTCTCCAGGCTGGCCCGCATCGCGTGCGCCGGGTCGCCCTTGAACGCCGGCGGCACCGCCAGACATTCGCCGGAGATGTCGAGTTGGTCGAGCAGGTCACGCCGGTTCGCATAGGGAACGCTCAACACGTCCTTGCCGTCGATGCGCAACACGTCGAACAGCAGGTAGTTCACGGGAATGCCGCTGCGCAGCTTGGCCACCTTGGCCGCGTCGGCCACGTGCATCCGTGATTGCAGCAGACCGAAATTGGGCCGCCCGTCGTCGTCCATCGCAACGATCTCACCGTCGAGGACGACGTCGCAGTTCACCGCGCGCGCAAGCACGTCGAGCTCGGGATAGGACACGCTGACGTCGCGATCGTTGCGGCTGAAGACGCGCACCTTCGAGCCCGACACGTAGGTGACAGCGCGCACGCCGTCCCACTTCATCTCGGCGGCCCACTCATCAACGCGCACGGTCGGCAGCTCGCCGGGAACGGCGAGCATCGGTTTGATCAGCGCGTCGGCTGTTGCTGCCACGAATCGGATCTTCCCAGCCACCCGCGGTTGAGACTGGGCGGTCGGTCAGCCGGCGGTTTCGGCGGGCGGGAGGCCGGCGATCGCGTCGTCCCACGCGCCCGGCCACATCTTCAAGAGTTGCCGGTCGCGGTCGAGCGCAGCCTGGAGGAAGTCGGGCAACTGCCAGCCACTGCTCACGCCGGCCTGGAACATGGCAACCCTGGCCTCGATGACCTCGTCGGCCAGCCGCTCGACCTCTTCCGGCGGAGCGCCGTGGCGCTCGGCGTACTCAAGCTCGGCGGTAGCGTCGCGCCAACGCTGGCCAGCAATCTCCGGATCTCCGGCCGGCTGCGGTCCCGCTGACAACTGCCGCCACCTCCCTCTTTCTTCCCGGTCAGTCTGCCTGCGGGCGAAATGGGAGCGCATCATCCGAATGTCCATAGACGGTTAACTGATGGGGCGGTTTGCGTTGCACCCGCTCGGCGTAATGGCGTCTGCATAGGGCCACCGGCGCTGCCTTACCGATCTCCGGCCCGCGCGGCTGCAATCATGTACGGCGAAGCCAGTGAATGAAGTTCACCGAACAGCCGACCCGTCACGAAGGACGACCGCGATGGCGCAGAAGATCTCATACAACTTGGTCGACGATCTCGACGGCGGTAAGGCTGTCGAGACGATCATCTTCGGCCTCGACGGGCAGACCTATGAAATAGACCTCGGGAAGCGCAACGCCGACCGACTGCGCGCCGTCTTGACGCCGTACGTCGATGCCGGTCGCCGCATGGTCAAGACCGCTGGCCGCGGCCGTTCGCGGCTGGTGGTGCAGCGGCGGGTAGACGTCGCCGCCGACCCGCGCGCCGTCCGTGCCTGGGCGCGCGCGAACCGGATCACCGTGCCCGAGCGCGGGCGCATTCCTGCCGCAGTCATCGAGCAGTATCGCGCGGCCGGCCACTGAACTCGGCCGACCTTTCTGTCAGCTGCCGCAACACCGGCAACGCCTTCCTGATCGCGGCCAGCGACGCAGCATCGAGCGCGCCCAGCCGTGCGGCCAGCAACGTGGTGCGCTCGTCGGCGGCCTGACCGACGAGTTCGCGGCCGTGCTTAGTGAGCTCGATGAAGGACGACCTCGCATCAGCCGGGTCGCGAGTGCGATCGACCAACCCGGCCTGCTCGAGGATGTCGACGCCTCGCGACATGGTCGGCGCGGCCACGCCTTCGCGCGCGGCCAGTTCGTTCAGCCGTAACGCGCCGCACTCGTCGATCGTGGTGAGCGCCGAGAGCTGGGACGGCGTGAGCCCGCCGCGCGCGCCTCGCGTCTGACGACCTAACCGGCTCATTGCCACCCGCAACTCCGTCGCGATCGCGAGAAGCTGCTCGTCGGACGTGGATTCCGAAATCATCGCGCCCTCCTGACCGCCGCGTCGGCGGCGTCCATCCGGCTCGCCGCAGCTCTGGCATCTGCGGCGGCATCTGCGGCATCGTCGTGCACGTAGCGGCCGCCGCGCAGCAGCGACGCCACCGCGCCGACCAGCGACATCACGATCGCCATCGTGAACACGATGACCAACCCGTGATGGAACGGCCCGGAGATCAACGAGGGAAAGAACGTCTTTCCGGTCAGCGTCTGCGCATCGGACGCCGGCAAGGACGCGAGCGTGTGTGCGCCGAGCAGGCTCTGCACCGGGTTGTACCCGAGGAACGCGGCAAAGAGACTCCCCACGGGAGGCGCATTGCCGATTTTCGTCGCGATGTCCGCAGAGACGCCGTGCGCTTCCAGGCCGCTGGTCAAGGTGTGCGGCAGCGTGGCGGCAAGCCCCACGATCATCAGCGAGAAGAAGACGCCGATCGACAACGACGTGCCGGAGTTGAAGAACGTTGCGCGCATGCCGGACGCCGCGCCGCGCTGGTGCGCCGGCACGCTGTTCATGATGCCGGTGGTGTTCGGCGCCGAGAACAATCCCGACCCGATGCCGTTGACCACGAGCAGGAGCGCGAAAAGCCAGTAGGGAAAGTCCGTCGGCAAGAAGGCGAAGCCGACGAAGCTTGTCGCGACCACAATCAGGCCACCGGTTGAGAATGTGCGGGCCCCGAACCGGTCTGACAGGTATCCCGACAACGGCCCGGCGACGAGAAAGGCGGCGGTCAGCGGCAGCAGGTAGATGCCGGCCCACAGCGGAGTGTCCTGGTAGTTGTAGCCGTGCAGCGGCAGCCAGATGCCCTGCAGCCAAATGATCAGCATGAACTGCAGGCCGCCTCGTGCCACGGAGGCGAGTAGACCCGCGAGATTTCCGGCGCTGAAGGGCTTGATGCGAAACAGCCGCATCGCGAACATCGGCTGCGCGACCTTGGTTTCCACGACGCCGAAGATGACGAGCAGCACGCCGCCGCCGATGAGGCCGGCGAGCACCCACGGATTCGTCCAGCCCATGTCCGACGTGCCGTACGGCTGAATGCCGTAGGTGATTGCGGCCAGGACGGCGGTGAGCCCGACCGCGAACAGCGCGTTACCCCACCAGTCGATGCGAGCCGGACGCCGCGCACTCGTCTCGTGCAGGCTCTTGTACGACCAGATCGTGCCCAGCAGCCCGAACGGCACCGAGACGAAGAACACCAGCCGCCAGTCGACCTCAGACAGCAGGCCGCCCGCGATCAGGCCGATGAAAGACCCGGCGAGGGCGGCCACCTGGTTGATGCCCATCGCCATGCCGCGTCGGTCAGCGGGAAAGGCATCGGTGAGGATCGCCGTCGAATTAGCGAACAACATCGCGGCGCCGACGCCTTGTACAACGCGCCACAGGATGAGCCACAGTGCGCCGCCACCGGCATGTAGCGGGTCGGCCGCAAGGGCGATCGAGCCGATCGTGAAAACCAAAAAGCCGATGTTGTAGATCCGCACGCGGCCATAGATGTCGCCGAGCCGGCCGAGCGTGACGACGAGCACCGCCGTGACGACCAGGAACCCCATCAACACCCACAAGAGGTAGCTGACGTTGCCCTGCGAAAGCGGATCGAGATGGATACCGCGGAAGATCGCCGGTAGCGAGATGATCACGATGGAAGAGTTGATCGTCGCCATCAGCATGCCGAGCGTCGTGTTCGAGAGCGCAACCCACCGGTAGTGCGGATGCTCGGCGCCTACCGCGTAACGGTTCAACCGTGAGGCAGCTGGCTCGGCCACGTACGTCTCCCTGGGCCGTCGGAGGCAGTCGTTCGTAGAAGTTCGTTAGCGTCAACTAACGAACTACCCAGCTTATGCCGAGCGAACGCCGAGGTATCGCCAGATGCTCGGCTCCCGAATACGTGGTCGCCGTCGATGGCCTAGCCTGGGTTGAAACCGGAGGTACACCGCCATGCCATTCGACCTCAGCGTCACGAAGCTGCTGCTGCTGGGTCTTATCGCCATGATCGTCTTCGGCCCCGACAAGCTGCCCCAAGTAGCGCGCGATGCCGGCCGCATGCTGCGTCAGTTGCGAGGTTTCGCGCAGCAGGCCCGCAGCGACCTGAAGTCTGAGCTCGGCGACACGGTCGGCGACTTCGACATCGCCGACCTCAACCCCCGCGCGTTCGTCCGCAAGCACTTGGTCGAAGACGACACCGATGTGCGGACAACGACAGGGACCGCCGCACCGGCAGTCGCGCCGCCCTTGCCTGCCGCGCGCAGCGGCGGCCCGGTGCCCTTCGACCCCGACGCGACCTAGCGCGGCGGGGCCAGTTCGTGGCCTTCCGTTAGGCATATCGCGGTTAAGAGACCCGGAACTGCCTAACAGTCGAGGCACCAAGCCCTGCGTCAGCAGTGGAACGTGCCGGCGACGTGGATGACCGGCGCCGGAGAGTCGAGGCCCTGCTGAGCATTGCCGTCAACCATTCCTGAGGTAGGGCTATCGAACGACACGGTCGGGGGTTGGACGCTGAGGTAACCGGAGCCGGGATCCTGCCCGACGACGGTCAGGTCGATCACCACGTTGCCGGTCTGCTTGCCCTGCCCGGTGAAGTTGTTGACGTCGATGTGCACCGCGTACGTCGTCCCGCCGATCGTTCCCTCGACGTCATTCAGCACCCACAAGTCGGGATAGGTCGGCGTGCCGCACTCATACTTCGGCCCCTTGACGGGATTGTCGAGGTGGCCGACGGCCGCACCGCTGAACGTGAGGTCGACTTGGGCGGGACCGCCCGGCGCGCCGGAAGCCGAGGTAGTCGGTGAGCTCGAGCCCGGCCCGGTCGGCTGCGATGTCGCGGGCGCGCTCGTCGACGCGGACGTCGACTGCTCCGGCGGTTTTGACGTGTGCTTGGACGACGAGCAACCGGCGACCACCAGGCCGAGCAGAAGGAGCGGCACAGTCGCGGCCCCCATCCGATGGATGCTTCGCATTGCCGCTCCCCGATCCTCGGCGGCCCCCGCCGAACACCACTGATTGTGGTGTTTCAGCGCCCCGATGTCCGCACCGACGCGAGCCTTTCTTCGGCGTCCGCCCATGCTTTGCGCGCCTCCGCAACCGAGACCGCACGAAATCGCAGCGCGGTGCCCGGCCGGGCCTGCGCGACCATCGGGAGATCGGCCGACGCCACGACGGCGATCACCGGATACCCGCCGGTCACCGCGTGGTCAGCGAGCAGCACGACCGGCGCACCGTCGGGTGGCACTTGGATCGCGCCCGTAACCATGCCCTCGGTCGGTGCCTCAGCAGAGCCGACGCGCTCGATCACCGGGCCGGCCAGCCGCACCCCCACGCGATCGGACTGCGGCGACACCACGAAGTCGCTCGCCGTCAGTGCCTCCACCGCAGCGTCAGAAAAGACGCCGGACGACGAGTTGAGCAGCACGCGCACTGGGCGACCGGCATCGGGGAGCACCGACGCAAGAACGTCCGACGGCGCTGCAACCTCCGGCCTGGCGTCGCCCGGACAGCCGATACCGACGACATCGCCGGCCGCGAGCGGCGCCGGGCCGAGGCCCGAGAGCGTGTCGGTCGACCGGCTGCCAAGCGTTTCAGGAACGTCGAAGCCACCGGCCACGGCGATGTAACTGCGCAGCCCGCGAGTTGCCCGACCGAGCTGCAGTGTCTCGCCGGCCGCGACGACGAACGAGCGCCCGAAGTCGACGGAGCGGCCGCCGACGACGATCGGTGCCGGCGCGCCCGTTATCGCCGCCACGGCCGCCGCCTCGAACCGCAATGACGGGCCGAACAGGGTTGTCTCGAAAACCGCGTAGCCATCGGGATTTCCGACCAGCGCGTTTGCTAGCCGCATGCTGAGTTCGTCCGCAGCACCGGAGCGTGGCACGCCGAGATGGGCGAGCCCACGTCGTCCAAGGTCTTGAATCGTCGTACGAAGGCCAGGCTCCTCAACGGCGATCACGGCGTCACGCCTCGACAAAACGCACCGTCCGGCCAGCCGCGAAGGGCGTCGGCGGCGTTGCGGCAACGTCGAACAGCGCCACGTCGGTGCGGCCGATCACCCGCCAGCCACCCGGCGTCGCGCGCGGGTAGACGCAGCAGCGCGATCCGGCGATCGCGACCGAGCCTGCATCGACTCGGGTACGCGGCGTCGCCAGCCGTGGTACGCGCAATGCGGTAGAAAGCCCGTCCAGATAAGCAAAACCGGGGGCGAAGCCCATGAACGCCACGGTGTACTCGGCGCCCACATGATGCGCAATCACGTCGGCAGGCGATAGCCCGGTGATGCTCGCGACGTCGTCCAGATCGGGCCCGTCGTAACGCACCGGCACCACCACTGGCGCCGCAGCCGACTCGACGACATCAGCGGCCGACGCAATCGCGGCGCGCAACGAGCCAGCTGCCGAATCGAGATCACATGCAGCATCGAGACGCACCAGCACGCTGCGCTCGCCTGGCACGATGTCGACGACGCCCTCGAACCGCGCGGCCGAAATCGCTGCGGCGGCGGCGTGCCGCATTTCGGGCCGGACGTCGAAAAGCAGTGCTGCGTCTCCGACTTGCCGAACCCCGAGATCCTTCATACGACGCCCTTCATACGACGCCGTTCATACGAAGGGCCGCAGCCGGACGCCGGCTTCGGTCAGGGCGTTGCGGATCGCAGCCGCCAGCGCCGCAGCGCCAGGCGTGTCACCGTGCACGCAGATCGAGTCGGCGCGCACCGCCACCCGCGTGCCGTCAATCGCCTCCACGGTGCCGGCGGTCGCCATGGCCACCGCACGCCCCGCAACGATGTCGCGATCGACGATCACCGAACCGGCCACCGTGCGCGGCACGAGAGCACCACCCGGGGTGTACGCGCGGTCGGCGTAGCATTCGCCGACCGCGCGCAGGCCGGCGTCCGCACAAGCCTTGGCCACCGCGGAGCCGGGCAGCGAGAGCACCGGCAGCGCGGGATCGAACCGCCGCACGCCTTCGACCAGAGCGGTTGCCACGGCGAGGTCAGCCGCTGCGCTGTTGTAGAGCGCGCCGTGCGCCTTGACGTAGCGCACCGACGTGCCGAGCGAGCGGGCGATCCCGTCGAGCGCCCCGAGCTGATAGATCACATCGGCCGTGAGCTCGGCGGGTGCGACCGACATCGCCCGTCGTCCGAAGCCTTGGAGGTCGCGATACCCGACGTGCGCGCCGATCGTCACGCTGCGGTGGGCCGCGGCTTGCACCGTACGGGTCATGACAACCGGATCTCCGGCGTGAAACCCACAAGCCACACTCGCGCTGGTGACCAGACCGAGCACGGCGTCGTCGTCGCCGATCGTGTAGGCGCCGAACGATTCACCGACGTCCGCGTTGAGGTCCATCGACCCATCATCCCCGGCCGAGATCGACTACGAAGCCGCCCGGTAGGCTGAGACACGCCAACCGACCACAAGTCGTCGGCCACCGCGAGCAGATTCCCGGGCGTGCAACATCCACCGCCCGCGTCGGCCCGCGCCCGACGCGACACTTTGCGCGGGGCGAGCCGATGAAGGTCAAAGAGATCATGAAGGCGCCGGTCATCACGGCTCGCGTCGACATGCCCGCCGCCGATGTCGCCCAGCTGCTCGTGCAGCACCGCATCAGCGCGGTGCCCGTGCTCGACGCCTCGGGCGCGGTGGTCGGCCTGGTCAGCGAACACGACCTCATCTCGCGCGAGGGTCCGACCGCGACCGATGTCATGTCGCCGGGCATCGTGAGCGTCACCGAAGACGCCGACGTCGACGACGTCCGGCACCTGCTTGTCGACCGCCGTATCAGGCGGGTGCCCGTGCTTTCGGCTGGTCAGCTGGTGGGCATCGTGTCCCGTGCCGACATCGTCGCGCTGATCGCGATGGAGTGGGTCTGCGAGGTGTGCGGCACGCAGGTTCGCGGCGAGCGGCCACCGGCTTCCTGCCCCACCTGCGCGGCCGACACGGTGCGTTTCGTGCACCAACCGCAGCCGCCCGGCGCCTGACCGCCGACCCAAACGACGACTCCCGGCGCCCCGAAGGAGACGAACGTGCCACCCGCACAGAAGAAGAAAGCCGCCAGCGCTACCAGCGCTGCGAAGGTTTTCGGCAACGAGCCGCACGAACAGCTGCGCGCTTACTACCGCGAGATGCAGCTGATCCGCCGCTTCGAAGAGCGCGCGGCCGAGATGTACCAGCGGGCAAAGATCGGTGGCTACTGTCACCTCAACCTCGGCGAAGAAGCCACCGTCGTCGGCCTGATGGCCGCGATGCAGCCCCGCGACTATCTGTTCACCACCTATCGCGAACACGGCTACGCGATCGCGCGCGGCATCGAGCCGGGCCGCGTCATGGCAGAGCTTTTCGGGCGGACGACGGGAGTCTCCAAAGGCTGGGGCGGCTCCATGCACCTGTTCGACGTCGAGGCCCGGCTGCTCGGCGGCTACGGCATCGTCGGCGGGCAGATCCCACCCGCTACCGGGGCTGCGCTCGCGATCGCGTATCGCGGCCCGGGCGGCCCCGAGACCGAGGCGGTGGTGTGCCAGCTCGGCGACGCCACCACCAACATCGGGGCCTGGCACGAGTCGCTCAATCTGGCCGCGATCTGGAAGCTGCCGATCGTGTACGTCGTCATCAACAACCGCCTCGGCATGGGCACGCCCGTCGAGAAGGCGTCCGGCGAACCCGACCTTTACAAGCGCGGTTGCGCCTACCGCATCCCCGGCGTACGGGTCGACGGCAACGACGTTCTCGCCTGCCGCGAGGCCATGAGCGAGGCGTTGCGGCTGGCGCGTGAAGAGCGGCAGCCATCGATCCTCGAGGCCACCAGCTGGCGGTTGCGCGGCCACAGCGTCGTCGACCCTGCGAAGTACCGCACCAAAGAAGAGGTGCAGCGGTTGCACGAACTCGACCCCCTTGCGGCCTACCGCAAGCAACTCATGGATAGCGGGGTCGCGGGCGCTACTGACCTTGCCGCGATCGACGATGAGGTCGAGGCACAGGTCAACGCGATCGTCGAGTTCGCCGACAACTCGCCGAATCCGAGCCCCGATCAGCTCTTCGCACACGCCTACGCGACTCCGGTTGCGAACGCGCCGCACGAGCTGCCCGGCGACCCCCTCATCAGTCTGTAGCGAAAGGCGATTTCGAAGTGGCTGTCATCACGTATCGCCAAGCGCTACACGACACGTTGCGCTCGGAGCTGTTGCGCGACCCGAACGTCTTCTTGATGGGCGAGGAGATCGGCGTCTTCGAGGGCTCGTACAAAATCACAGCGGGCCTGCTCCCCGAGTTCGGGCCGGAGCGCATTCGCGACACCCCCATCGCCGAAGAAGGCTTCGTCGGTGCCGCGATCGGCGCGGCCATGCTCGGCCTGCGGCCGGTCGTCGAAATCATGACGATCAACTTCTCCATCCTCGCGATGGACCAGATCGTCAACCACGCAGCCAAAATCCACACCATGTTCGGCGGCCAGTCGAAGGTGCCGATGGTGATCCGCACACCCGGTGGCGGTGGTCAGCAGCTCGCCGCCACCCACTCGCAGAACCTCGAAGTCTGGTACGCCCACGTGCCCGGTTTGAAGGTCGTCGTCCCGGCTACCCCCGCCGACGCCAAGGGGATGCTGGCGGCGTCGATTCGCGACGACGACCCGGTGATGTTCATCGAGCACCTCGCGCTCTACAACAC
>Ga0157370_10005457_pt1 | contig 14260 bp, 15 predicted proteins | sample C35metaG_FD_113463 | JGI IMG/M metagenome (GOLD analysis project Ga0157370, IMG submission 113463) | Corn rhizosphere microbial communities from Kellogg Biological Station, Michigan, USA - C3-5 metaG | ecosystem: Host-associated > Plants > Roots > Rhizosphere > Soil | place: USA: Michigan...
CGTCGGCGACTCGTTAATGAAGGACGTCGCTATGGCTCAGTCCGCAGGCGCGCTAGATGTACTGGCAAAGTACGGAGCAGTGACGAACGCGGCGGCCTACGCCCAACTACAACGTGTGTCGCACTGGACCGAGGAAGATGTGCGGCGCGAGCAACAGATCAACGCCGCACCGCATGTCAAGCCAACTTTCACGCTCCAGAAAAAGTTCAGTGAACTCCTCACCCTCTTCGACTTCCGAGCTGTCGATGGATGATGACGAGAAACTAAAGACCTATGTCGAGCTCTGGAAGCAGACGATCGACGTCCAGAAGCACTTCAACGACATCGAGATGCGCATCCGGGGTCTTGCTCTAACGGTCCTGACCTTCGCACTCGGCGCCGCAGCTGTCGCAATCAAGGACGGCACTCGTGTGGCCGTACTTAGTGGGCACATCGAACTCGCCGCGCTCATCCTGTTTCTTAGCGCGGTCCTCTGGTTCATCTTCTATTTCGTCGACCAGATCTGGTACCACCGCCTCCTTGTTGGTGCGGTAGTTCACGGCGAATGGCTTGAGGAGGAGATCGCCAAGCTAATTCCGCTCGGCGGAGACGACAATACGACGGGCCTAACAAAGCAAATCAGCAAGAGCAGCCCCCACAGATTGTTTGGAAGGAACCTGCACTCCAAGGCGAAGATCAAGGTGTTCTACCGGTCCGTCGGAGTGTTGCTGATCATCTTCGGTTGTCTCGCGCTCACCTCAGAGAAGCAACCTGTGACTACGCCAACGCAGCCAGCATCCACCACAACGAGCAACACAGCGACGGAAACGCCGTCGCCTACAGCGACGAAGTAATCGCCTCGTCAGCAGTCTCGGGTTGTCCTGATGGGACACGGACCTGACTGGATCACTTCACGGGTCCTGCCAACAACACTCCGCGAAAGGCACGCCTGACAGCTTCACACTCGAAAACCATCACCTGACGGGTTTGAAAGCTGTCCCAAGAGGTCCACAACGTGAGTGGCTGACGCGTTTACTCGAACCACGGATCGAAAGCCGAGCATGTTAGCGACACTCAGACGCTGATAGCGCCGGCCGAGGTGATAGATGTCGAGGTGGCGGAACTGCTGCCGAGGTTCAAGCCCGGCGTCGCGACCAGCTGTAGATGGAAGCCAAGACCTCGGGGCGGAGTCCGCTCGTTAGATCGACCGCCGCTCGGGATTGAGCACAACCCCACGGCAGGGCGCGCGTGCCTACTCAATACTGTCGGGCACGACGGCTACGGTGCCGCCAAGACAGAAATCGGAGTTGGGAGTTCGAAAATGGTGGCGGCACCGTACTGGCGGGAGTGGTATCACTCTCAACATCAGGTACTGGCTGTGACCTGCACGGGCGATGCCTTTGAGGCGTATGTAACCCGTGTTTTAGGCGTCTTCCACGAGGATTTCATCAACCCACAGCCAGCTGGCAAGGTCGGCGACCGCAAGTGCGATGGCCTAGCCGACTCGGGAAAGCTCTTCTACGCTTGTTACGGCTCGAGACCGGAGCCAGGAAGCACCGAGGACGCGATCGTTATGAAGATCACGACGGACTTCAACGGCGCCCTCCTCCAGTGGCCTACCTTCGAGGAGTGGCGGTTTGTCACGAACGCGCGCACCGGACCGAAGGTCGCTGGCACCATCGTCCAGCTGCAGACCGAGCACGGTCCAACCGCAGTCCGCTCCGTCCGTGTGCGCCTGTGGAAGCCTGAGAACATCTGGCAAGAAGTTTTGTCGAAGCTCTCCCAAGCTGACCTCGATCTTATCTTCCCGGGCGCCCCTGGTGTCGCGAATGTGGAACTTGCTGACCTGCTACCGCTTATTGATGTATTGAATGATGCGCAGACTCCAAACGAGGACGCCAGCGCTATCAAACAGGTGCCGCCGACTAAGATGGACTTCAATTCACTATCGGACGCCCGCAGGCTTGAGATGAATGCTGGACGTCGAATGGCTCCACGCATCGATAGCTGGTATCAAGCGCAGTCTGATCCAGACCTTAGTGATAAGCATGGCGCAAGGTTCAAGCGGATATATCAGGAGCATGCTTCTCTCCATACTGACTCCGACGAAATCATGGAAGCACTTTACGAGTCTTTGGCCGGTGCTGGATTCCGCCGCGACTCCAAGGTCGCTAACTCAGTATATACTGTTACCGCATACTTCTTCGACTCCTGCCATATTTTCGAGACTCCGCCAGATGAAGTGGATGAGACCGATGCTATTGCCGACTAAGGGCTTAAGCTTCGATCGAGCGTTAGTGACTATAGGCGCTGATATTCTTGAGGTCTTAACAGTGCCAACTTCTGTGAGTGGGCTCTGGGAGCGGTTTACTTCGGCTAGGCGGACGAGTTCAAGCGCTGAACGAGTTACCTTCGATTGGTTCTCGTTAGCTCTTGCATCTCTCTATGCAATGGGAGTTGTCGAGCCCACACGTAACGACTACATCAGGCGCAGCAGTCATGTTTCTCCGTAGAATTGGCGCCAGCGATGAGCGGTTCAGGACGCTCACCTTCCACGAAGGCCTGAACATTCTGGTTGCCGACCGTACGGTCACGAGCGACCAGGGCGACAGTCGCAACAGCATCGGTAAATCCAGCTTCGTTCGAGTGCTTCGGTATTTGCTGGGCAGCGGTGAACCGGACGAGTTCAAGGTCCCCGAGTTAGAAGACCACGTTTTTGAGGGCTGGTTCACGTTTCCCGCAGTGAGCGGCTCGGGCACCAACGACGTCACAGTCAACAGATGGATGACACCGACGACGCGACTGGCGGTTCGAGGATGGTCTGCGGCGGCCACGCCAGGTGACATTCACATCAACGACTGGCGCGCCCTCATCGGCCGCTACCTTTTCAATATCCCAGAGGGCGTCTCCACACCGTCGCCTGGCCAGCTGTGGGGACAAATAATCCGCACGCACTTCGGCAACCCGACGAAGAGCCATCCAACCGACCCCGGCTGGGTCACAGGCGTGAAGCTCGGCTTTTTCCTGGGACTTGCACCTGAGGTGCTCGGACGTGCCGGTGAGGTCGAGCGTCTCGATCGTCAGCGCAAAGCCGTCCGCGCGGCCATTAAAGAGGGCGTCATCGGTGATATCGCCACCGATGAGGCCGACCTTCGTGCCCGTCTTGCTGCCGTGCGCCGTGATCGCGATCGTGTGCGAGCTAGCTTGCGGGCGTTCAAGGTGGATGATCAGTATGGCGACCATCAGCGCGCAGCTGACGAGCTTTCCACGCAAATCAGCCGTCTAAACGATGAGGGCCTTGCGCTGGAGCGTCGACGCAGCGAACTTGCAACTGCCATGCAGCTTGAGCAGGAAGACCTCAATAGCGCCGACCTCCAAGAGCGGCTCCAGCGACTATACGAAGAGGTCAACATAGTCCTTCCCGATATCGTGGCGCGCCGCTTCGATGAGGTAGCCCAATTCCATGCGTCGGTGGTTCGTAACCGACAGACCTTCCTTCAGGACGAACAAGACGCGGTCATACGACGACTTGCTGAGATCGAGACCGAGCGATCTAAGCTAGACGCTGAGCGGTCGGTCATCTTGCAACTGCTCAGAGATACGGTCGCCCTAGATACGTTTCTCGACGCGCAGGCTGCGCTCACAGACATTGAAAGCCAGGTCGGCGAACTGGAGCGCCAGCTTGAGTCAGCGATATCGATCAACCAGATCGATACACGCTTCGACGTCGAGAAGGCCGAGACGGTTGCAGCTGTACGCGCAGAGTTCACTGAGCGCACGCCATCGCTCGATCGCCCAATCGCGTTGTTCAATGAGCTGGGCAGCGAGATCTACTCTGACCGGGAGTCGAGCCTGCGTATCTTGCCCACCGGCCGCGGTCAATTGAGCGTCGAACCTCATCTCAGCGGCGACGCCAGCGCGGGTATTAAGGGGGTCGAGACATACCTGCTAGACATGATCTGCTTGATCTCGGGTCTCGAGAACGACCGTGCCCCACGCATTCTTGTGCACGACAGTCACCTCTTCGATTCGATCGATCACCGCCAAGTTGCATCGTGCCTAAACATCGGCGCCCGATTGGCAGACGAGTACGACTTCCAATACATCGTCACGATGAACTCTGACGTGCTCGAATCCGTCAATCAACAGAGCGATGGAGCGTTCAACTCCGCAGCATATGAGCTTCCTGTGCGTCTAGAGGACAGGACGCCAGAGGGCGGACTTTTTGGCTTCCGGTTCGACTGAACACAAGTTGGCGTAGGAGCATTAACGGCCCGTTACGCGCGTTTGCCGGGGTCCGAATGAAATTTGCTGCTTGCAGCTTACGAGCGAGTTCGATCTTCCAAGCCGTGCAGATCATCGGGCCACTGTTCTGTCGGTGTCAGGGTGCATGCTGCTCCCATGAGTAGCAGTAGTCGATGCCCATATGCATCCTTGACCAGCGCTCTTGATGATGTCGGCTCTCCGTTGCGCCAGTACTTGGACAGCACATTTCCTAACCGGCAACCCCTGCAAACTGCGCACCGGGCTGCGGCCGGCGCTCTCCTCGTATCGGGCGGCGAGGCGGTCAATCCAGGCACTGCCGGAGCCGCGTTCGACTTCATGGTCCGGCTGGTGATGGACCCGAGTCATATACCGCAAGTAGCAACCTCCGGCGCGGCGAATGCTGCCGTGTCGTCCGATGTGTTCTTCGCTGTGGTGCAGACCGGGCAGGAGGCCGCAGCTGTCTGCCGTAGCGCAGCCGCCCCCGAGGAGCTGGCGCGGGCGGCCTGGGCTCTTGCGCTCTATACCGAGGTTTACCGGATCGGCATGGTGGTGCCAGGCTCTCCGCTATCTGTCGTGGTCGAGGCGAGCTCTGATGCAGTGCTTGGAGTGGCGAGCAGCGCGGCCGTGCGTGAACTTCAGGAGCTGCATGCGTTGGCCACGCACAATCTGTACCCGGCTTTGCCCGATCCGCCGAATCGACTCGTTGCCGGGCCTACCTTCGCAGCATCGAGGTTATGTGCTGCTGATGCCGATCTGGTTATAGACGGCATGCTGCTGGAAACCAAGGCGCGGCTGGGAAGCAAGAACGCCCGAACTGGTCGCCGATCGGACAGTCTGTCCCTCGTTGACCTTTATCAGTTGCTCGGCTACGTGCTGTTCGACCATGAGGACACCTATTCCTTAGACCGGGTGGCATTCTATTCCGCCAGGTACGGGGTACTCACAACATGGCCGCTCCAAGAGTTTCTGGAACTCCTGCACGGCGGTCCGGTGAACCTGGCCCACGAGCGCGAGCAGGTATGGGCACTGCTCGGCGGCCCTGCTAGGTGACCGAAGATTCTCGACTGGTCCCGAGTGGATGGCACACCGCACGAAGATATGCACTCGCTGAGCGTGCTACTACTGGCGGCGACCTGAATCAGCTGCCTCATCCTGCGGGCCGGCTGATGCCGGAGGCCGATTTCTTGGCGGCCGCAGGACAACACCTCGCGCTCGCAACGTCCGCCACATCGTGGTCGGATGCACCCCTAGCCGCGAACCGATGGCCGCCACCGACAAGCCCGACGCATACAGCCGGATTGCCTCATCCACCTTTTGCTCGGAGAAGGGCTGTCGCCGCCGCATCTCAGTTCCTGCCTCGTGCAGCAGTCGCAGCACACTGGCTTTGCTGAGGCCGTACTTCAAGGTTAGCTGGGTCGTCGGCATCCCGGCCCCGTAGTCCGCCACTATCTGGGCCGGTATCGAAGCGTCCAAGCGCTGCTCAAGTTTGAAGCGCTGTGGCCGGTTGCGCGCATCCGATCGCCTACAACCAATGCCGGCAGCTAACGTTGCTATCAACCGATCCAGCCCAACACCGGTCAGGTCCGAGTAACGCTGCACAACCTCCACTTATTCAAGGGATTCTGCGAGAACTTCGGCCTGTTGCCCATCGGAAATCCATCATTGATGCCGCACTGAGCCCTGGCCAGACCGTCCACACCCATCGGCAGCTACGGCAAGATCACTACGCTGCCGATGCCCGGAGGGCAGTTCGAGGCCCGCTGCCGGTTCCGCGACTACGACGGAGTGACCCGGCTGGTCGGCCGGCAAGGCAGGACCAAGACCGCCGCCGAGGACACCCTCAAAGCCGCACTGCGCGAGCGTCAGGGCCGGGTCGGCGCGCAGATCAACGGCGATACCCCGCTGTCCGTCGTGGGCAAGGCGTGGCTGGCCGAGATCAAGGCCGACGAGGACATGGCGACTGGCACCAAGCAGCTGTACAGCTTCTGGCGCCCGGACTGGACACCCCGGCACCCAGCCCGTCAGCTCACCGAGCGGCTGCAGGCTGCCTGCGCACTCGTGCAGGCCGGCAACGACCCGCAGGCCTACTCCCATTCACGCCTGCTGATGGCCGCCACGGCCGATGCCGTCGGAATCCTCTGCGCACCGAGCGTGCCCGCTATCGACCGCTGGAGCATCACCATCGCCGTCGCCGACCTGGTCCGGCACAGCAGCTCCACCTACACGACGAACCACCCGACCGAGCCCGATCCGGCAATCGCTGCGGCCCGAACTGCAGCCGTCGAGGTCGCCCACGCAGGCCTGCAGATGCCACCCCACCCGGCCCCACCGTGGCTTGCTCGATCTACCGATCCCAGGATGCGTGCATGCCATACCCGACCCACTGACACGAGCTGCCACCGCGGCAGCGCAGATCGATAACCTTCTGGCCCGCGCGGTCACCGATGACCGCCGGAGCTTCGCCAGCCTGTACGAAGTGCGGACCTTAACCCTGGCGTTCCGCCACACCGTCCAGCTCGCAACCGCGGCACTCAACAGAGTGCGTTCATCCCGTTCGACGACCGGCTGACCATCATCAACTCCCAGATCAAGCCGGGCTACGCCGCACTGTCGGTGTGATCCGATGGGTAGCTGCAGCTGCTGGCGGCGCTGATCTCCCGGCAGATCTCTCGGAAGGCCGCCGACCTTGAAGGTGCATGCCGGATTCTGTGGCCCTTTTCCTCCGAGAGCGTTGTTACTGGCCGGCCTGCGGAGGGCGCGGAGGACGATTACTTTCGACGTCCGACTCTAAATCCTCCTCTGATTTCTGGGTGCTTGACGCTGAGATAGACCATGCCCAGCGCCGCGCCGAACAAGCTGAGACCGCTCGCCAGGCTCGCTAGGCGGCCGGCCAGCCCGTGCTCGCTCCCGCTGATGCTGCCTGCCACGCCGAAGGTGATGATTAGCGCGGCGCATAGCCACGCGACAACCCTCTCGGCCGCGGTCCAAGGCCGCCCCGGGCGCCCGCCAGACCACAGCTTGCCGAACCACCCGGCGGATTCCTGCCGCATGCTGGGGGCCTCCTCGAAGATCTGGCGCTACGGTAGCAGCGACTGCGGTGAAATCTCCTCCTCCGCTACACAATCACCGAATTGCGGTGGGTGATCTTCGTCCAGTCGATCAGCCGGAACAGGGCAGCTGCGCTGCCGCGCCCTGGTCAGTTTTCATGTGCCGTCGACAGAAACCGCAGTCTTGATCTGGACAGCTCGAGGAGCGTCCGCCCACATCATCCTTGCGAACCTCCACCGGGCGGCGGTCGGCTCGCAAACTTCGGCCGGACGGGACAGACGAGGCCGAGGCCGGCGCCGGACGGCTGGATGAGCCAGGCCCTCGTGTCCGCGACTTCTTAGGGCGGCAGGCCCTGCGGGCGGGAGGCGGCGTCGCTGGGAAGGTCGGCATCAGCGCGCGTGCTAGCGAAGCGCACCGGGGCGGCGATCAGGGCGCGGGCTACCCACATGCCGATGCCGACCGACTGCCCGGCCATAGACCGTTGGGCCAGCCGCACGATCTGGGCGAATTGCCTAGCTAAAAGTCCCTCATACCGACACGCGGATGGGTATGGTTTGCGCACTGCCACGACAGTCGGCAGCATCCGCGAGTGGGGGGAGAGTGATCGCGGGTGTCCCCTGATTTGTGCGCTCTATTCGAGCAGCGGCTGTTCCGCGAACCGGACGCAGTCGCCATCGTTTCGGATGAGGGCGTCACCAGTTGCAGCCAATTGAGCCGCGCGGCTGACGGGCTGCTTGCCGAGCTTCGGGAAGCCGGCGCAGTCGCCGGAACGCGCATCGGTCTTGAGCTCTCCCGTCAGGCCGGTCTGGTCGTAGCTATGCTCGCCTGCCTGCGCGGCCAATTCACTTACGTCCCATTGGACCCTGCATTCACCTCGGAGCGCACTGCGTATATCCGCGAACACGCGGGGGTCGCACTGATTATCCGGTCGCAGGATTCCGGCTTCTGGGTGGAACGGGTATCGAGTAACTTCCAGCCGTCGCCCGGACCGACATATCCGCTGTACGTCATCTACACCTCGGGCAGCACGGGACATCCGAAAGGGGTGCCGGTCACCGGGACGCAGGTGGCCGCCCTGCTAGAGGCGGCGCTACCACTTTTCGACTTCGGCAGTTCCGATACCTGGGCGCTCATGCACTCCTACAATTTCGACTTCTCGGTCTGGGAGATCTGGGGGGCGTTAATCAGCGGCGGCGTGCTGGCGATTCCGTCCGCCGCGACCCTCCGGTCACCGACCGAGACGGTGGAATGGCTGCGCGCTCAGCAGGTGACGGTACTGAACCAGGTGCCGACCGTCCTGGGATATCTCCTCGGCTACCTTGAGCGGACCGGTCGCCGATTGGATGCGGTTCGTCACCTCATCTTCGGTGGTGAGGAGTTGACTGACACCGTTGTTCGGCGGTGGCGGGCCCTACATGCCGGTACTGCGATAACGAATATGTACGGGATTACTGAGGTCACCGTGCATGCGTCCTACCAGCGCTTCGCCGACGACCAATTACCGGGTGCTCCGTCGCTGATCGGGCGTTTGCTGCCCCATTTCGAATATCAACTCGCCAACGTCAACAACCACCTTGGTGCAGCGCGTGGCGAACTGCTGCTCGCCGGTCCTCAGGTAAGTACGGGTTATCTCAACGATCCGCAGCACTCCGCCGAGCGTTTCATCTTCAGGGATGGTCGGTGCTGGTATCGGACTGGTGATGTGGTGGAGGACCACGACGGTCAACTGCGCTATGTCGGCCGGGTCGATCGTCAGGTACAGATCCGGGGGTTTCGGGTCGAGCTTGCTGAAGTCGAGTTCGCGCTGCGAAATATCGCAGGAGTCACCTCCGCCAAGGTATCCGTCGAGCGGACCAATAAGGACGAGCCGGTGCTGCTGGCCGTCGTGGAATCAGCCGTCCATTCAGCCACGGATATCCGCCTCGAAATGGCGAGAAGCGTTCCTGCCTACCTGGTGCCGGCCCGGATAGAAATCGTTCCGGAAATGCCCGTTTCCCCCACCGGCAAGGCGAGCGTTGGCGCGCGCTGAGCCTCGGCTTGCCTCGGAGGCGAGGATAAGTCGAGAGCTGCTGACCGATTCGCTGGCGGCCGAAGTGGCCGAGCTTGCCCAAGGTGCAATCCGGGGATTCAGCGACGAGCGGCCGGTGAACGGCGCACTGGTCTCGTCCCGGCTCAATTCACCGGCGAACAAGAGAGCTCCCGAGATCCTCGTCTGCCGCCACCGGGGCCAGGTCATCGCCGGCCTGGCGGTGCGAACGCCCACGCCGGACGAGCCGCGGGCCAGGCTTTGGGGACCCGTCGTGGCCGAGCCGCATCGCCGCCGCGGCCTCGGCTCCACCCTATTGTCACGTATCCACCAGGGCGCTGCCACCCCGTTGCGCACCACCGATGTTCCTGAGGACCGACCGGCCGCGGGCGCATTCTTCGCCCGCCACGGGTGGCGGGTGGGTCAATCCCACACGGTCTATCGAGCACGACGCGTTGCGATTCCCGCCTGACGCCGCCGGCCGGCATTCATTCCGCAGCACGGTTGCCGGCAGCGGATGCCAGCCGGCTGGTGGTGGCTGCCGCCGAACGCTTCGGTGACCCGCTGGCCGGCGCGGCAGCCGGAGTTTTCGAGCGCTGGGGCCGAGATCACCGTTTCCGGCTCGACAATGTCTTGGTCGACCCGGCAAGCGGCGGCGTCCTGCTCGCGCTACCGCAACGAAACGGCGATGCATCGGAACTCTTGATCGCCGAACTATGGTGCCCGCCGAGTGTGGCGCTAAATCTTGTCCAGGCCGCCGTCGCAGTGATGGACCGCCACGGAGCAAGTTCGATGCGGCTAGTCCGGGATTCACGTCTGCCAAGCCTGTCGATCAGTTGGCTGTCCGCTACCGGCTCGACAAGGACGTATTTCACATGTTAGACAGCATCGCCCTGGACAACACCGCGCCGCCCGAGCAGTCGCTCTCCGGTTTCGTGGAATTTGCCGCCGCGGAGGATGAGATCAAATCGGCCGTGCTCGATTTCTGCGATCGACTCGCGGCATGCGAGGTTGTCGACCATGCCGAGCAGCCCGATCACTATCAAGGCTCCTGGCGGTTCTCGCTGATTGACGGCGCCGGCGTGCTGCTGCAACTGGCGCGTCCCATGCCACGGGAAAAGTACGAGACGAACGCCTACCGGATGGTGCTCCATGCCAGCCAGCCGTCGGCCACGGTAACGCACTTCTTCCGGGCGGCTGAAGCGCTGCCGTTCACCGATACTGAAATGGCGCGCATTCGATCAGAGCTGCCGATAACCCGCAAATTATCCGAGCGGTATACGGATGCACCCCTGGCCGGCCTCGGCGTCATTCTCACGATCCATCACATGACCGACTTCCTAGTCCTAGCAGAGACGCTACTAGCGCTGGGTGCCGACCCTTATCACATGACCGTCATCGACAAGGAATATTCCTATGCATTCTCGCGCAGAGTGGATTCCTACCTACGGCATCGTTGCGGGATCCGGGTATGGAAATATTCCGAACTCGGTGACGGGATAGCCGACCATATCTCACGTCTTCGTCCGTCCGGCAAGCGCAGCGTCATCATGGACGACGGTGGCTATGTCATTCCCCATATTGCCGCGCACACGCCGGAGTTGCTGAACGAGTTCGTCGGACTGGTCGAGCAGACCGCATCGGGTATTTGGCGTATCCAGGGGATACCGCTGCCGATGCCGCTGTTCAGCGTTGCCGAGAGCGAGATGAAGGGTGCGATCGAGTCCTACGGCATAGCCGACGCGGCCGTTCGCAACCTCTTGCGGCTGTTGCCCAACGAGAAGTTCGAAGGCCAGCCCGCGCTCGTTCTGGGATACGGCCGTATCGGATCGGCCATGGCCCGAATCCTGCGTGGCCGGCGCATGCGGGTCGCGGTCTACGACCGGGAAATCGCCCGCCTGGTAGCAGCGCATGAAGAAGGGTTCTTCACCCGAGAAACGCTGGCGTCGCTGCTGCGCGTACACAATCCGATGGTGGTGTTCGGCTGCGCAGGACGCGGCAGCATGACCGTCGATCAGGTCGAGTTGCTAACCGGTGCGTCCTATTTGGTGAGTACCACCAGCCGAGATTATGAATTCCCGGTCGCCGAGATCCGCGCGAAGGCGATTGCCTCGCAAACCGGAGTCCGCGGCACCGCTTTCACAATGCCGAGCGGCGCGCAAGTCACCGTAGTGGCGAACGGCTTCCCCATTAATTTTCACCACGCGGAGAGCCTTCCCAACCGCTATGTGGACCTGGTGCTGGCCGGCCTGATCGTCGGCGCGGTCGCCATCGCCCGAGGCGACCCCCGGCTGCCGGACGGCGGCAGCGTGTCGGCATGCAACGAAATGCTCGCCGAGTCGGGCATCATGCACGATTACTACGGCCTGTACGGACCTAAATCATGCGCGGACTGACTCCCATGCGGCAGCCCAACGTCACCGCAGCGGACGCCTTCGCCGAATGCGCTAAGGCGGCCACCGACTGTCCTTGCTTGGCGTGCGGCATCGCTCGGGCGTTCGCCCCGATATTGGCGCAGGCGCGCCAGCGAAAGGGGCTTCGGCAAGGGCCGCTGAGCGGGCATCGGCTCTGTGATCGGACGGCCGGAACGGTATCCGTGCCGCATTTCCTGACAGTCGATGACACCGTCGATGCGCTTGCCTGGGAAGTCGTTCCAGCCGGCGCACTCGGGGAGTATTTGCCGCTCTCGACGCCGGCCGCGGTGGTCGATGACATCACCAGCAGACTGCCTGAGGTCGTTCGGCTCTGCCGACTCACCCGAGAACTCGGAATGGCCTGGCTAGGCAATCGCATCGGCATCGAAACAGCTGGCAGGTATTTCTCGTGCGTGTTCTGCGCCGAGAACTGGCCAGCTATCGAGACACTGCTTCCCATCCAGGAGGCAGGATGACCGGAGTATTCGACTTCGCCGAGGTAGGCGACCAGTACCAGGGCTATTGCGGCACCGCTCGCGGCCGGCTGCGACACGACATGGTCATGAGGAAGATAACCGAACTGTGCCCACGGCCGGGTCGGGCCTTGGACATCGGATGCGGTGACGGCGAGATATCGCTGCGGCTCGCCGCGCTGGGCTGGCGCGTCGACGCGTTCGACGAGTCCGAGGACATGGTGCGACGCGCCCGCTGTCGGGCATCGGCACTGCCGGCTGGCATCGCCCGGTTCGACAGGGCCTCGCTGGCCGAGGTATCCCACGATGCCGGCACCGCCGAGTACGACCTGGTCTGTTGCCACGGTGTGTTGATGTACCTGCCCGAGTCCGCGCCCGCCATCCGGCAACTCGCGCTCTTCGTCAAGCCTGGCGGCTATCTCAGCGTGCTCACCAAGAACGGCGCGGCGGTGGGGTTCCGGGAGGCGATGAAGCGCCAGTACGACGTGGCGGCCACGCTCATCCGGCAGGCTGCACCGGCCAGCGTCGGGCATCTGGGCGTTGCGACCCGAGGCGATTCGGCGGCAGCGCTCGAACAGCTGCTCCACCAGGCCCAGCTGTCCACTGTGGGCTGGCACGGCGTGCGGATCTTCCACGACCACGAGCTCGGTTGGGCACCCAGCGAAACGGAATACGCCGCCGCTCTCGAACTGGAATGGGCCGCCGCGGAGAAGAGCCCGTTCCGCGACGTCGCCCCACTGATCCACATCCTTGGACGGCGCTGATGTCCTCCGGACGCAAGGCGTTGACCTACCGCGCCGTCGCCGAGTGGCTGGCCGCCCGTTCCGGAGCCGCGATTGCTCATCCGGCCAGCGTCTTCGAGCGGCTGGCGACCCTGTGGGTGGCGGCCGCCGATAGCGACCCGCACCAGGAGGCGGAATGGCGTGAGCTCGTTTGGACGTGGGCGGCCGCGACCGTCGCCTCGTGGCAGGACGACTCCGACGTAGCCCCGGTGTTGTCCCTCCCATGGCCCTTGCTTGAGCCCTGGTTGGCGCGGCCGACCGTGGTGCGGCTGCCCGCCGGCCTCGCCGTTCAGGGCGTGGAACTGGCGGACATGGTCTCGCTGGCTGACCGGTGGGCGGAGCGACACGGGGCAGCCCGGCCGGTGGAGGTGATCGGCGTCCGCACCGGAGGCGGGTACCTGGCACCGATCTTCGCGGCGAGGCTAGCCGAGCATGGCTTCGAAATAACCATGCGGACGTGCCGCCTCCCGGAGGCTACGCGGTTACCAGGCGATGCCGTTCTCGTTGACGATCCTCCGTTGACGGGCGAGACGCTTCGCGAGCTGTGTGCCGTCCTCGGCCCGCGGACCAGCGTTGCGGTGCCGGTCTTCGATCCCGTCGACGTCGCGCCGCTGCGGCAAGCAGGCATCGCTACCGCGATCCTGCCGCGGCAGGAGTGGGCCTCCAGCCGCCGGTTGCGCCAACTGGCCGAAGGCGGCGGCGCCGGGATCCGGTGGCTGGAAGCGGCACCGGCGAAGATCGAACCGTTCGACGAATTGCCGCTGACGATTCATACTCCCTGGCCGAGCGTGCGACGCCGGTCCGCGGCCAGGGTAGGCATCACCCTCATCGACCTGCAGGGTACTCCCGGTCACGCCGTCGCATCCTGGGTACCGCCGGGCATGTTCGGGGATGCGACACGCACCGCCGCGGCGCTACGGCATCCGAGCGTTCCGGAGCTGATCGGTGTCGGCGACGGGGTGATCGTGCAGCGATACGAATCCGCGGCGGCGTGCCTCAGCCAGCCGATCGGCCGCCGGCAGCTGACCGCGGTGTTGGGCTACGTGCTGGATCGAGCGCACCGGCTGCCGCTGGATCACGCCAATGGCACGGCGGATTCCTGGATCGATGAGTTTGCCGGGTCATTTCTGGGGTTGGCCGGCGGCGCGCCCCGGAAGGCGATCGAGGCACTGCTCACGGCGCTGCCGGCGTCCCTGCCGGACAACCGGTTGCAGGCGGAGAAGCTGCGGCTGCGCGAGGACGGCAGCCTTGTCAAGCATGCCGCCTACGGTC
>Ga0157370_10005458_pt1 | contig 14258 bp, 13 predicted proteins | sample C35metaG_FD_113463 | JGI IMG/M metagenome (GOLD analysis project Ga0157370, IMG submission 113463) | Corn rhizosphere microbial communities from Kellogg Biological Station, Michigan, USA - C3-5 metaG | ecosystem: Host-associated > Plants > Roots > Rhizosphere > Soil | place: USA: Michigan...
AATTTGTATTTTGTAAAAAAAATGTCTTGTTAATCATTTGTTAATATAGTTTTAACGAATTGGTTAATATGATAACAATTTTACGCTTATGAGTATGATTTATTACAATTATGATTTAGAAAAAATCCAAACAGGAATTTTACATATTGGAGTAGGAAACTTTCACAGGGCCCACCAGCAGTTTTATACCAATATGCTGCTCAATGATGAGGATCAGAAGGGCTGGGGAATTTGTGGAGTATGCCTGCTGCCGTCAGATGAAAATATCGTAAAGAATTTAAGAGCCCAGAATCTCCAGTATTCTCTTACCGTTTGCGGACGAAACGGAAATGATGAGGTGTATAAAATAGGTTCTTTAAAAGAGTTGATCTGGGGAGTAGAAGATCCGGAGGCTGTAATGAAAAAAATTGCAGACAGTTCTGTAAAGATCATCACTTTGACCATTACTGAAGGAGGGTATAATCTTGATAAAGAAACCGGAGAATTTATATTGAATGAAGAAAAAATACAACATGATCTGAAAAATCCTTCCGTTCCTAATACTGTTTTTGGTTTTGTTGCAGAAGGATTACGCCGGAGAAAAAAGCAAAATGGGGGCGGAGTTACTATACTTTCATGTGATAATCTTCAGCATAACGGAAATACGGCAAAAAGAGCTTTTATGTCATTCATAGAAGCACAGGATGCAGAATTGGCAGTGTGGGTAAAAGAAAATGCAACTTTCCCGAATAGCATGGTTGACCGAATTACTCCGGCAACAACTCCGGAAGATGCTGAAAGACTAAATAAGTTGAATGGTACAGATGATCATGCTCCTGTATACTGTGAAGATTTTGCGCAATGGGTGATAGAAGACAACTTTATCGCGGGTCGACCGTCATGGGAAAGAGTAGGCGTAGAATTTACGAATGATGTAACCGCATTTGAAAATATGAAACTAAGCTTGCTGAATGCTTCCCACACCTTATTATCTTATCCTGCATTCTTAATGGGCTATCGCAAGGTAGATCAAGCGATGGAGGATGAAAATCTTGTAAAATTCATCAGGGATTTTATGGATACAGACATTACGCCTTTTGTTCCTGCCCCTGAAAATACAGATCTGGAAAAATATAAACAGACATTGATCGAAAGATTTGCCAATCACAGTGTAAGTGATCAGGTGAGCCGTTTGTGCTTCGATGGGATTTCGAAATTCCCGGTATACATCATTCCTAATCTTGATAAAATGATAAAAGGAGCGAAAGACCTTACCAGACCAGCTTTTCTAATTGCTTCCTACAGGCATTATCTTAAATATAAAACAGACGACCAGGGCAATGCTTTTGAAACAGCTGAACCTTGGATGACAGATAACGATAAGAAGCTTATTGCCAGTGAAAATCCACAGGACTTTCTGGAGTTGTCAGCTTTCAAAGGAGTTCAGTTAAAAGCTTCTGAACAGTTTATAAAACAGTACAACAGTTTTGTAGAAGATATAAAAAATTCAGGAACCGCCTCAGTTTTACAATCCATTATAAAATAATTAAGTCATGCAGATAAATCCAGGTATAACCTCTTCAGACAATAAAACAAACAATGCTATACTGCCGTTTGCGATCATTACGTTTATCTATTTTATTGTAGGTTTTCTGACCACAGTGAATGAGCAGCTGCAGGCACCTCTGAAATTTACCTTTCTGAGCCACGCAGGCAGCCTGAAAAATACATTTACTACTTTGATTTCCTTTTTCTTCTTTTTAGGATATCTTCTGAATGGAACTTTGGGAAGCAAATGGGTAAATGCTTTTGGGTATAAAAACACGATTTTACGCGGGCTTTTCTTTATGATTTCCGGTCTTTTTATGTATTTGTGCTCATCATGGGTTGGTGATCATTATCCCGATCTGAAATTTAGTATAAAAGATGCTGTTATTCCTGTTGGATTTATCGTTTTTGTTATCGGTTCTTATTTGATGGGAACTTCGGCAGCAATCATTCAGGTGGTGGTAAACCCTTATGCTGCTTCATATGAACTGAAAGGAACTCAGCCTGTACAGCGCCTTAATATTTTGACTGCTATCAATTCTATTGGAACTACTTCCGCACCTTTCTTCGTCACAGTAGTAATGTTCAGTGGAATTTCCATTGAAAATATAGAAATCAGACAGCTTTTGCTACCACTTTCTGTATTGATTGTCTGCATCCTTACAGTCATGATCATCACAAAAAGACTTCATCTTCCTGATTTGGCCCATACAAGAGCGGTGGGAGAAGAAAAACTGGAGAGAAGTATCTGGTCGTTCAGGCATTTTGTATTGGGAGTTTTAGCGATCTTTTTTTATGTAGGAACAGAAGTGGCTATTGGCGCTAATATTAATCTCTACGCTTTTGAATTGATGGATTCCGGGCATCCTATCACATTTTTTGGGAAAACAGATATCATAGTCGGTGGTATGGATTTAGGAATTCATGCCTTATTATCCACATTATATTGGGGAGGTTTTCTTGTAGGAAGAGCAGTTTCGAGCTTCTTCAGCAAGATTTCTGCAAGAACACAGTTGATAACAACCACTGTGTTGGCAACAATACTTGCGTTGGTATCTATGATTACCCAGAACCTTTGGTTTCTTGTTGCCATCGGGCTTCTGCATTCATCCATGTGGAGCTGTATTTACACCCTTTCCATTAAAGGTTTGAATAAATATACCTCAAAAGCATCCGGTATTTTCATTTCCGCTGTATTTGGCGGAGCAGTATTTACCCTTATCCAGGGAGGTTTAGCCGATATTTTAGGTTCATGGAGATGGACTTGGTGGCTTACCGTAATCTGCGAATTATTGATGCTGACCTACGCGTTGTTTGGATCGCGAATTAGAGAAAAAGACCTTATTCACTAATCATATTTTTTCTTTCATTCATTTAATGTAATTATCCTGTAGACTGCTATTGGATACAGGATTATTACAACCTTAAAAAACACTTGAATCATGTTAAAAACCTACTTACTACTTGTTTCCTCTTTTATAGGAACCTGGTTGGGTGCACAGGAAGTGCATTCGGCATTGCAGCTTAGAAACAGCCATTTGTGGCGCGGGATAGAAGTCTCCGCAGGATTTATTTACACCGGAGACCTGCATTTTGATTATAAGAATTTTTATGCGGGATTCTGGGCAGGGGGTAATTTTGATGGCTCCTATAAAGAATTCAATAACTATGTAGGATACAAAAACAAACATCTTACATTGGAATTATGGGATATTTATAACTTTTCGCCTGAAGCAACTTATAACAATAAGGAGTTTTTTAATTATTCTGCGAAAGAAACCGGACGTTTTTGGGATTTAAGATCTTATTATACCATAAGTGATAAATTCCCTCTGGTACTCAGCTGGAATACAGTTGTTTTCGGAAGAGACAGAAACAGTGAAAATACGGGAAATAAGTATTCGTCATTTGTTTCAGGAGAATATCCTGTATACAAAAAGAATGATCTTGAAGTAAGAGGAAGGATAGGATATGCTTTTGCATTAGACACTCATGGTGAGAAAAATAATTTCTTTGCTAAAGAATCGGGATTCAATGAAATAAGCCTTATTGTTTCAAAAAACTTTACTATTGAAGGATATAAAATTCCCATTGGAATTTGGGGGATGTGGAATCCTGTAAACAATAATGCATTTCTTCAGTTTTCTGTACAGGCTTATTCATTCTGAAGCAAGGAAATTCAAAATAGTAAACTTTTTAAAAATCAATACATTTAATTACTTTTATATAATGGAACATAAAAAAAATAAAGCAGTCTGTTTTGGTGAAGTGCTCTGGGATATTTTTCCGGGAGAACAGCGAAGGATGGGAGGAGCTCCTTTTAATGTGGCTTACCACCTTTCCAAAATGGGAATCGAGGTCAATATGATAAGCAGCGTCGGTGATGATCAGCTGGGTTATGCTCTTTTGGATAAAATGAAAAACTGGAATATTCCTGCAAATTATGTTCAGATCAATGCTGAATATCCCACCAGCACAGTAATTGCTACAGTAGATGAAAATAATGATGCTCATTATGATATTGTGGAAGGAGTAGCTTGGGATTTTATTAAAACAACTACAGAAAATCAGGAAATTCTCAAGACAACAAATGCGTTTGTATTCGGAACACTGGCAGCCCGGAATGAGAAATCCAGAAATACTTTGCTCCAATTGCTTGAATTGAGTGATTATAATGTTTTTGATATCAACCTCAGAGAACCTTACTATGAAGTCGGAGTGATTAAAGATTTACTCCACAAAACACATCTTGCCAAATTCAACAAAGCAGAAATGCGTATGATGCTCGATTTTTTAGGAAAAGAATATACCACTGAAGAGGAGGGTATAAAATATCTGCAGGACAAGTTTGATCTTGAAGAAATTATTATTTCCAAAGGAAGCAAAGGAGCTCTTTATGCTTCTGGAGATAATTTTTATCTGTATCCTACCATACCGGTTACTGTAAAAGATACTGTGGGAAGCGGAGATTCATTCCTGGCAGGATTTCTTTCCAAAAGATTAGAAAAAGGAAATACTGTTCATGAAATCATGGCTCAGGCTGTTTCCCTCGGAGCATTCATCACCTCACAGGAAGGAGCATGTCCGGAATATTCATTAGAAGATTTTATCAGATTCAAAAACAAATATCCGGTATCGGCTTTAAGCTAAAGAAGTAAAATCTCATATTAATTTAAAATGATTCTTGATGAAACATTTGGTAACTTTATGCTGCTACCAAAACAAAAGTTATGCATCATCAGCTGGAGAAACATTATGTAAACAGAGTAGGCTGGCTTCGGGCAGCTGTATTAGGCGCAAATGACGGGTTGTTATCCACCACAAGTATTGTTATAGGCGTTGCTGCCGCAGCTCCGGAACGTCATATTATTATCCTTGCAGCACTGGCAGGAATGATTGCCGGAGCAATGTCTATGGCTGCCGGAGAATATGTCTCCGTAAGTTCACAGGAAGATACAGAAAAGGCAGACTTGATTCGTGAACAGCGCGAACTGGAAGAAATGCCCGAAATAGAACTCAGAGAATTGGCTAAAGTGTATGAAAAAAGAGGCTGTACCAAAGAAACGGCTATGAAGGTAGCTGTTGAACTGACAGAACATGATGCACTTGGAGCACATGCCCGTGACGAACTGGGGATAAATGAAATCACACAGGCAAAACCTTTGCAGGCAGCAATGGCCTCATTTGGTTCATTTGCAGTAGGAGCTTTATTGCCGTTTACCGTTTCTCTTTTGGCTCCTCTTAAACAAATGGTATATTTCCAATACGGTTTTTCAATCATATTTTTAATGCTTTTGGGAGCCGTTTCTGCCAGAGCCGGAGGTTCCAGTATTAAAATAGCTGTGTTGAGAATCTGTTTCTGGGGAACTGTCGCAATGGGAATTACAGCATTGGTTGGACATATTTTTGGGGTCAATGTAGCCTGAAAAACTTTAACGTTTTCCTTTAAAATCTTGTTGAAAATAAAAGACTTTTAATACATTTTTATTTTGCTTTATTGATTGTAATGGATTGATTTCTAGAATGTATTTTACCTAACGAGTGTTAGTCGTAAAAGTACTACACTTTTTCAGATTTATACTCAATTTGTATTTTTTTATGCGTAATACTTCTAAATTTGGTGATATAACAACATCAAATCACAAAATATTAACGATTAAAATTTACAATCATGGCAGAAAGAAATTCAAGAGGAATCTTAAAATTCAACAATGGTGAAGGACAAAAGCTGTTAAAACTGAATTACAGCGTATCAAGAGCTACAGACGTTTCAGGACGTGTAGCATCAGACCCATCCAATGCTCTTATCAAAATTACAGTAGAAGCTACTGAAAAATCAGACATCCTTGAAAGTTTGCTAAACGGAAAATACAAACCTACTGTAGGAGAAGTAACTTTCAATAAATCTCACGAAGAAGGAACCTTAACAACATTGAAATGGACAAACGGTTACGTAATCCAGCACGAAGTAGATTTCGATGCAGTAGATGAAAATAGTATGTACATCAGTTTTGTTATTAGTGCTGAACAGATTGAGCTTGGTAATTCTTCTTATGACGGAGCCTGGCCTGGATCTCAGGGATAAAATCCTTTAACAGCTACAAACATAAAAACAGAATAGTAGATCCGTTATCAGGGATCCTGTTCTGTTTTTTTGTCAGTAATCTTGTCCTCAGGAAAGGATATTATTTCACTAAGATTTAGAAAATTAAAGCTGATAATGTGAACTTTATATTGTAAAAAATTGATAACTTTATAAAAAGCCGTTTATTTTAGTTTTTTTCGAAAATAAAGAGCTCACCAAACACTATTTAATATGAATAAAAATATCTCGAATTCTGAAAAGATTTCAGAGAATCATATTCCTGGAATCAACCGTGTGGTGAAACTGGATATTGTGATTGAAGGTAAAATGATCAAGCACTTCAAGCATTTCCGTTTGCAGCAAAGCGTAAAAAAGCACCATCATTTTGAACTTACATTAGCCCATGATACTTTAGACGGAGTACAAAACCATGACCTGGAAGAAGCCCAACAATTTTTAGGAAAACGATTAACAGTCGTTTTTAAATATAAAGATGTTGAAGGAAGCCCGGAAAGAACTTTTGTAGGCGTAATTACAAAAGTAGGGTTCAGTCAGGAAAACCATAGCTTGGGAAATATTGTATTGAAAGGATACAGCCCTACCATTTTATTGGATGGTGCTCCGCATACTCAAAGTTTCGGTGGTGATAAATCTGTCAATATGGGGATTATTGCTGAAGATGTTATTAAACAGGGCATTGAAAACGGTAAATTTGATGTAAAAGTGAATGCGAAGGCATCCTCTCAGATTCTTTACAGTGCCCAGTATAATGAAACCCACTATAATTATCTCTGCAGAATGGCAGAAGCCTATGGCGAACAGTTCTATTACGATGGTGAAGTATTGCATTTTGGAAATATGCCGCCTCAGAATAAATCACTTGAATTAATATACGGAAGCAATGTTTCTGATGTGAATGTGGAATTAAAAGCTGTTCATATCAGACCTCATTTTTACGGATATAACAGCAGTTCCAATGCTAAACTTATTTCTGGAGAAACTCCTATAAAACACGTCGGAAATCTGGCTCAGACAGCCTATAAAAATAATGAAGGAATATTCAAAACACCATCATTGCAGGTAGCTCCCATAAAAGCGGCAACCGATATGGATGTTGTTATTTCTCAAACGAGTACTGCCGGAAGCAAAGCGGTGGAAGTTTTTACCGTGTCAGGAGGAACTACTATTCCGTTTTTATATCCTGGATGTGTAGCTGATATCAATATGAGAAAGACAGATACCAGCAAAACAGCGTATTTCACAAAGCTGATGATGACAGAAGTCATTCATGAAGTAGATGCTCTCGGGCGTTACAAAGGAAGATTCGAGGCTATTGCCTCAGACACAGGATATATTCCGACACCTGATTTTACTATGCCTATCGCACAGCCACAGATAGCGACTGTAATATCCAATACAGATCCGCTGGGACAGGGAAGAATTACGGTTAGATTCGACTGGCAGCTGCATGACACAACCAACTTTATCAGAATGATGTCTCCTGATGCCGGAGGAACAGACCAGATTACTCAAAACAGAGGCTATGTAGCCATACCGGAGGTTGGAGATCAGGTGATGGTAGGTTTTGTTCACAATCATCCCGACCGTCCTTTTGTGATGGGGGGAATGTTCCATGGAGGAACAGCTCTTGGTGGCGGAGTAGACAATCATTTAAAATCAATACAAACCAGAAGCGGAATCAGGATTTTAATGAATGATGCCGAAGGAAGTGTAAATATCATAGACCCTAGTGGAAACAACTATTTGATGGATGGTAAAGGGAATATTACCGTGACTGCTCCTAAAAATATGACCTTTAATGTAGGAGAAGACCTGGCAATTAACGTAGGAAAAGATATGAAGACCAGTGTAGGAAATGACAATGCCGTTAGTATTATCAATGATCATAAATTTACCTCGAAAAATTATAAACAGACCGTCAATGAAAATAAAACGATTAATGTAACAGGCGATCTTAAAGAAACTACTTCAACGACTACTCATAAAGCCAAAAACGGAGATATTTTACTGCAGAGTTCAGGCGTAGCCAAAATGTTGGGTAAAATAGATGCTAAAGTGAATAAAGGGTAATCAAAATAATAAATCAGTTATCAATACTGTACAGCAAGGCATTAAAGAATGAATAAAGCGATAAAATTTTTACTGAGCTTTTTATTTTTTATCCAGATCTCATGTCAGGAAAAAAAAGAATCTCAAAAAACTAAGACTATGACAAAATATGAATGGACAGAAGGGACTTCTGCAGCTTTAGGCTATCCTATGGAAGTATACAAAGGAGGAATAGAATGTGAAGGAGGAGAATGGGTGGGATTAAGTTTTGGAATAGCATCGGGAAATCAAGGATGGGGAACCATCAATAATGGGATGAGTAATGGTTTCAAAAGCTTACCAAAGCGGCTGGATTTTATCTGGATGTCTTATATGGAAAACCAGTTTTTTCTGGTAGATACAGAAATAGATACCGAAAAGATAAGAAAATATTTTAGTCAGGGATTTGAAATAAAAGGAGCAAGCGGAAAACCACAACATTTAAATTACAATGTTATTTCTATAGGTATGGCACCGGGAGGAGTGGTAGTTGTCTGGATATCAGGAGTTGGGTGGCAAAAGGAAATAGGAAGATATCAGGGTAAAAAAGTAACCATTCCGGAATCAGAAATTGCAAAGCTGGACAGTCATGAAAACAGGTTTTGGCGCAAAGATTATTTGGAAATGGTACACACAAGAGAACAAATCATTCCCAAAAAAGTACAGGAAGAAAACAAAGGAAAACCAATACCATTGGGTTTATGGGATGTTTACAGAACAAGATTTAGCTGGAAACCAGTTTTTGAACTTCCGCAAAATGCAAAATTAAACCCCCTGAGAGATGTTGGAATCGAAATGATCAATGGGGAAAAAGAGCAGTTTGATGCTGCAAAAAGTCCTTTGTCAGATTATGATTTTAGAGCAATTCCTCGGTCAGTTTCAATGTCTGTATCAGATAAAGACAATAATAGATACGGAGCAGCATGTAATTTGGACGGAAAATCCAGCCTTGATGCTTTCAACACCGTTTTTGGGGATGATCCCAAAAGTACTAAAGCAGAATTAGTGATAAAAGTGAATGAAGCCTTTAGCTTTTTTACAGTAAAGCTAAAAGGAGAGAATGGTAAGGAAGCTTTTATTAAGACGGATTCATTAGAAATATTTAAGTCGAAAAAGAAAAATTAAGAAAATTCTCAAATGTAAGATTATGGGGAAAACATTAGTATATAACACTGGCAATGCTAAACCTCCTATAGATGAACTGCACCTGGAGGTAGGTGTTTTCTTTGACGGAACTTTGAATAATCTTAAAAACACCGAACTCCGTCAAAAATATAAAGATGGCAAAAACAAAATTGAAAGCACGGATTCTGATGATGTAGTTGCAAAAAAAGAAGAAGCTATAGACAATACTACTAAACAACAGGAAAAGGAATATGATAATTTAGATCATAAAAAAAATCCGGATGCAGGTTCCGAATATGAACAGTATCTTAAAGCAATTCACAGGAGCCGTTTGGATAAAATGGGCGTTGATAATAGCTTTAGTAACGACTTTACCAATGTTGCCAGACTGTATAAATGCTGTGAGCAGAGCAATTATGCCATTTATATAGAAGGTATTGGGACGTTGGATAACCGCAGGGATGTAGATGACGGCTTCCAATACGGATCCGGTATAACAGGGGTAAGAGGAAAAGTGAGAAAAGGATGTGAAAAATTGGCGGAAAGAATTAAAGTAATCATTAGAAATGGTTTAAATGCGGATAAACAATTTGCAAAAATATACATTGATACCTTTGGATTCAGCCGTGGAGCCGCAGCTGCAAGGAATTTTGCTTACGAAATCAATGGTAAGAAAAGACCCGTTGATGTTGAGATAAAAAAATCCAGAAAGATCGTAGGGTATACCCAAATGGACTCCCCTGAAGGACCCATTACGGTTCCGGAATATGGAGATATCTGGATAGATAAAGATAAAACAGAGGTAGATCCTAATTACCTTGTGGATGGAAAGCTTCCGAAATTTGGCTTTTTGGGATATTATCTTTTAAGTAAAGATGTACTCACCAAAGAAGAATTGGAAGCCTTAGATTTGGACGTCCGTTTTATTGGAGTGTATGATACTGTATCGTCTTATGAAGAATTTGGTGATATGGGAACGTTGAAGCGTGTAGGATGGGAAGGTATGAAGCATTCTACGTTAGGATCCAGTTATAATTTCGGAGATGATGTAGAACAATTACAGTTGCTGAATCCCGGGTCTTATTTCAAAGCAGTTCATTTTACAGCAGGAAATGAACATCGGGAAAACTTTTCATTAACAAGCTTTCCCGGAAGTGTGGAAAGAGAATTTCCGGGCGTTCACTGTGATATTGGCGGAGCTTATGAAAACGGAAAAGAAACAGTAGATGAAATAGAAACCTCCAATCATAAACCCGTGTGGTTCTTAAACAAGCGCAGACAGCAATTGATTGATGAGCATTGGTTTGATGATGAACAGATAACAATTAATAACAGCTTCCTGAATGTTTTAACAATGGGAGCAGTATACCGCAAGATTACGGGAATTCGGTTCCTGAGAAAAGAATACAGCTATATTCCGCTTCAGTTTATGGAAGAGCACGGAATAGGCTTTTATGACAATCAGATCGTCACAAAAACAGAAACAAGTTATTCTATAGAGCACGACCAATATCTGCCTTCCGCAAAAGATATTTTGCACCATTATGTCTTTGAGGACGGGCAAAAATGGAATTTCAAAACAGATGAAGAAGTTAAAAAAGAAAAAGAGGAAAGAGCAAGAGAAAGATTAGAAAATCCGGAACCGGTGCAGGAACCAATACCTGATGAAGTAGTAGATAAAGACGGTAATATTATTAAAACAAAGACACTGCAGGAGGTTGTAGTTACTGCTTATCATCCTCAGACATTATTGAGAATTATGCGTAAAAAATACCTTCATTGGTCGGCAAACAGAGACTGGATGGGAATGGATCCCAATAGTAATTATGAAAGAATAGTATATCCCCTGAAATAATTTTTATGCTGCTGGAAAATCTTCATCGGAAAACATACAGGCTTGAAACCATTGTAACAGAGCAGAGAAATCCGGTTTATGCTATTACAAAAAGCTATGCCCGGCAGATTGAAGTATATTATCTTGGAAAAGCCAAAGAAGAGCATCAATTTCAGATTCTGGTAGTTGAATTCGATTTTTCGGATAATGATACAGCCATGGGGAAGTTGATAAGAAAGCTCAGCTATCTGTTTGATGAACTGGAACTCAGGGTAGATAACGAAGGGAATATAACAGCCGTGGATAATCTGCTTTTCCTGCGTTTAAGATGGGGTAAAATTCAGTCTGAATTATCGAAAACCCATAAAGGGGATGTTATAGATAATTATTTCAGCCAGATCAGCAGTCTATTGGAGGATGAAACAAAAATGATTGATTTTTTAACAAGCTATAATATGTTTGGACTGCTCTTCAACGGTTTGCTGGAGTCATTCGATACCAAAAGAAAAAGAATCTCTCCGGAAGGATTTACAGAAATCATGATTCCCGAAAAAAATGGAGAGAAAATGACTTTAAAAATCTCTGCTCAAAACCTGGAACATACAGAAATTGATGATTTCAGAGGAATATTTATCTGCAAAGGAAACCAGTATGAAGAAGGCTTTGTAGCCATTAAAAAACAGAATTCTCACTTAAAACATTCATTATTATGGATAGGTTAAAGAACGATGGAGAAGGAAATGCTCCGGAAACTCAAACTCAGAATACAGCACAGGATGATGACAAAACGAAGGCTGATAATAAGAAGAAGATGGATGATAAACGTGCCGAAAATGAGGAAAAAGATAAAACAGAGGAAGGTTTATTATTGGCTATAGACGGAGCCAAAATAAAATTCAATGCTCATTTGGGAACATTTAAAGTGTTGAGTAATGTACCGACCACACAAGATAAGCTTACAGGAACTATCGTAGAAAAACAAATTCCTAATTTTATCTTTGATGATGGTTTTCAGATGATTTCCCTCACAGAATGGCAGGATTTTGGAACTGCAAAAGTGCAGGAAAACTTTGTGCTGTTAAAAAAATCTACTTTACCGGGAACAGGAAAAATGCCGGGAAATATACCGCCCGAGTCAGGCAAGATAGAATTTGTAACCTCCGGACAGATAAATGTGCCGGAAAAAATTGATCCGAAGGGAGCGCCGGTACCGGAAGAGAAGAATGATAAAAAATGTTTTTGTAATAGAGATTTCACACCTGATGAAATAAAAGAAATTGTAATTGCATTAAGAAAAGGTGAAATTACAGGATATACAACACAAAAAACTATTGAAGTTGTGAATGGCGTGAAGAAAAAAGTTTCCAAAAAGGTTGCTTTAACTGTATATGATATGCCCCATACTAAAGATTTATTATTTGCAAATCAATCTGATATCAAGCGAACTGAACATCTATCTGTAGAGGATTCAAGTTACGATAAAGTGACAGATGCTATTAATAAAGCACTTAAGAATTATGATATCAATACTTGTATTAGAAAAATTCATTTTATAGCACAAGCTCATCACGAATCTCACAGATTCCGTGCTACATTTGAAGGGCGAACAGAAAAAAATACACCATCAAATTACAGTGGCGGTTACAATTTTCAAGGAAGAGGTTTTATGCAAATTACCCACGATTATAATTATATAAAATATTATAATAAAGTGTTTAAAACAAAAGAAGATTTAAAGGATAAAAAGTTTTATAAAGATAAATTAATTCCGTTTGCCCAATTACTAGCAACAAATGTTGAATATGCATTTGATTCAGCTGGTTGGTATTGGAAAAATGATGATAAAGTTAATGCGATTGGAGTAAATATGAATGTAGCTGCAGATCAGGATAATACACTTTATGTATCACAAGGTATTAATGGTAAGGTAAAACATCCTAACGGCTTGGAAGAGAGAATCAAATATGTTGCTGATCTTAAAAAAATTATGAAATATGAAAACTGTATCAATAACAAAAAATAAAGCTATTCATTTATTAGTTTTTATATTAATTGGGATTATTACTAATGCTCAAGAAATAAAAATTTGGAATAAAGCTTTAAATACCAATATTATAATTCATCAGCAAGTACGAGAAGATAGTGTCTATTTATCAATCGACAAGAAAGATAATAAATGGTTGGGTAAAAATTTAAATATAAAAACAGTTAATTATTGGAACAATGCCCCGATAGAAGTTACCGCTGATTGTTGTAAAAAGAATTTTTTAATTATCAAGAGAACTTTTCTAGGAAATAATGTTGTTGGAGATAGACTTTATTTTAAAAGAAATAAAGATAAATATTATTTCAAGATTCTTAAGGAATTTGAACAAAAGACAGATTAATCTACCACAAGTTCTTGATTAATTATTTATAAAATAAAATATATTTATTTAAGTATACTGAATTAAAAACGAAATGTTGAAAAAATTTCTCCTCATATTTTTATTACTAGTTAGTTATATAACCTATTCGCAGACGAAAAAGGATTTGCCTCTTATTTCTATTTCAAAATGTTGCAAATTAGGGTTTAATGGATATAATAAAGAATTTAATATGTATCAAGAACCTTTTATTCTGAAAAGTGGTAAAAAGTATAAAATAAAAGGTTATGATAATGCAAATTATTCTGGAGGACAAATTTTAAGTATTTCCCCAAATAAAAGATTTATAGTAATGGATTATATTTCTAAGGGATATGTGGAAGACGGAACCAACAAAACATTATACGAGAATTATTTATGCGTTATTGTTGATGTTCTGAATAGAAAGGTAGTGATGGAACTACAAACAGATTGTGGAGGGAAATGGAATAAAAAAAATAGATGGGTTAATGACGGTAAAGTAATATTTTGATAAGATTCTATTTGTATTCAATGGCAAGAGAAGATATGCTTTTGATGGACTATTTAAATAAACCTGTTTAAACTTTTATTTTTCTTAGGAACAAAATAGAAAAAGCCAGATAATGTAGGCTGATCCATGTAATATTAATTGTTTCATACCTTACCAGCAAAGCCTTGAAACTATCCAGCC
>Ga0157370_10005459_pt1 | contig 14256 bp, 12 predicted proteins | sample C35metaG_FD_113463 | JGI IMG/M metagenome (GOLD analysis project Ga0157370, IMG submission 113463) | Corn rhizosphere microbial communities from Kellogg Biological Station, Michigan, USA - C3-5 metaG | ecosystem: Host-associated > Plants > Roots > Rhizosphere > Soil | place: USA: Michigan...
GGCATAGACGCAACCCAGCGTGAGGCCATTGACGACCTGCTGCAGGAAGGTGTCCATCGGCGGATTCTATGTCAGGAAGCGGCGGCGCGGCCGATCGGCGCGGCATCGCGTACGTGGCGGTTCGCCGCGGTGGCCGCGGCGAGCAGCACGAGAATCGCCTCGAACACCATAACCGCCTGCACCACGCCCAGCTGCTCGATGAGCAACCCCGAGAGCGCGGCCCCGAGCGGAATGAAGCCGAAGGCGAGCAGGCGGAAGACGCTGTTCACGCGCCCCTGCAGCTCGTCGGGGATGATCGAGAGGCGGTAGCTGAACTGCACCACGTTGTAGATCGGGCCGAGGAACGCGTTGCACGCGGCGACGGCGGCGAGCAGGTAGAGCGACGGCGCCATCACGTAGAGCGGGAAGATGACGCACTCGGCGACCAGGTTCGCGACGATGACCTGGCCGAAGCGGAAGCGGCGCTGGATGCGTCCGCCGACGAGCGACCCGGCGATTCCGCCGATCCCCGCGAGGCTGAAGACCAGGCCGATCTGCGGATCGCCCGCTCCGAGTTGCCTTGCGACCACGATCATGAGCAGCGGCACTCCGGCGAGGACCAGGTTCAATCCGCCGGTGAGCAACGCCATGTAGCGGATCAGACGGTTCTCCCACAGCCAGCGCAGGCCCTCCGCGACCTCGTGATGCAGCTCGCGCCGCGGCGCCGCGCGCTCGCGATCGAAGCGCGCGCGCACGCCAAGCAACGTCGCCACCGAGATCGCGTAGGTCAGCGCGTCGGCGAGGAACGGCACGCCGCGCCCGAACTGGAAGAGGAACGTGCCGAACGAGGGCCCGACGATGTTCGCCGTCCCGAAGCCGGCCTCGTTCTGCGCCGCGGCCTGGGGAAGCTGGGCCTGCGGCACGACGCGCGGCAGCGCGGCCACCTCCGCGATGTTGAAGAACACGTACAGCGTCCCCTCGACGAACGTCACCGCGTAGATGAGCGCGAGGGACAGCGTGTCGAAAGCGATGGCGAGCGGAATCAGCAGCACGGCGGCGCAGCGACCCAGGTCGCACAGGATCATCACGCGCCGGCGATCCCAGCGATCGATGAGCGCGCCCACGGGAAGGCTGAAGGCGAGGTACGGGATCGCGCGCAGCGCGCCGGCGATCCCCGCCGCCTTCGGCGAGTCCGTGAGCGCGAGGATGAGGAGCGGATAGACGACGGTGGATGCCGTCGATCCGAGCGTCGAGACCACCTGCCCGCTCCAGAGCAGGAGGTAATCGCGGTTGCGGGAGAGCGGGGGATGCGCGGCCGGGCTCACGGAGGGGAATTGAACCACGCTCGCGCGCCGCGCGGCGAGAAAAAAAACGGCACCGTTTCCGGTGCCGTTCATTCCAGCGGGCCGAGCCCGCTGCGGATTCGTTCTTCTCTCTTGTTCGTGTTGTTATTTTTTCGTTTCGGCGGGCTTGGCCTCTCCCTGTTTGCCTGGTTCGGCGGCGGGCGCGGCGGGGGCTGCGCCGGCCTGCGCGTTGAACGGCTTGGTCTCGCCGTTCTTCACGATCGCGATCGGCGTGACCTTGCCGTTCTCCATCTTGAAGATCGTCATCTCGGCGTCCTTGCGGTCGCCCTTGGAATCGAACTGGACGTGCCCGGTCGCGCCGTCGAAGGATACATTGAAGAGCTCCGGCGCGAACTTGGCCGGATCGGTCGAATCGGCCTTCTTCATCGCCTCGATGACGGCGTTGGTCGCGTCGTAGAAGTAGGGCGCGTACTGCTTGATCTCGCCATACTGCTTGTTGAACGCTTCCACGAAATCCTTGCTCGCGGCTTCGCGCGGCAGTCCCGCCTGCGAGCACACCATGCCTTCGGCGGCCTTGCCGGCGAGCTTGCCCATCTCGTCGGTGCAGGCGCCGTCGCCGAACGCGAATTCGGCCTTGATGCCGAGCTCGCGCGCCTGCTTGAGCATCGGGCCGCCGGTCGCGTCCATGCCGCCGTGGAAGACGACGTCGGGACGCTCGGACTTGATGCGCGTGAGGACCGAGCGGAAATCGGTCTCCTTGTCGGTGGTGTGCGCGCGGCCGACGATCTTCACCTTGTCGTTCTTGAGGGTCTTCTCGACCTCGTTCGCGAGGCCCTCGCCGTAGGCGGTCTTGTCGTCGACGATCGCGACCTTCTTCGCCTTGAGCTCGTGCGCGATGTAGGAAGCGATCGCGGGGCCCTGCTGGTCGTCGCGGCCGACGGTGCGGAACACGGTCTTGAGTCCCCGCTCGGTGAGCGTCGGGTTGGTCGCCGAGCCCGAGATCATCGGGATGCCGGCCTTGGCGTAGATCTCGGAGGCGGGGATCGAGACGCCGGAGTTCAGGTGGCCGATCACGGCGGCGACCTTGGCGTCGACGAGCTTCTGCGCCACGGTGGTGCCGGTCGCCGGGTCGGCCTGGTCGTCCTCGCTGTCCATCACGAACTTCACGGGCTTGCCGCCGATCGTGAGGTGCTTCGCGTTCGCCTGGTCGATCGCGAGGTGCACGCCGTTCTCGTCGTCCTTGCCGAGGTGCGCGATGGAGCCGGTGAGCGGTCCCGCGTGGGCGATGGTGACCGTGGCTTCGGCGGGAGCGGCGGGGGCGGCGGTGTTGGCGGCGGTGTTCTGCGCGCTCTCTTCCTTCTTGCCGCAGCTCGCGAGGGCGAGCGCGGCGGCCACGGCGATGGCGAGCGTATACGGGCGTTTCATCGAGTCTCCCTGGTGCGGGTTCCGAAGCCGGCCGCGTGGGCCGAAGAGGCGCGCATTATGGGGACGCCCGGAGAGGCGTGTCAATTTGGCGGCAAAGAAAAAGCCGGCGCGAAGGCCGGCTTTTCCCGGTTCGTCAATCCGTCATTTGAGGGAGAGCACCCACTCGACGAGCTTCTTCACGTCCTCGGGCTTCACCTGCGTGTTCGGCGGCATGGGGATCTGGCCCCACACGCCGGAACCGCCCTTCTCGACCTTCGCGATGAGCTTCGCCTCGGCGCCTTTGTCTCCCCGGTATTTCGCGGCGACGTCCTTGTACGCGGGGCCGACGATCTTCTTGTCGACGGAATGGCAGGCGGTGCAGCCGCTCTTCTGCGCGAGCGGCAGCTGGTCCTCGGCGAATGCGGGGCAGGCGACGGTGGCCGCGAGGGCTCCCGCGGCGATCGCGACGTACAGCTTCTTCATGTAAGGCTCCTGTGAGGTGGAGGGGCGTCCTGCGAGACCGCCATTTTGTCCATACCCAGGGCTTCCCGCAATTGCTCCGGATCAGAAATCGGCGAAAGACAGGTGGCGCCCTCGCACAGCCACGCATTCACCGCCTCGGTCGCGGGCTTCGCGAGCGGCGGCGGGAGCCCGGTGGTTTCCGAAGGGACGAAGAGCACGGTCGCGCCGGGGAGGTAGGCCGGATCGAGCAGCTCGCGCCACCGCGCGAAGCGCTCCCGGCTTCCCGTGACGAGGATCGTGCGCGCGGGCGTGAGCTGTTCCTCGAGCGCGGCGAGCATGGAGCCGAACGCGGACGCAATGCGCAGGAGCTGCGGCCAGAAGAGCGCGACGGTCTCGCGCGCCGCATCGACGAGGCGCATCTCGCCGCCGAGGAGGCTCAGCCGGTTCAGGGCCCAGGCGGCGACGCCGTTGCCCGAAGGCGTCGCGTTGTCGGGCCCGGGCTTGGGCCGCAGGATCAGCGACTCGTGGTCGTGGGCGGTGAAGAAGAAGCCGCCCTCGCGCTCGTCGTGGAAGCGCTCCATCAGCGCCTCGCCCAGCTCCTCGGCCCACGCGAGATCGTCCGCGCGAAACTGCGCCTGCATGACGTCGATCAGCGCGGCGAGAAGGAACGCATGGTCGTCCAGGTACGCGTCGAGATGGGCGTGGCCGTCCTTCGCGGTGGCGAGGAGGCGACCGTCGCGCCACATCGTGCGGCGGATGTGGTCGAGCGCGCGCCGGGCGGATTCGAGCCACGCGGGTTGGCCGAACACGCGCGCGGCGTGCGCCATCGCGCCGATCATGAGCGCGTTCCACGACGTGAGCACCTTGTCGTCGAGGCCCGGGCGCACGCGCTTGTCGCGCGCCTCGCGCAGCTTCCTGCGCGCGGAATCGAGCAGCACCGCCGATTGCCCCTCGTTGAGGCTTGCTTCGCGCTCCAGCCCGAACGCTGGATTCACGATGCGCAGGTGCCACGCCTTGCCCTCGAAGTTGGGCGCGCGGTCGAGGCCGTAGACGTACGAGGCGACGGCGAACTCGTCCCCGGTGAGGAGCGAGCGGATCTCGTCGACGCTCCACACGTAGTACTTGCCCTCTTCGCCCTCCGAGTCGGCGTCGAGCGAGGAGTAGTAGCCGCCCTCGCGCGATTGCATCTCGCGCATCACCCACGCGGCGGTCTCCTCGCATACGCGGGCGTAGAGGTCGTCGCGCGTGATCGCCCAGGCGTCGGCGTACACGCGCAGCAGCCACGCGTTGTCGTAGAGCATCTTCTCGAAGTGCGGGATGGTCCAGCTCGCGTCCACGCTGTAGCGGGCGAAGCCGCCGCCCACCTGGTCGCAGATGCCGCCTTGCGCCATGCGCGTGAGCGTGACGTTGGCCATCTCGAGCGCGCGCCTGCCGAACGGCGTATCGGGCTCGGCGGCGTGGCGGCGCAGGAGGAAGTCGATCGTCTCGGCGTGCGGGAACTTCGGCGCGCCGTGGAAGCCGCCGTTCTCCGCGTCGAAGGACTCGGCGAGCTGCTCGTAGGCGAGGTCGAGCGGCTCGCGCGTAAGCTCGACCTCGCGCTCCTGGGCGCGCGGCTGCGTGCGCTCGAGCGCCGCGGCGATCTGCTGCTTCTGCTCGCGGATTTCTTCGGGATGCGCGTCGTAGTACTCGCGCACGCGCTGCAGGAGGTCGGGAAACGCGGGCATGCCGTAGCGCTGCGTCTTCGGGAAGTACGTGCCGCCGAAGAACGGCACCTGGTCGGGCGTGAGGAACATCGTGAGCGGCCAGCCGCCGCTACGCTGCGTGAGCATCGCCTGCGCGGCCTGGTAGATCTGGTCGATGTCCGGGCGCTCCTCGCGGTCGACCTTCACGTTCACGAAGAGATCGTTCATCACCTTCGCGACGGACGCGTCCTCGAACGATTCGTGCGCCATCACATGGCACCAATGGCACGCGGAGTAGCCCACGGAGAGCAGGATGGGCTTGCCGGTGCGCTTCGATTCGGCGAGCGCTTCCTCGCCCCACGGGTACCAGTCCACCGGATTCTCCGCGTGCTGGCGCAGATACGGGCTCGTTTCCTTCGCTAGTCGGTTTGCCATGGTGGGGAGCGATGCGGGCGAAAATCCTCGAAAGCGCCGATATCCGTCGATGCGACGATCACTCCTCCACGATCTGCGGCTCGTGGCGCACGGGGAAATTCACCGAGTTCGCCATGAAGCAGTGGTGGTGCGCGCGGTCGTGCAGCTCGCGCGCCATGGCGGCATCGGCACCGCGCGGGATCGTCACGCGCGGATGCAGCACCACCTCGGCCATCTGCGTCTGCCCGTTGGCATTCTTGCCGAGCTTGCCGGTGGCGCGATCCTCGTAGCGCTTCACCGCGAGGCCGCGGCGCTGCGCGAGCGCGAGGTACGTGAGCAGGTGGCACTCCGAGAGGGAGAGGATCAACAGGTCCTCGGGACTGTAGCCGCCGCTGTGCCCGCCCAGCGACGGCGGAAGCGCCCCGGGAACGTCCGGATGTCCCTCGGCCTTCAGCCGGTTGTCGCGCGAGAAGTCGGCGTCGGGCGGCAGCTTCTGCCGCGGGTCCGCGGGATACTCGATCCGGGTTTCGAAAACGTGCTCTTCGGCCATGCCATCTCCCGCTTCACGTCGCGGCCCGCACGGGAAGGCGCACGGGGCCGAGGATGAGCGAACATCCCATGAGGATGATGGCACAACCGGCCATCGCATTGACGGGACCTCACGCGAACGCTTCCTCGATCGCGCCCTCGAGCGCGAGAAGGCGCGCCTTGCGATCGATGCCGCCCGCATAACCGGTGAGCGCTCCGCCCGAGCCGACCACGCGATGGCAGGGGACCACGATCGCGAGCGGATTGCGGCCGGTGGCGGCGCCGGCGGCGCGCGCCGAACCCGGGGCGCCGCTGCGCTTCGCGAGCTCGGCATACGTGACGGTCTCGCCGTACGGGATCCGCGCGATCTCGTTCCACACCCGGCGCTGGAAATCGGTGCCGCGCGGCGCGAGCGCAAGATCGAACGAACGGCGCCGGCCCGCGAAATACTCGCTCGCTTGCCGCGCGCATTCACGCAAGAGCGGTGAGTGCGGATCCTCGCGCCACCCCGGCTCGATCGCGCGCGCGTACTTGGCGTTGGTGAAGTCGACGTTGATGAGGGCTGCATCCTCGGCGAGCGCGAGCATGGGCCCAAGCGGCGTTTCGAATCGCATCCAGGTGATCATGATTCCTCCAGGGATTTCCACAGGTGGAGCACGGCGTAGGCGCGCCACGGCCGCCAGCGCTCGGAGCGCTCGAGCGCGCGCCGCGCGTCCTTCTCCTTCATCGCCTTCAGCACCGCGACGTCGGGATGGGGAAACGCATCGGGCCAGGCGAGCGCGCGCATCGCGATGTACTGCGCGGTCCACGGCCCGATGCCGGCAATGGCTTGCAACCGCGCGAGCGTCGCATCCACCTCGGCATTGGGATCGAGGCGCAGGCCGCCGTGCGCGATCTCGTGCGCGAGCCTCGCGATCGCCCGTGCACGCGAGGCGATGATGCCGGCCGCCGCGATCTGCGAAGGATCGAGCGCCGCCACGCGTGCCGCGGCGGGAAAGAGCCGGGCGAGTCCCGCATGCGGCGTCTCGATCGGCTCGCCGAACGCGGCGGCGAAGCGCCCGGCGATCGACGATGCGGCGCGCACCGTCACCTGCTGTCCGAGGATCGCACGCACCGCCACCTCGAACCCGTCGAACGCGCCGGGAAGCCGCAGCCCGGGATGCGCCCGCGCGAGCGGACCCAGCGTCGCCGCGACCTCGTCCGGATGGCACGAGAGATCGAGGAGCTGCTTCACGCGCCCGAGCACCGCGGGCACGGCGGGCGCGAGCGATGCGCTCGCCGTCACGCGTAATGCGCGCGGCTTGCGCGACGGCGCGATCGAGATCCAGCCGCGGATCTCCTTGCCGTCGCGCTCGAGGCGCACCGTGCGCAGGTAGCGGCGGCCCTCGACCGCCTCGACGCCCGCGATCGCGCGATAGGCGAGGAAGTCGCGCATCGAGTCCCAGTCGTAGGGCGGGCGATAGGCGAGGTCGAAGGCGAGGGTGTCGCGCGGCGTGGCGGGCGCGGAGCGCCGCAGGTCGCCCGGCGTCATCCGATAGCGCGTGCGGAAGAGATGGTTGAAACGGCGCAGGCTCGCGAAGCCGCTCGCGAGCGCGACCTCGATCACGGGAAGCGACGTGTCGGTGAGGAGGCGTTTGGCAAGCAACAGGCGCTGCGTTTGCGCGTATTCCACGGGTGCCACGCCGAACTCCTCGCCGAAGACGCGCCGCAGATGCCGGTCGGTCACGCCGAGCGCGGCGGCGAGCTCCGGCAGGCGCGCCTCGCTTGCGAGGCGGCCGTCGTCGATCAGTCCCGCGGCGGCCTGCGCGAGGCGGCGGTTCGCGTCGATCGTCGCATGTCCGGGCGCGAGCTCCGGCCGGCAGCGCAGGCAGGGACGGAAGCCTTGCGCCTCCGCGGCCGCGGCGCTCGGGAAGAAACGGCAGTTGCCGCGCCGCGGCGTGCGCGCGGTGCACACCGGCCGGCAGTAGACCCCCGTCGTCGCCACACCCACGAAGAAGCGCCCGTCGAAGCGCGGGTCGTGCGCGGAGAGCGCGCGGTAGCACTGGTCGGCGTCGAGGAGCATGACGCCGATTATCCGCTCCTCAGGAAGCCCCGCTCGCCGTTTTCGGACGTCGAATCCCCATCGCGAACCACAGGATCGCGACGCCCGCGGCGGTGACGAGCGGAAGCGCCACGTAGTTGAGCGTGCGCCATCCCTCGGTGTTCACCAGGACTCCCGAGGAGAACGCGGAGACCGCCTGCACGGTGAAGATGGTGATCTCGTTCAATCCCTGCACCTTGGCCTTCTCCGCGGGCCGGTAGGCCTCGGTGAGAAGCGTCGTGCCGCCGATGTACATGAAGTTCCAGCCGATGCCCAGGAGCACCAGCGCCCACCAGAAGTGCGCGAGGAGCTGTCCCGAGAGCGCGACGCCGATGCATGCGAACATGCACGCCACGCCCGCGAGCATCACGTGCAGCACGCCGAAGCGCTTGATGAGCGAGCCGGTGAAGAACGAGGGGGCGAACATGGCGATCACGTGCGAGGCGATCACCGTGGCGGAGGCGTTGTAGGGCAGGCCGCAGAAGCCCATCGCGAGCGGCGTGGCGGTCATGAGGAGGTTCATCGTGCCGTAGCCCAGCGCCGCCACGCTCGCCGCGACGAGGAACACCGGCTGCAGCACCACCGCGCCCAGCCGGCGCGCCGGGCCGTGGGCCACGCTGTCCTGCGCGTGCGGGATGTCCAGCCGGGAGACGATCGCCATCGCGGCGAGCGCGAAGAGGAAGAGCGAGGCGTACGACGCCGTGTACATGGGCGTCGCGAGGCCGCGCGTGAACTTGCTCACCTCGGGGCCGACGATGCCGCCCACGAGGCCGCCGGCGAGCACGTACGAGATCGCGCGCGCCTTGAAGTCGCTCGCGGCCGCGTCCGCCGCCGCGAAACGATAGTACTGGCCGAAAGCGTTGTAGACGCCGAGGAGGAGCGTGCCGGCGCACAGGAATGCGAGGCTCGAGGAGACCATCGCGTAGGTCGCGATCGTGGAGCCCGCGAGCGCGAACACGCCGCCGGTGAGGAAGCCGTTGCGCCGCCCCACGCGCCGCATCCACATCGAGGCGGGCATCGTCCCGAGGAGTGCGCCGATCACGTAGGCGGTCTGCGGCAGCGTCGCGAGGCGCTTGTCCTCGGCGAGCGCGTAGCCGGCGAGGGCGCCGATCGAGATGATCGTGACGGCGTTGGTGAGGAGGAGCGCCTGGCAGCAGGCGAGCAGGAAGACGTTCTTCTTCTGTCTTTGCATGAAGCGGGGAAAAGGGGGCGGGGACGAATCGCGAGAGTAGCACTGGTGATACTCTCAGCGCTTTTTCCTCCCCGACTTTCAAATCCATGGAATACCGGCGACTGGGCCGCTCCGGCCTCAAGGTGAGCGAGCTTTCCTTCGGCTCGTGGGTGACGTACGGCAACCAGCTCGACACTTCCGCCGCGCGCGATTGCATGGCGGCGGCGTGGGATGCCGGCGTGAACTTCTTCGACAACGCGGAGGTGTACGCCGCCGGCAAGAGCGAGGAGATCATGGGCGCGGTGCTGAAGAAGATGGCCTGGCCGCGCCTGAAGTACATCGTCTCCACCAAGTTCTACTGGGGGATCAGCGAGGGTCCGAACGAGCGCAACACGCTCAACCGCAAGTACCTGCTGAACGGCATCGATGCATCGTTGAAACGCCTGCAGCTCGACTACGTCGACCTCGTCTTCTGCCATCGCCCCGATCCGCAGACGCCCGTGGAGGAGACGGTGTGGGCGATGCACGACATGATCGAGCGCGGCAAGGCGCTCTACTGGGGCACCTCGGAGTGGCCCGCGAGCGCGATCCGCGAGGCGTGGGACGTCGCCGAACGCCATCATCTGCGCAAGCCCGTCATGGAGCAGCCCGAGTACAACCTCTTCCATCGCTCGCGCGTCGAGAAGGAATACGCCCCGCTCTACGATTCGATCGGGCTGGGCCTCACGACGTGGAGTCCGCTCGCCTCGGGCCTTCTCACCGGCAAGTACGCGAAGGGCATTCCCGCGGATAGCCGCGGCGCCATCCCGCGCATGAAGTTCCTCGTGGGCGACCTCACCGATGCGCGCAAGAACGAGATCGTCGCGAAGCTGGGCGGCGTGGCGAACGAGCTCGACTGCTCGCTCGCGCAGCTCGCGATCGCGTGGTGCGCGGCCAATCCGCACGTCTCCACCGTGATCACGGGTGCCTCGCGCGTGGCGCAGGTGAACGAGAACATGAAGGCGGCGCAGGTGATCCCGAAGCTCACGCCGGAAGTGATGAAGCGGATCGGCGCCACCACTAGCGGCGTTGCGGACTAGAGGCAGGGGTTGAGTGGCTCAAATGAACAAGAAGTATCAAGTCTTTGTAAGTTCCACCTACGATGACCTGAAGGATGAGCGCGACCAGGTGATTAAGGCCATACTCGAGATGGGACATATCCCGGTCGGCATGGAGATGTTTAGCGCTGCTGATGAGCAGCAATGGAAGGTAATCGCGCGGACTATTGATGAAATTGACTATTACATAGTCATTGTTGCCCATCGTTATGGGTCCGTGACGCGGAGTGGGGTCAGCTACACGGAAAAAGAATTTGCATACGCACACTCCAGGGGAATACCGATTCTTGGCTTTGTTATCGATCCCCGCGCGGCGTGGCCTGCCGATAGGATGGAACGGGACACAAAGAAAGCCAAGAAGCTTGCTGCATTTAAGCGCAAGGTTAAGCAGCGACTCGTGCAGTCCTGGACCCGAAAGGAAGACCTTCAGGCGCAATGCTCAATAGCGCTAATGAAGGCGATCGCGTCATCGCCGAGAACCGGCTGGGCAAGAGCCAGCGACGTCCCCGGCCCCGAAGTGATGACCGAGTTATCGCGGCTCAGCAGCGAGAACGCCGCTCTGAGAGAGGAGGTTGCTGCATTGCGCAAGGCCGCCTCCGACAGAGAAAACGACGTTACCAAGGCGATCCGGGTGCTTTCGAAGAACCGACTCAAAGTCTTCGTTCGAGAAACCGAGGACTGGAATAGTGCCGTTGAATTTGATGTGACACTTGCCGACATATTTCACTATGTGGCTCCGAGTCTAATTTCTGAGCTCTCATCTCACGGCGTAGCGAAGTACATGGCTCTCCGACTCGTCGGCGGAAGGCAATACAAGGTTTGGCCCGTGGGGACCAATAAGATTGCCGAAGTCATGGCCGACCTTGCTGCCCTAGACTTAGTCGAGCCTTCAAAACGGAAGCACTCCGTCTCGGATCCGGACACCTATTGGTCGCTCACAAAGCTTGGTAAGCGCGTCCTGCAGGAGTTTCGCCGCGTGCGGCTCGAAGAGGGCCTCCCGCCCGCCGCTGCAGAGCCCGCGGCCGGTAGCCCTTCACCCCCGTCGGTCGGGAAGGCGTAGCTATACTGTAACCCGCTAAATTCCCAGTTATTGGGAATTTTACGTGGTAGAGTGTAGCGATGACGAGGCCCACAAGTGCCGAGCTCGGCGTCCGCGCGCGCCTGACGGCCGTCCTACGTGCGACGAAGCATGTCGTTTCAATCGAGGCTGCGGCCAAGACCCTCGCATTGGACAGGACCGCGACGGCAAAGCTGTTATCGCGGTGGACGCAGCAGGGCTGGCTCCGACGAATTGGCCCCGGAGCGTATGTCGCCGTGCCGCTCAGTCTCACCGGCACTCAACAGATCGTTGACGACCCTTGGGTATTGGTTCCTGCGCTCTTCGGGGAATGCTACGTGGGAGGTTGGACCGCAGCACACCATTGGGACCTTACCGAGCAACTCTTCAATAAGACCGCTGTATTCACGACGCGCCGCGTCGATCAAAAACGTGTACGGACACAAGGCATAAATTTTCTCGTACATCACGTCGACAAGCGGCGACTCTTTGGTGTGAAGTCGATATGGCGAGGCGCCACAAGGATCAATGTTTCTGACCCGGCGCGCACACTGATCGACATGCTTGCCATGCCCGACAGTGGAGGCGGCATCGATCATGTTGCGGATTGCCTAGTTGCGTATCTGAAATCAAGAGCAAGCGATCCCATGCTCCTAATCCAATACGCAACCCAATTTGAAAATGGCAGTGTCTTCAAACGTCTCGGATTCCTCGCGGAGAGGCGCCTTCACGATGAAGGCCTTGCCTCCGCCTGTCGCGAACACTTGACTAAGGGCTACGCAAAGCTGGACCCGGCGCTTCATTCTTCACACCTCATCACAACATGGCGCCTTTGGGTGCCCGAGCGCTGGAAACATGGTGTCGCATGATTGAGAAGCGCGAAATCCTCGAGATGGCATCAGTACTTGGACTGCTGCCGAACATTGTTGAGAAGGATTACGTTCTTGGATGGATTCTTGCTGGCATCAACTCGGAGCCTACCCTCGCTGAATCCTGGATTTTCAAAGGGGGCACCTGCCTGAAGAAATGCTATTTCGAAACCTATCGCTTTTCAGAAGACCTGGATTTCACACTAAGAGACGAAAGCCAAATCGACGAGCGGTTTCTACGAGACGCCCTTGGCAACGTAGTCGAATGGGTTTCGGAGCAATCCGGCATTCGACTGCCGACCGACCAACTGTCCTTTGACATCTACACGAATCGGCGCGGGCGAGTTTCATGTCAAGGCCGTATCGGGTACCAAGGGCCTGTTTCACCGGCATCGGCAGCGGGAGGATGGCCAAAGATAAAACTGGATCTGACTGCCGACGAAAGACTTGTCTTGCCACCGGTTCGACGTGAGGTCTTTCATCCCTATAGCGATCGACCGGAAGCGGGTGTATCAATCAGCTGTTATGCATACGAGGAAGCCTTCGGGGAGAAGTTGCGTGCACTTGCCGAGCGGACAAGACCTCGCGATCTCTATGACGTCGTGAATTTATACAGACACGCGGCAGGTCGCCCCTCAGCTAATGTTCTTCGGGACGTCTTGCGTCAGAAGTGTGAATACAAGGAGATCGCGCCACCGACCATCGAACTACTAGCAGGCCATCGTGCCGACTTGGAGGCGATGTGGGAAAACATGCTTGGTCACCAGCTGCCCACATTGCCGCCAGTCGCGGATTTTTGGGCCACGCTTCCCGAAATATTTGGGTGGATCACGGGCGAAGCAGAGCAGCCTAAGCGCAGCCAAATCGAGTACGGAGCGGGCGAGATTCCCATACGTGGTCGAGTGCTGCCGATGGCAATTCCGGTCCGTACTCGCGGCCCGCTCGAAGTAATACGGTTCGCGGCCTCGAACCATCTGTGCGTCGATCTTACGTATGACGGCCGCGTGCGGCGGATTGAGGCGTACTCGTTGCGCCAGACATCTGAGGGAAATTTCATCCTTCACGCAGTACGAAGTGATTCAGGCGAACACCGGTCGTATCGCGTGGATCGCATCCATGGCGCATCCGTTACTGCACAGACATTTGTCCCAAGGTACGACATAGAGCTTGGCGCTGAAGGACCACTCCGAATTCCCGCTGGGCCTGCTCCTGAGGCGTCGCCAACGCGAAGCACCGCGAAGGCACGAACTGTTAAGGTTTGGGCTCATCAGCCTGTTTACGTCTTTCGGTGCATGGTCTGCGGACGGACGTTCGAACGAAAGTCGATGGATGCCTCACTAAAAGCCCACAAGAGCGGCCGGGGCGGCGATTGCTTTGGGAGGCTTGGCACATACGTTCGTACAAAGTACTAGTTAGCAGCTTCCCCATGCTTGTGAATTACAGGTCCGTGCGCCGATACGGAATGCCGGAGAATCCGATGTCGGAGATGCGGAAGCCGTTGCGGCGCGAGAGCACCGCGATCGCGTCCGCGACGTTCTGCGGATCGAGCGGCGTGGGGCCGATCACCACGCGCGAGATCGCGTTGCTCACCTCGCGCTCGTCGGGTGCGAGCGGCAGCTTCATCTTCACCGAGGCGTGGTTCGAGCCGAACACCGCGATCATGCGCGGGTGGTCGAAGGCGAGCGGGCTCGAGATGAGCCGCCACTCCTTCTCCTCGGCGAAGCGGTGGTCCTTGATGACCGGCGCCACGCGCAGGAACGTCGAGTGGAACTGCGCGATGAGCTCGCGGCGCTCCTCGGCGCCCTTCGGCTTCGAGCCGCGGAACGATTCCAGCAGCATGGTGAGGAGGTCGTTGGAGATCTTCACGTGCGTCGCGGGCTCGTACACGCAGCGCCAGAGCTTGAGCGAGTTGCGCTGCGCGAGGTCCTGCAGCACGCGCGTGTCGAACCCGATCGCGATGCCGCGTCCGTCGTTGCCGTAGGAGCGCCACTGCGAGAGGAGGTCCGGCTGCTCGCAGAAGCTCGCGAGGCAGATGTTGGTGCGGCGGAAGCCGTCGAGCTGTGTCGCGGCCTCGTGCAGGAACGAAGCCTCGTCGGCGTCCAGCGCCGCCACACGCGACTCCACGAAGTTCTGGAACTGCGAGATCGCGAGCGTGATCTCCGAGATGTCGTTGGAGGCCGTGAACTTCGACATCCACAGCGACTTCGAC
>Ga0157370_10005461_pt1 | contig 14255 bp, 18 predicted proteins | sample C35metaG_FD_113463 | JGI IMG/M metagenome (GOLD analysis project Ga0157370, IMG submission 113463) | Corn rhizosphere microbial communities from Kellogg Biological Station, Michigan, USA - C3-5 metaG | ecosystem: Host-associated > Plants > Roots > Rhizosphere > Soil | place: USA: Michigan...
AGAATGCCGATTGTGATGCGCCTGCGCATGCGTCGCAATTTCAGACTACCCTGTTCGGGCGAGAGATGCGGGACGGGAGAGACTTCGGGCGGGTTGGGCGCGGTGGAAGGCAGGACCAGAAGTTATTGGAATCCAAGAACTTGCAGCCATGACGCAGAGCCATGGGAGACGCCGCAACGTATTGGAACGGCTGTGACCGGGGCGACGCCGGATCCCGGGGATTGTACTCAACGCCTTCGCGGCCTGAGCTGGGATCACATGACCAGGCCCACGACCAGGCACTGGCTTTTTGGCACGGATGGAAGCGATCTGGTTTACAGGACCGACGATCCGGGAAAGGTCGTCATGACGTGGTACCCGCAGCCATCGGGCAATTGACGCCGGCTATTCGCCGAGGAGATGCGCAACCACGTTGCGGGACTGGGGTTCGGAACGGTGCTCGAAGACGTAGATCGCCTGCCAGATGCCGAGCGCCAGTTTCCCCGCCCTGACCGGAACGCTTAATTGCGGCGAGGTGAGGACGGCCCGGATGTGCGAGGGCATATCATCCGGGCCTTCAATGGTGTGGCGGAACCAGGGCGTGTTCTCGGGGACGAGGCGCTCGAAAAATTCCGCGATATCGCGCTGCACGTCCGGGTCGGCATTCTCCTGAATCGTGAGGGAGGCCGAGGTGTGCGAGATAAAGACCGTCAACAGACCGGTCCGGATTCCCTGCTCGGCTGCCCACGGAGCGATGCGCCTCGTAATGTCGTAAAGACCTTTACCCTTCGTGAGGACTTTCAGCTCGAGCTGCGCCTGCTTCACTCGACGGTCACGCTCTTGGCCAGATTACGCGGCTGATCGACATCGCACCCGCGCCGCACGGCGATGTGATACGCCAGCAACTGGAGCGGAACGATTTCGAGCACCGGGGCCAGGATATCCGGCGTGGCGGGAATCTCGATCACATCGTCGGCCACTTTTCGGACTTCGGTATCGCCTTCGCTCACGATGGCGACGACGTGCCCTTCGCGCGCTTTCACCTCCTGGATGTTGGACAAGGTTTTTTCATAGAGAAGTTCGCTTGATTCGTTACCGCGCTCGCGTGTGGCGATGACCACGACAGGCAGTTTTTCATCAATGAGCGCGTTGGGGCCGTGCTTCATTTCGCCCGCAGGGTAGCCCTCGGCGTGAATATAAGAGATTTCCTTCAGCTTGAGCGCGCCTTCGAGAGCGATGGGGAAATGGACGCCCCGACCAAGGAAGAGAAAATCCGTGGCGCGGAACAGCTTGCGGGCCAGTTCCTCATACTGCGCGTCGTTGGCGAGGATGGTTTCAAGCTTGCCCGGAATACGGACCAGCTCCTGGACGAGGCACCGGGATTTCTCTTCATCGAGATGGCCGCGCATCTGTCCGAGGTAAAGCGAAAGGATGGCAAGGGCGGTCAACTGACAGGTGAACGCCTTGGTGGAAGCGACGCCAATTTCCGGGCCGGCGTGCGTGTAGATGGTTCCGTCGGCTTCGCGCGTGATCATCGAGCCGACCACATTGCAGATGGCGAGCGTCTTCGAACCGTTGCTTTTGGCTTCGCGCTGGGCAGCAAGCGTGTCCGCTGTTTCGCCGGATTGCGAGATGACGACGGTGAGGGCTTCGGGGCCGAGGATCGGGTCGCGGTATCGAAATTCACTGCCGTAGTCGACTTCGACGGGAACGCGGGCCAGCTTTTCGATCATGAATTTCCCGGCGAGCGCGGCGTGCCAACTGGTTCCGCAGGCGATGATTTTCACTTCGCGAAACGCCTGGAACTGCTTCGGCGTGATATCCATTTCGTCGAGGAAAATGCGGCCGGTTTCCTGACCCACGCGTCCGAGCGTGGTGTCGCGGACGGCGCGCGGCTGCTCAAAGATTTCCTTGAGCATGAAGTGCTTGTAGCCGCCTTTTTCGGCCATGATCGGGTCCCATAGAACGTGCTGGACCTGGCGCTTGACGGTGCGCCCGTTGAAATCCGTGAGATGGACGCCTTCGGGAGTGAGGATTGCCATATCGCCATCGGCGAGGAAGAACATGTCGCGCGTGTGACTGAGTATCGCGGGAACGTCCGAGGCAACGAAATATTCGCCATCGCCCAGCCCTATTACAACCGGCGGCCCTTCACGCGCGGCGACGATTTTATTTGGATCCCGCCGGCAGACCACGCTCAGCGCAAAGACGCCGCGAAGCTGTTTGACGGCCGAACGGACGGCTTGTTCGAGATTGCCTTCGAAGTAGGTCTCGACCAGATGCGCGATGACTTCGGTATCGGTTTCGGTTTTAAAGACGTGCCCCTCGTTCTGGAGCCGCTCCTTCAAAGGAAGATAATTTTCGACAATTCCGTTATGGACGACGACAATGTCGCCGGTGCAATCCCGGTGCGGATGAGCATTTTCCTCCGTGGGACGGCCGTGCGTCGCCCAGCGCGTGTGGCCGACACCATAGTGGCCATCGACCGGATCCATACGCAGCACGTCTTCGAGGTTGCGCAGTTTGCCGGATGCGCGGCGGATGGCAAGCGAATCATCGTCGCAATAAACTGCGAGACCCGCTGAATCGTACCCGCGGTACTCGAGACGCTTCAGCCCCTCGAGGATGATGGGGACAGCGCGCCGGGCGCCGACGTAACCAACAATTCCGCACATGCTTCATTGTACGGAGCCGTCCAGGGGAGTGGCCAGAAACACCGAGTACTGGTACTGATAGTCCCGACAGCTAACCCGAACAATATGAGTTGGTCCGGTCGTTAATCCAACAGTTCTATACGGTAGTCTTCTATGACCGGGTTGCTGAGCACTTCGCGCGCGATCTGATCGAGTTCATGCCGCGCGCGCTCGCGGTCTGCGCCGCTCCGGATAGTGATTTCGAAGTATTTGCCCTGGCGTACTTCCTCGATTTCCGCGTGCCCGAGGCCGTTCAGCGCCGAGTGAATCGTCTGACCCTGCGGGTCGAGAACTGAGGGCTTGAACGAGACGTAGACGCGGGCTTTCATCGTTACCCATTTTAGGGGAGGAGATATTGCCGGGCTCGGCGGCGGGGACGGTTGCGTTCGCGCCGGGCGCGGGCGCCGCATCCTGCGGCTCGGGTTCGGGAGCAGGCTGGGGTTGTGCCGGCGGCCGCGGGACCGACCGAGTCATTTCAATCCAGTGGCAAATTTCTTTTGGCTCGGCCTTATCATCAATGATTTCGGGATCGACGCCTACGCCCGGTTCGTTCGGCATTTCGTCGCGGAGCGCTTTGAGCCGGTCGAAATCCTCGACGGCGCGGCGGTATTCGCGTTCGGCCTGGGTGCGGTAGCGAAGCATGAGACCGATGGCGTTCGATTCCTTCGCGATGCGGCGGAAACCTTCGGCTATGCAGTAATTGCGGTTCTGAGCGCGAGTGATTTCGATGTCGCCGTCGCCGACCATGTCCGGGTCCATCGGGATGAGGGGGTTGTTGGTGCGGTCGAGGACGTCATTGAGGGCGCTGGTGAACATGCCCGCATCGAGACGCGCGCCGCGAAACATCATTTGTTGCGCGAGAGCGATTCGCTCGACCGCGATGAGTTCCTGGGAGTTTACGGGTTTATAGCAGGCGACAGCGTCGGCTTTCAGTTTGTCGACTTCGCTGAGGTCCTCGAGGCGCACGACGGCATATGAAGACGAGCGAAAATTGTGGTGTACGGCCGGGGAATCGGACATGCGAAATGCTTCTCCGATAAGAGAAATAACAGGCGGAGAAAGCGAAGCCAGGCAGTTCTTTGCTTTAGTTATTGAAAATAAAGGGTAATGTTTTTGGAAATGCCGCGTGAATCAAGCTCGGGCTGAGATCGAGCAACCGAGGGCCGATGATCCGAAACAGGTTGACCCGGCGGCCCTGATCAGGAGAAGACCAGCTGCGCTTCGGTAGTGTCGGGCGCGCCAGGCACGGCAACCAGTTCGGCCGCGGCCGGCTCGAACGGAACGCGTTCAAACGCCAACAAGGCTTCCGCGGAATGCACTGACCGGGGCGCGTTCGTGCGGCCTGTAGTCAGCCCGAGTGCTCCCGCCATGCAGGGCGACCGGGTACAAAATCGGACGCAATCGGCTCCGCGCGGACCGCTCTGGTTCGATAAACTTCCAGCCATGCAGCCGGATGGGCTCTCCAGACACGAGTACAAAGTCCTTGTAGAGCAATCTCCCATTTTGATCTGGCGGGCGAATCTCTCGACCGAGTGCGACTATTTCAACGATCGCTGGCTTCAGTTCCGAGGACGATCCGTGGACGAGGAGATGGGGAACGGCTGGGCTGAAGGCGTGCACCCGGACGATCTGGACGTTTGCCTGAAGACGTATCTGGGCGCATTTTCCCGGCGTGAAGTGTTCGAGATGTACTACCGACTGAGGCGTTACGACGGCCAGTATCGCTGGATCTTCGACCGGGGCAGCCCTTATTTCAGTGAGGACGGGGAGTTCAGCGGTTATATCGGAAGCTGCATCGACGTGACCGAGCGCATGGAGGCGCAGAAAGCCATCGATGAGGCGAGAGAACGCGAGCTGGCGAACCTTCGCGGCCTGCTGCGGATTTGCATGCTTTGTAAAAGAATCTGCAACGCGGACGGCAGCTGGGACCAGCTGGAGACTTATATTGCGAGCCACTCCAGGGCGGACTTTACCCATGGCGTATGCCCGGATTGCCTGCGCGAGCAAATGGCCCAGGCGGCAGCGCTATGACCAGCAACAGCGTTTGCGAGTTGCAGCAGGCACGGGGGCGCGGGATGCCGACCGTATTGCTGATCGATGGCGACGCTAACACGTTGGATTGCCGGAGTCTGAAAAATTCCTGGCCTGGGCAGATCCCTGCCCGAAGGAGCGACATCACAGCGAATCTCATTTATTCGCATCTCCGGCGCCGCGTTTTTCACTTTATCCTAACCGTTCCGCAGTTGCCATTTATCACCTGGTTCTGATCCCCCTTGATTTTGTTCATGCGTTAGTAGCGCGCAACTCGTCAGGGTTGAGGGGATGCGCGATCGACAGCCCGCGCTTCAGCCGCTTGAGGCGCAATCCGCGGCGTTCGATGTCTATGTGATCGAGCGGCAAGGCGGAGACTTCCGAAACGCGGCAGCCATGCCGGAAGGACAACAGCAGAATGCAGCGGTCGCGCTCTTTGTTCCGGCTGGTTTCGGCCGGGCCAGCACTTCGCGTTCGGTCAGGTGCTTGCGGTCGGTTTTCCCGGTTTTCGCCGTCTCCCTCATTTTGTCGAGAGTAACTTCTACTTTGAAGCTTCAATCGTTACGCTCAAGGAGCCGGGAACATTAAAGGCTTCTGCGTTGGAATGGATTTCGCCGGATTTTGGCGTAATGGCTGCCAGAGCGCCTTTTGTCGTCAGTTTTTCAGGAAGATCGCTGATTTTTTCTGTTTTGCTGTAATCTTCGAGCGTCAGTGACAGCGGAAGCAAAGCCGCAAACTGTTGCGCCGTGTCGCTGCTTTCCAGCTTCCCCATCGCGACAGTATTGTTGTTGATGGTGATTTTAATTTTCAAATTGCCCTCCTGAGCGTGAAGCGCAAGGCTGACACAAGTTGTTACAACCAATGCCGAAACACCACTTTGAAGGGCGAGATCATTGGATGGTCTGGCCGCCATCAATCACCATCGCATGACCAATCATGAAGGCGGCATCGTCCGAGCAAAGCCAGATAACGGCGGCAGCGATCTCTTCGGGCGTGCCCATGCGTCCGACCGGCTCTTCGGCGATCACTTTGGCGCGACCCTCCGGCGTACCGCCTGTGAAACGGCCCATCATGGGTGTGTCAATGTAGCCGGGACACACCGCGTTGATCCGAATATTCTGCGCGGCGTAGTCGAGGGCCGCAGCCCTGGTGAGTCCGATAACGCCGTGTTTGGCGGCAGTATATGCAGGGCTGCCTTTGATGCCGATGACTCCCGCGCCCGAGGAAGTATTGACAATGGCTCCGCCTCCTGATTCCAGAATCAAAGGGATCTCATGTTTCATGCAAAAGAACATGCCGCGAAGATTGGTGTCGAAAATCTGGTTCCACTCCGCTTCGTCGTAATCTGCGGTCGGGGCGGGCTTGCGCGGCTCGATACCCGCGTTGTTGAAAGCGAAGTCCAGCCGCCCAAATGCCTCACGGGTCCTGGCTAGTGACGCCTTCACGTCCTGACTTTGGGTAACGTCACATCGGGCGGCGAGCGCGCGGCCGCCTTGTTGCTCAATGAGTCGGGCCGTTTCCCGATTACCTTCTTCGGAGACGTCGGCAGCGACTACGTTTGCTCCCTCGCGGGCGAACGCCAGAGCCGCCGCGCGGCCGATGCCGCTTGCAGCCCCTGTTATGAAAGCAACCTTCCCTGTAAATCTTCCGGTCTGATTCGCTGCCATTGTCTACTTTCTTTCATATTGGCGCCAATCCGGCGTTCGATACATACCGACAAAATAGCTTAAGTCGTATCTTTTCACGGTTCGAGAAACTCGATGTCCTCTTCCCGGGATTCCTCCCATTCGCGCTCATATCGAGGCTCTCCGCGTAGTGTGAACACGCCCTGGCCGGTAGCCTCCACCGGGTCGGTCCTTTTAGCGGCTTTGACTACGATCCTGCACGGACATGGCCTGCGGCCGCGACGGTCCTGAACTGGTGGCAAGACTCAAGCAGGCCCAACCTGCAGCGCCGTGTTCTTTTTATCAGTGGGTTTGAAATGTCCGAACTCAGGAAACGTGGACTCCTCTCTTCCCAAAACCTGATCCAGGGTTCGGTTCCTGCAGAAACCGTTTGGGCAAGAGGCTTTCGCCTCGCAGTCGAGAGGCTCGTTGCCTCCGGCAGCCCGAAAGAGTCAGTGAATTCAATCCGCAAGTATCCGGCGATCAACGGTTCAAACTGACCCTCCGCTCTCCCCTTTCAGGGATTGGGCCTCTCGAGATACGCCTTTGCCGAATCCGCGAGAGTGACGAAGGCGCCTCCGAGCATGATCGCGTCTTTGACCACAAGACGCCCAACTCCCGAAAGGTAAGGAAAACCGTGCGCCCCGGCGCCGAGGTTCGGCACCCATGCTTCGGGCGTCGTGACCAGAAAGGACAAAGTAGTGCACGCCATGAGGATAAGCAGGAAACTGCCGACAGCCGCCGCCTGCGGCAGCACGGGATGCAAAGCGATGAGGACGCCGATGGAGACGATCACCACGCCGAGCCCCCAGGCGAACGGGTAGGTATTGTTGGTTTCGTGCCACTGCCGGTGCGCCGGGATGAACTCGCCTTCTTTATTCATGTACGCCCGATATCCCGGAGCCGGCCGGTGATAGAAGAAGCTCATCAGTGGGCTGTTCGCAACCAGAGGGACAATGCTGTCGGCTTCATAGGGCACGAACTTGAGCGCACCGATCCAGACGAGCACGAGGACCAGACCGAGGCGCAACATTCCGAGGCCAAAGCGGTCGAGGGCCGCGGCGCGCACATAGATGCTTCGAACGCCCCGTGGGCTGGTGTTGTGGGCAGCGCTGGCCGCAGTGGCCGCGCGTTCTGCTTCGGATGCGTGAATCACGAGTTTGTCTCCTTGCCTGAGGCTGACCGCGCCAGCCGTTCAATTCATGCTGACGCACGCAGCGAGACTCTGAATCACTGAAAGTCTCGATGAGATATCCTGCAGTCTCAGGATGGACGAGCTCTCGCCTTTTTTCGCCCGCTTCTCGCTTTGGGCGCGGGTATTTTATTCAGGCCGGCTGTGTGGGTCCTCGAGCGACCACGCGGGCGGGCGGGCGGGCCATCTGCACGTCTTGCGGCAGGGAAAGCTTAAGGTGAGCGGCCCGGATGGACGCGTGAGGAGAGTGGAAGAGCCGAGCGTTCTCTTCTACCCCCGGCCGCTGCGGCATCGCTTCCTAACCGATGGAAAACCGGGAGCGGAACTGGTCTGTGCGCAGATCGAGTTTGGAGCGGGGATGCTGAATCCGTTGCTCGAAGCTCTTCCGGACATGATGGTGCTGCCGCTGAGCGCTATGCCGGGGCTTGCGCCAACCGTGGACTTACTATTCGCCGAGGCATTCGGGGGCGAGCCGGGAAGACAGACAGCAGTGGACCGTCTGGCCGAGTATTTCGTGGTGCTGCTTCTGCGCGCGGCGATAAAGGAGCGGCTGCTGAAATGTGGAATTCTGACCGGGCTCGCGGACGCGCGGCTCTCCAGGGCTCTTGCGGCGATGCATCGTGAACCGGAGCGAGACTGGTCGCTCGAACAGCTTGCGGCTGAGGCGAACATGTCTCGCGCGAGGTTTGCAGCGCATTTCCGAGTCGTAGCAGGGATGACGCCGTTTGACTATCTGGCGGACTGGCGGATCGGCGTGGCGCAGGGCTTGTTGAAGAGGGGGGAGCCGTTGAAAATCGTCGCGCCTTCCGTGGGATTCCGAAGCTCGACCGCGTTCACGCGCGCGTTCGCCTGCCGCACGGGATTAACACCGACTGAATGGCTACGGCGAATACGAGACGCGGACGGCGTGCAAGAGTCGGACAAGCAGCTTATACCGCATGCCCGGCTCTCCGTTGCGCAATGAGCCGCTGCGATTCAACCAGCGACGCCAGCGTGAGATCCTGGAAAATGGCGGGTTCGAACAGCGATTTGCTGCCTGCGTTGCGCCTCAGCTCCGGAAGCTTCCGCTGAACCGCGCGGAAGCTGGCGAGCATTTCCGGGACGGTGGTCATATCGCGAGGTTGACGCAGGATGTTTCGAAGTCCGCTCATCAGACCTTTTACCGTGCCGTTGTGAATTTGCGGATCGATGCCGTTCACGTCGCTGGTCGAGCGCTGCGCCTGCCGCCGATTCCGATCGAAGATGAAAATCCGGTGTTCCCCGCGCGTGACACGCGACCGGTAAAGAGCCAGACCGAGTTCAACAGGCATATTGAACCGCGGAACGCCGTGGGAGAGCTCGACGCGAGATAGATCGTGAATGGAGAAATCAGATTTCTCGATTAAATCGATGATCGTCTCGAGCCGGCCCTGGTTTGCAACCGCGAGCGCGGCGTTGATGTGCAGCCCGAGTTGCGTGAGGCCCACAACGTAAGCAACGAATAGACTTTCGAACGGGGTGTCGTATGGAATATTCAGAAAGACAGACTTGACGCGGGATTTTCGCGGCAACTACTTCTTCGCCTTTTTCGCCGCAGTTCGGCGAACCCGCGAAGTCTTCTTTGTTGCTTTTGCGAACAGTTTCCCGGAAAGGCCGGATGTTTTCGCCGGGCCGGGCCTGCTCATGATGGCGCGAACGGCTTTGACGCGATCCGGACTGAGCCCGAGGATCTCGCCCATCTCTTCGGGAGTGGGCACGGGGTTGGTGATCACGTACGCGCTCACACCTTCATTATAGGCGCCGAACTATAAGCGCTGAACTCCCATATACTTGTGTCGCCACATTCATTATGAAATGCCTTCTGCTCGCGCTTATCGCAACCGCGGCTCTGGCCGAAACGCATCGGTTTGAGCCCGGAATCTTCTACAACACTTTCTCCGGAGCGCATGCGCCCGTGTTGCGGATTAAACCCGGCGACCACGTGATCACTTTCACGATCGACGCGCAGGGATTCGACTCGGCAGGCGTGCAACGGGGCAAGCGGTCGAACCCGGAAACGGGTCCGTTTTATATCGAAGGCGCCGAGCCGGGGGACACGCTGGCTGTCCATCTCCTGCGGCTTGAACCGAACCGCGCGACTGGCTTCTCTTCGAATCTGCTTGCTCCTTATACGGCAGATCCCGGCTTCCTGCGGTCCGAAGCGCTGCGGAAGGCCGAGCAGGTGACGTGGCATATCGACAAGCAAAAGGGAATCGCCTGGCTGAATGGCGAAGGGTACACGGGCCCGCGCATCGAGCTGCCGCTTCGGCCAATGCTGGGCTGCGTGGCTACGGCGCCGGCGAACAATGCGGCGTTCCCGAGCACCTTTCCGGATAATTTCGGCGGCAATATGGATTACAACGGAATGGGCGCGGGCGCGACTCTGATGCTGCCGGTGTTTGAACCCGGCGCGCTTCTCTTTCTGGGAGATGGGCACGCGAGGCAGGGCGATGGGGAAGTACTCGGCAATGCGATTGAAACCTCGCTCGATGTCGAGTTTTCCGTCGATCTGATGAAACACAAACAGATCCGATGGCCGCGCCTCGAAACCGGGGAGTCGATCATGGTTCTGGGCAGTTCCCGCGCGCTGAATGAAGCACTGCAGCATGCGACGACGGAACTGATGCGATGGCTGATGGAAAGCTACGGATACGACGAGCGGGGCGCGAGCCTGCTGCTCGGCCAGGCCATGGAGTACGAAATTTCAAACATCGTCGATCCGGAGTTTACGATCGTGGCGAAGATGCGGAAGCAGTATCTGGGGGAGAGGCGCTGACTTAGCCGCCCGCCGCCGCCCGGCGAACCATGGCTTCGGCGCACAGCCAGTCTTTTTCCGCCGAATTTCCCGGCCTGCCTTCAAATTCCCACAGAAGTTGCGCGGCGCCACGGATTCTGGCGTCATCCGAGCGAGGTTCACGTCCCAAAACCTCGGGAGTGAGCATCCGGGAAACCAGACGATCCCGCGCTGAACTGTATTTCAGACGAGCCGATTCCACCTCGTGGAACAACTGGTTGAGCCGATCGCGGGAGCCGTCCGCGCGCGCCGCTTGCAACTTCTGCACGCACGCTTCGAATTCCGCCCACGCTTCGTGGTAGCGGTCCAGCAATTTGCCGTCGTCGTTCATAACTACTTAGACGAATTCCGGGCGGCGATCGTCGCGTAAATCCAGCGAAGCGTTTGTCTGGGGCTGCCAACGGCGCCAATCCGGCGCCGGACGGGTCGCTGATGTCCTGAAAATCCGGGCGCTGGCTCACATCAGGTACGGGAATACCATGAGGTGTGCCTCTCTTCGTTCCGATACGCCAGAATTTCCCTCATAGAGCGCTCGAGGACGTTGCCGGTGCGGTTCGCGCCGAACTCGAACAAAGCAGCATCGGCTCACTTGCCCCCCGAGGCGCCCGGATCGCCATCGGAGCGGGCAGCCGTGGCATCTCGAACCTTGCGCCAATCATTCGGGCCACCGTCGATTTCTGGAAATCCCACGGGTGCAGTCCTTTTATTTTTCCGGCCATGGGAAGCCACGGCGCTGGCACGCCGGAGGGCCAGGCCAGCGTTCTTGCCCATTACGGGATCGACGAAAGCACGATGGAGTGCCCCGTGGTGAGCAGCTTCGACGTGGTTTCGCTGGGTCGCACGAAGCTGGGCATTGACGTGGTCGCCTCGCGAGACGCCTGGAGGAGCGACGGCGTTTTTTTCGTGAACCGAATTAAGTGGCACACCAGCTTCGCGGGCCCGATCGAAAGCGGCGTAACCAAGATGCTTGCCATCGGTCTGGGAAAAATCGATGGAGCGCGGGTCTACCACGCGCACGCCAGAACACTCGGGATGGACGCCGTTATCCGTTCGGTGGGCGAGCATGTGCTTGCAACCGGGAAGGTCATCGGCGGCCTCGGCATCCTCGAGGACGCTTACCACGACACGGCGAAAGTCGCGGCATTGCCGGCTTCGTCGCTGATCCGCTGCGAAGAGGAGTTGTTACGCCTGACCAAAACATGGATGGCGCGGCTTCCCTTCCCCGCAGTTGACGTTCTCATCGTCGACGAAATGGGAAAGAACATCAGCGGAACGGGAGTGGATCTCAAGGTGGTGAATCGAGGCGTGGTGAACATGTTCAATCCCTGGCCGGATACGCCGCGCGTCGAGCGGATCTTTGTTCGTGACCTCGCTACGCTCAGCTACGGCAACGGCAACGGGGTTGGCGTCGCGGATGTGATTCATGACCGGCTGCTAAAGAGATTCGATTACAAAGCCGGAATGGTGAACGCGGTTACGTCCGGCTCCCTCTCGCTCATGCGCGTTCCGCTGCATTTTGCGTCGGACCGCGAATGCTTTGAGGTGGTCGCAAATTCCGTGGGTAAATTTAACGCGGAAGACGTTACCGTCGCCTGGATACGCAATACTCTCGAACTCGGCTCGATGATCGTGAGCCGCAATCTGCTCGATACGATAGCGGCCGGCTCGGAGGTCGAAATCGCCGGACCGGAGCGCCCGCTCGAATACGATCAGGACGGCAATTTCGTCAATCCCTGGTAAGCGTTTTTTAGCTGCGCCGTCAACATTCGCACATCTCCTGTTCACTTTCACTTCACCGTGAAAGCTGAGGCACGACGGTTACTCATCTGCACGTTTTTCGCACGTCCCGGAATTTAAATACAGGGAGGTTGCGCATGTTTCACCACGTAAAAGAACTTCAATTCAACGCTCGCGTTTCGGGCCCGGACCCGCGCTTCGCGCGCATGCTGCTCGATCAGTTCGGAGGCCCGAATGGCGAACTGAAAGCCGCCATGCAGTATTTCGTTCAGGCATTCGGTTGCCGCCGCCCGTATCCGCGGATCTACGACATGTTGATGGATATCGCGACCGAAGAGTTCAGTCACCTCGAAATCGTCGGGGCGACCATAACGATGCTACTCGAGGGCGTCAATGGCGAACTCAAGAACGCGGCGGAACGCTCTGACCTGATGCGCATGTTCAAAGGCAAGAGCGAGCGTGAGGCGCTCATGAATGAAGCCGCTACCAGCCCGACATTTCTTATAGAGTCTGCCGGCGGCCCCACAGTGAGCGACAGCAACGGATATCCGTGGAACGGAATGTATGTCAACGCGAACGGTGATCCGAGCGTCGATTTGCGCTCGAACATCGCCGCCGAATCGCGAGCCAAAATCGTTTACGAATACCTGTCGCAGTTTACTGACGATCCGCTGGTGAAGGAATCGCTCGATTTCCTGATGACTCGGGAGGTGACTCACTTCCAGTGTTTCTCGGCGGCACTGTCCGAAGTAGTTCCGAATTTCCCCCCGGGTGTCCTTCAGGCGAATCCGAAGTATTCACATACTTACTTCAATATGTCGAACGGGCAGGACGTGCGGGGGCCGTGGAACCAGGGTCAGGGACCGTGGACCGAAGGACAGTGGGTCTATGTATCGGATCCCGTTACCCAGGTGCGCTCGACACGCGGGCAGCTCGATCAGCGCCCCGAGGGAACTTCATTCAGTGAAAGCGACGTGCAAAAGCTGAACCGGCAGCTCAGCGAAAAGAAGAGCGACGAAATCAAGTCGCAGTCTTCCTCAAAGGAGCAGCAGTGGTCGGCTTACGACACGGAGTTTGCTGGCACTCGGAAATAGGGGAAAAGGTTGTGGAGAGGGAACGGGATTCCCTCTCCAGCAGCACTCAATACTCAAAATCCTAATCCGGCTGTTGGCGAGCCTGGCCGAAACTCCGGCTCACGCTCGAGCCCAGCATCGCCCACACGATCCGATGGTCTTCCTTCTCTTCGGCCTGCAACTGGCGCGCGAGTTGTTCGGTTGTGAAATCGCCGGCGGTATGCGATACCGTCGCCAAAGCTTCGTACATCGCCATTTCCGCCGCGGCTGCCGCATAAGTAATGATCAGGTGCTGTGTGTTCTTTTCCTGAGGCGTCTGGCCTGCCTGCGCAACCAGCGGCGTCGCCGCGATTACGTGGGCTATGGCGCTCTTCAGAGTGGAGGGCGATCCACCAAGTTCCCGGAGCCTTCCTTCGAGCCGCTGATGCTGGGTTCGCGCTTTCGCTGAGAGCTGCGAGAACATCTCTTTCACATCGTCCTGCTCGCCTTCGGAACTGAACCGGCTTAATACATCTTCGAAGTTTCTCTCCGCCGCAATTACATTTTCGAGGTGTGTTTTCAGATATTGGCTGTTGTCGGTCATCGGCAACTGCCTTGCATGCTGTTTTCCAGGCAGGAAATCAAACGATGCAAAACGAACGAGACGTCATCATCCGGTATCTCGAGGACGCGATCGCGGCGGAACGCGCATTTGAGACGCAGCTTCGCGGCTTCGCCAACGAAGGCGATGAGCCTGAAGCCCGGCAGATGTTCGCGAAACACGCTGAAGAAACGCGCACACAGCATCAGTTGCTCTCAGAGCGCCTCAACTCACTCGGCGCAACGCCGTCGGGAATGAAGAGCTTCCTCGCGAATATGTTCGGGCTCGCGCCGAAGGCGGCGCAGATCGGGTACGACGAATCTGAGCGCGTGACGCAAAACCTCATCATGGCATTCTCGGTGGAAAACAGTGAGGTCGCGATGTATGAGGCCCTCGCGCTCGCAGCCGCGGCGGCCGGCGATTCGGAGACGGAACAACTCGCCCGCACAATTCAGAAACAGGAGCAGGAGACGGCGGAGAAGATCTGGGCGTTG
>Ga0157370_10005462_pt1 | contig 14254 bp, 4 predicted proteins | sample C35metaG_FD_113463 | JGI IMG/M metagenome (GOLD analysis project Ga0157370, IMG submission 113463) | Corn rhizosphere microbial communities from Kellogg Biological Station, Michigan, USA - C3-5 metaG | ecosystem: Host-associated > Plants > Roots > Rhizosphere > Soil | place: USA: Michigan...
ACGAGCGGGCTCCCAGCTTTAACGCAAAGGCTTTATTATCTTCTCCTGAGATGACATGTATAGGAATGTTGCGGAAGCTGATATCCATTTTAAGCAGATTCAACAATTTCCAGCCATTTGATTCCGGCATATTTACATCCAGCGTAATAGCAATAGGGTTGTATTTTAATATGCTGTCAAATATTTCGAGGTAGGTTAGCGCAACTACAACCTTCAGATCGAGATCATGTGCTTTGTCGATCAGGATTTTTGTAAATCTGATGTCATCCTCAATCACTAATAATACCTTGTCTTCGGCAACTATGTTATGGCGATCATCATCAATCACCAATTCCGGCGCCTCTATCAGGGTGCTACGTGTAGTCGGCACAGGATAGTTTTCAGTGACTTCGGCCGGTACTACTTTTTCCTCTTTGTATTTCAAAGGCAGGTAAAGGGTGAAGGTACTGCCTTTGCCCAGCTCGCTGCCCACTGTAATGGTTCCACCCAATAATTCGGCAAAACCTTTGCTGATGGACAAACCCAGCCCTGTACCGCCGTATTTACGACTGGTAGAGCCTTCTGCTTGTTGAAATGCCTCGAAAATGATACCCTGCGTATTTTTGGAAATACCGATACCTGAATCCTCGATAGAAAAGGCAATCACCGAATCCATACCTGCAAGCGGGTTTTCTGCGCCCGGCCCCGGACGGAAGATTTGTAGTTTGACCCCGCCTTTTTCGGTAAATTTAAACGCATTGGATAGCAAATTCTTCAAAATCTGATTAAGGCGCTGCAAGTCGGTTTCCATTACCTCAGGTAGCGTTTCGTCTACATCGATTTCAAACTTGAGACTCTTGGCTTCAGATATCGGCCTAAAGGTTGATTCGGCGAACGCAGCAATCTCTTTGAAACTTACCGGCATCACATCGGCAGCAATTACACCCGACTCAATCTTAGATAAATCGAGAATATCGTTGATCAGTTGGATCAAGTCATCACCACATGAATGGATGGTTTTAGCGTAGGTACGCTGCTTTTCGGTTAAGTTTCCTTCAGGGTTCTCAAACAGTTGCTGGGCGAGGATAAGCAAGCTGTTCAGTGGCGTACGAAGCTCATGCGACATATTGGCCAGGAACTCTGATTTATATTTAGAGGTAAGCGTTAACTGCTCGGCTTTCTCTTCCAGCGAACGGCCCTTATCATGCAGCTCATCATTGGCCCTACGCAACTCTTCCTGTTGTGAAGAAAGCTCGCCGGCCAGTGATTGCGATTGTTTTAACAGCTCTTCAGTACGTGTATTGGTCTCGATGTTATTCAACACGATACCGATACTTTCTGTCAGTTGATCCAGGAAGTCGACATGGGTATCGCTAAAGCTATCAAACGAAGCCAGTTCAATAACTGCTTTGATATTATTCTCGAACAATACCGGTAAAATTACCAGATCAATTGGCGCCGCGCTGCCAATACCTGAACTGATCTGCAGGTATTCTGACGGCACATTTGATAAGCGAATACGCTCCTTATCTTTAGCGCACTGCCCTACCAGGCCCTGGCTCATATCAAATTCCTGCTCAATGTTTTTACGGCCCCTGTGTGCATAGCCGGCGAATAGTTTCAATTTAGGTTCTTCTACACTGTCGCTTTGCTCTAAGATATAGAAAGCACTATATCGTGCATTCACCAGTTCGGCCAGTTCTGAAAGCACCTTATTGGCCACCGCATTACGGTCACGCTGGCCCTGGAGCATTTGCGCAAATTTCGCCAGGTTGGATTTCAGCCAGTCCTGCTCATGGTTACGGAGAGTGGTGTCTTTCAAATTGGCGATCATCTGGTTAATGGTATCTTTCAACGCTTCCAGCTCGCCCTTCGCATCCACACGGATAGTCCGGGTAAGGTCACCCTTGGTTACCGCAGACGCAACTTCAGAAATAGAACGCACTTGTACAGTCAGGTTCTGCGCCAGCTGATTTACGTTCTCCGTTAAATCCTTCCAGGTTCCTGAAGCACCCGGCACACTAGCCTGACCACCCAAGCGTCCCTGTACACCCACCTCACGCGCCACCGTGGTCACCTCATCCGCAAACACTGCCAGGGTGTCAATCATTTCGTTAATGGTATCGGTCAGCTGTGCCACCTCACCCAATGCGTTAATTGACAAACGCTGTTTCAGGTTGCCCTTAGCAATACCGGTTGCTACTTTGGCAATACCACGAATTTGCCCGGTTAAGTTACTGGCCATCTGGTTCACCGAGTCGGTCAAGTCTTTCCAGGTACCAGCCACACCTTTTACGTGTGCCTGTCCACCCAGTTTACCTTCGGTACCTACTTCTCGCGCCACACGGGTTACTTCGGATGCGAAGGAGTTGAGCTGATCCACCATCGTATTGATAGTATTTTTCAGATCGAGAATCTCGCCTTTTACGTCTATAACTACGGTTTTTGAAAGGTCACCACTAGCCACCGCTTTAGTCACCTCGGCGATATTACGTACCTGCGAGGTCAGGTTACTTGACATTTTGTTCACCGAGTCGGTCAAGTCTTTCCAGGTTCCGGCTACACCGGGTACAAAGGCCTGGCCGCCCAGGTTACCGTCGGTACCCACCTCACGGGCAACACGGGTTACTTCGGATGCAAAACCGCGTAACTGGTCAACCATGGTATTGATAGTTTCTTTAAGCTGCAAAATTTCGCCCCGTACGTCAACAGTGATCTTCTTAGAAAGGTCACCATTAGCAATCGCTATGGATACATCGGCGATATTACGCAGCTGCGCGGTAAGGTTACCGGCCATTTTATTTACCGAGTCGGTCAAGTCTTTCCAGGTACCATCAACGCCCGGCACGTTTGCCTGACCACCCAACTGCCCTTCTGAACCCACTTCACGCGCCACACGCGTAACTTCAGAGGCAAAACCACGTAGCTGATCCACCATGGTATTGATGGTATCTTTAAGCTCCAGGAGCTCGCCTTTGGCATTTACGGTGATCTTTCGGGAAAGGTCGCCCTTTGCCACCGCCGTTGTTACTTCAGCGATATTACGCACCTGCGAGGTCAGGTTGTCTGCCATTTTATTTACCGAGTCGGTCAAATCTTTCCAGGTACCTGCAACGCCCGGTACATTTGCCTGACCACCTAACTGGCCCTCTGAACCTACTTCCCTTGCCACACGCGTTACTTCTGAACCGAACGAGTTGAGCTGATCCACCATCGTATTGATGGTATTTTTCAGTTCAAGCATTTCACCCTGAACATCTACGGTAATCTTTTTAGAGAGGTCGCCTTTGGCCACCGCCGTTGTCACCTCGGCAATATTACGTACCTGGCCTGTAAGGTTACCGGCCATCTGGTTTACAGAATCGGTCAAATCCTTCCAGGTACCGCCTACACCAAGCACGTTAGCTTGTCCCCCCAGCTGGCCTTCTGAGCCCACCTCACGCGCCACACGGGTTACTTCGGACGAGAATGAGTTCAGCTGATCCACCATGGTGTTGATGGTATTTTTGAGCTCCAATAACTCGCCTTTAGCATCCGCGGTGATCTTACGGGAAAGGTCGCCTTTGGCCACTGCCGTAGTTACATCGGCAATATTACGTACCTGATCAGTCAGGTTACTACCCATTTGGTTCACCGAGTCGGTCAGATCCTTCCAAACACCACCTACACCTTTTACTCTCGCCTGTCCGCCGAGCTTACCTTCAGTACCCACCTCGAGCGCCACACGCGTTACTTCTGATGCGAAAGAGTTTAGCTGATCCACCATTGTATTAATGGTTTTTTTCAGCTCGAGCATTTCACCCTTTACGTCTACAGTGATCTTCTTCGACAAGTCGCCGTTGGCCACCGCAGTGGTTACACCGGCTATATTTCGCACCTGCGAAGTCAAGTTACCCGCCATGCGATTCACCGAGTCAGTTAAGTCCTTCCAGGTACCTGCCACACCCTGTACTTTAGCCTGGCCACCCAGCTTACCCTCAGTACCTACTTCGAGCGCCACACGGGTTACTTCGGACGAGAACGAGTTTAACTGATCCACCATTGTATTGATGGTATTTTTTAATTCTAATATCTCACCTTTGGCTTCTACAGTGATTTTTCTGGAAAGGTCACCCTTAGCTACGGCGGTTGTTACTGCCGCTACATTACGCACCTGTGCGGTCAAATTGCCCGCCATTTGGTTTACCGAATCTGTCAATTCTGCCCATACCCCTGCTACTCCTTTTATTTTGGCCTGCTCGCCCAGTTTACCTTCAGACCCTACCTGCCTTGCAACCCGGGTTACCTCCATCGAAAACAACTGGAGTTTAGAAAGCATTTGGTTGGATTCTTTAGCGATGCGTAAAAACTCACCTTTTAGCGGATGGCCATTAATTTCAAGAGGAATATGTTTGGACAAGTCGCCGTTGGCAACCGAGTTGATCATACCGGCGATCTCCAGTGTTGGCGATGTAAGATCCTCAATCAGGTTATTTAAGGAGTTGACACCACGGGCCCATTCACCACGAGCATCTGGAAGCTCGACACGCTTGGTCAGGTTGCCGCGTTTACCGATGGTAGATTCGGCCGCAGATATCTCTGCTACGAACCGCTCATTCAGGTCAATAATATCATTCAGGACCTCACAAATCCGCCCGTTAATACCCGACTGGGTGACCGGCATGCGGACATTGAGCTTTCCACTTTTGACCATTGACAATACTTTTAACAGCTCTTTCAGGTCAAGCGTGTCAGTCAAATTCTGGGCGGCTGGTGGTACTTCATCCAGGATTTCTTCTAATAATTCTTCTTTCATGACAGGGTTGGTCAAATGTTATAAGGTTATTTTTGTAAAATAAGCAATAAAAATTATCCCAATAGTTAAAAAACAGCAAGGGCAAGAAAGCAACCTGTATTGTGTGTATCAGAAATTTATGATGGAAATAATTTTTGTTTGATAAAGCAAATTCAACGCAATTTGTTTTAAAAATAAATATTTTTTTTAGAATAAAATATTTATTTCATGACATAATAAGAAGAAGGCATATGAAGGGAGAATTGAATAAACAGCTAAATTACTTCTTATAAGTTAATTCAGTTATTGGGAGAAGCAATAATAAAAATGCTTTAAATATTTCAGCAAGAATACACAGATTCAACATACAGCTACATAGTTTGTATGCTGAATGGCTTAACCTAAATAAATCGCCCCCTTACTTCAATTACCGGTACTCAAAGGTAATGTACATTATTTAGCCTGGCCGGTCAAGGCGCTGATTTGCCGGGCCGATAATGGCTCGGGTGTTTGCTGCGGATTAAATGGATTATAGTAATAAATACCCGCCTTACCGTATAAAATAAGATGATTACTTAACCGGTGATAAAAGTTATCTAAGTTTTTATTAGCCTCTGGGGTCCAACCCGTTTCAGCAAGGGCAGCAATGCGAGGAAAGAGCATATATTCGAGCTTTTCCCTGGTTGAAATATACTCGGTCCAGATACCCGCCTGTACACCCTGTATCTGGCCTACCTGAGTGGAGCTAACCGGTAGATCACTTAGAGTGAAACCATAAAGCTTGTCCAGCGTCACCATATTACCTTGCCATTTGCGGCCCAGTCGCTGATTGGCATCCTGCATAAAATCGAAATAAAACGGCAGACGCGGACAAAGCACCACGCTGTAACCCTTATCCAAAGCTTTTTTTAGTTGTTCGGGATGATCATGTCGCCACCAAAAAATGATTGTCTTATCGCGCGGTAGCTCGGTATCGGCGGCTTCATCCCACAATAGTACCTTGTTATTAAGTTTGAACACCGTATCGGCCATACGATGAGTAAAATAATGTTCTACAGCAACAAGATCGGCGAGCTGCTCTGTCTTCATTAGCCGACTGATGCCGGGATTGGTTTTCCATTTCTCATTACCAAAGCTTACCTCATCTCCGCCCAGATGTATCATCTGCGAGGGAAAAAGCATATCCGTTTCACGCAAAATACGGCCAAGGTAATTATAGGTACTGTCAAGCCCGGGGTTAAAAGTAAATTCAGGGTGTTTCGCTGCGCCACCACCGCTATATACCGGGTAAGCTTTATTAGCTGCTGTGGCATGGCCGGGCATGTCAATTTCAGGTATTACCTCGATAAATCGTTTAGCTGCATAATCGATAACCTCTTTAATCTGCTCTTGTGTATAATATTGAGCCGGGGCTAAGGCATCGTCATAAGTTCCGACACCTCCATTTAGCGAGAGCAGCGGGTAAGCCTTTACCTCCATGCGCCAGGCAGGCTCGTCAGTTAGGTGCCAATGAAACTTATTGAGTTTATAAAAGGCCATCCAATCCAGCAATTCTTTCACGGTTTGCATGCCGAAAAAATGACGCGACTCGTCCAGCATTATACCCCGCCAGGTGAAACGCGGTGCATCCTTGATGGCCCAGCAATTAATATTAATGGTGCCATCCTTCTGGTCACTTAAACGCAGGAGCTGTAAAAGGGTAGCCATGCCGCGAAACACTCCGGCAGTTGCAGCTGCTGTAATTTTTATTCCATCGGCCCTTACATTCAATGTGTAGGCTTCAGGATTTGCGTGTTTTATGCTTTTATCAAGTACCAAACGAATAGCGGGCGATTGATGTTCGTCGCAGATCACAGGCACCATACCACAAAAACGGAAGATTTGTTGCTGCAGATAATTTCCCTGGGCTGATAGTGTGGCATCATTAAAGGTGATGCCCATACCATCCCTCAGGGTGAACGTGCCCGGCATAGCTTGGGCCTGTTCAGGTGCCGGAATAACCGGACATTGCTGTCCGAATGCGTGAAAACATGTTAAAGAGAAAAAAAATAAAAAGACAAAAATGTGCTTCATGGTTATACCGTTGGTTGATATTGTTTTTCGCGGTGTTTATTGGTCAAACCTTATGTGGTCAATGTACAAAGTTTGTTATTATAAAAGAGAAAAGAGGGTAATATTCTAACTAAATGAGGGTAATATTCTAAAACCGTCATTAACTAAGCATAAACCGTTTTATTGTCGTCCCGTATTTCTATCTTCCTGCATGATTGCCATTATTAATCATGGTTAAATCTACATTATTAACCCTAAATGCTTTATCTTTATGAATGTTGCCTAATCTGTTATTGAAGGCTTGAATTGTACTGCACATGCCCGATAAGGCGCTAATTATTTATTTTTGACGAATACATGAAGAAAATAGGATTTTTGTCATTCGGGCACTGGTCTAACCACCCGGCTTATAAAACCCGTACAGCAAGTGACACCTTGCTTCAGTCTATTGATCTGGCTGTTGCTGCCGAAGAAATCGGGGTGGATGGTGCCTATTTCCGGGTACATCATTTTGCTGAGCAATTAGGATCACCATTTCCTTTGCTTTCGGCTATTGGCGCCAAAACCAGCAAAATAGAAATTGGAACCGGCGTTATTGATATGCGGTATGAAAACCCGTTGTATATGGTAGAAGATGCCGGTGCTGCAGATCTGATTTCTGGTGGTCGGTTGCAGTTGGGAATCAGCAGGGGCTCGCCCGAGCAGGTAATCGATGGATGGCGGTATTTCGGCTATGAACCAAAAACAGGAGAAACCGATGCCGATATGGGTCGCCGGAAAGCTTTAGAATTTCTGGATAAACTAAAAAGCATTGGGTTTGCCGAACCGAATCCGTACCCCATGTTTCCCAATCCACCGGGTTTGCTACGCCTGGAACCACATTCTGAAGGATTACGGGACCGGATATGGTGGGGTGCAGGCTCTAACGCGACGGCTGTTTGGGCCGCTGAAAACGGGATGTACCTGCAAAGCTCTACTCTAAAATTTGACGAAAGCGGCAAGCCTTTCCATATCCAACAGGCCGAACAGATCAGGTTGTACAAACAAGCCTGGAAAAAGGCAGGGCACGCGCGAGAACCCAGGGTTTCGGTGAGTCGCTCTATTTTTGCTTTGATAACTGATGAGGACAGATATTTATTTGGACAGCAAGCAAAGGCGACTGACAGTTTTGGTTACATTGAAGCAGATAAACGGGCGATTTTCGGAAAAAGTTATGCCGCCGAACCCGATGAACTTATTAAACAATTAGCTGGCGATGAAGCCATACAAGAAGCCGATACGCTACTATTGACCATACCGAATACTTTGGGTGTTGATTACAATGTACATGTGCTATCTTCTATTTTAGAACACGTTGCACCTGGATTGGGCTGGCGATGACCTTTAAAAAGCTGTTTAATGTTACTATGCACACCCATACATTTACCCACTTAATGAAAATGAAGCGGACATAGTTAAGAGTTAGTTGCCCTTAGTGCCGGGGGCGAAATCTCATAAGTAGTAAAAAACAATTGAGGCTTATTTTGCAAACGGAGGCTTTTTTATACTTTTAAATTAAAGTCTATGGTTATGAAAAAACTCTGCCTTCTGCTTTTATGTACGTTTTCACTAAAAACGCTGGCACAGCAAACCGACACTATTTTTCTTAAACAAATACTTGAATCGCATCCGGAATTATTTCAGGGTATTCTGAATCATCCTATGCATAACGAGGTACAGTTACTTTACACGCAAATAGACCGCGACAAGCACAATCTCCCCCATTTTACGTCTTATAGTTATCGCTTAAATCCTAAACGTTATTTTTATCCTGCCAGTACGGTAAAGCTACCCACGCTGATATTCGCGCTGGAGAAAATACACGAACTGCATATTAAAGGCTTGACTAAGGAATCTGTCATGCTTACTGATAGCAGCTTCCGCGGACAAACCCGGGTAACCAAAGATACCAGCGCTAAAAAAGGTCTGCCGAGCATCGCCAATTACTGCAAAAAGATTTTGCTGGTGAGTGACAACGATGCTTACAACCGCCTGTATGAATTTGTGGGCCGCGAAGAGATCAACAAGAAATTGCAAAAGTATGGCTTCAAAGGTTCGCGTATTCTGGGGCGCCTGGCCGTTGGCGACGGCGATGACCGGGCCAGGCACACTAACCCTATACGTTTTTATAACGGCGATAAACTGATTTACACCAAACCGGAGCAAGTGGATAACAACGACTATCCCGTCGACGTCGAAAACCTATTGCAAGGCAAAGGTTATATAGACCGGAATGGCAATCTGGTTATGAAACCTTTTGACTTTACCGACAAAAACGTTTATCCCCTTAATGATCAGCAGGCGTTGTTGAAGCGCTTATTATTTCCAGAAGCTTTTCCTAAAAGCGAGCGCTTTAACCTAACCCATGAAGATTACAAGTTTATCTACAAGTACATGAGCATGTACCCTACTGAAAGCGAAAAACCAACTTATCACCGTCCGGAATATTTCCCGGCTTATTGTAAGTTCTTATTTTATGGCGGCGATAGCAGCGCGGTCAACCCAGATATTAGGATATTTAATAAAATAGGCGACTCATACGGGTACGATATTGACAACGCCTATATTGTCAATTTCAAAACCAAAACTGAGTTTATACTCTCCGCGGTAATACAATCAAACGAAGATGGTATTTATAACGATGACAAGTATGAATACGCTACGGTTTGCCTGCCATTTATGAAAAACATTGCTCAGGTGCTTTATCAATATGAATTAAAACGACCCCGAAAATATTTTGGTGATTTGCATAAGTATAAGCAAAACTAATGTTTTTCTAAGTACAGCTAGAATAACGCTGGTACATGACGTAACTACATGATATTGTACTATCCCGGTGGTCGTCAAGTCTATTTTTGTAATATATTTGTAATTTTTTTGTTACAAAATACTAATCCGTTTCTCTCTTTTTGGAAGTTATAAATTATAAAGACTTATATTTACTTAAGGTTAAGCAGAAATTACCATATCATAGGTATCCGGTTAACCTCCAATTAACTGATCACTTAATCTTATTCTATGAAGAAAGTTCTCCTTTTACTTCTTCTGGTAACTTTCTGCGGCACCATACAGGTTATGTCGCAGTCGTTAACTATTACCGGACAGGTAACCTCAAGCGAAGATGGCAGTGCGCTGCCCGGTGCCACTGTTAAGGTTAAAGGCACCACCAATGCAGTAAGTACCGACGCTAATGGCCGATACAGCATTCGTGCAACCAAAGGACAGGTATTAACGTTTAGTTTTATTGGTTCTGTTACCAGCGAGCGTACCATTGATAACCAAACCATTATTAATGTAAAATTAACGCCCGACGTTGCCGGCCTCAAAGAGGTAACGGTAACCGGCTTTGGTGTTAAGCAATCTAAACGAGACCTGACATCATCTACTCAAACTATTACCGGGCAGGCAATTGCCGACACCCGGCGTGAGAATTTAGTAAACTCATTGCAGGGCCGTATTGCCGGCGCTACTGTAACCAGCACCAGCGGTGTACCCGGTGCGTCGTCTTCAATTGTATTACGTGGCATTACTTCCATTGGCGCCAGCAACCAGCCACTGTTTGTGGTAGACGGTATACGGGTAAATAACGATGCAATGAGCCAGAGCGCATTGGCATCAAACGGCGATAACAGACGCGAGGATTTTACCAATCGTATTGCCGATATCAACCCGGACGATATCGAGACTGTCACTATACTTAAAGGAGCAGATGCCGCAGCCGTATATGGATCGGACGCTGCGGGCGGCGCCATCGTTATTACGACAAAGAAAGGTAAAACAGGTGCAAGCGCTATAACCTATGACAACAACTTTAGTTACTCCAAAGAGTATCGCTTCCCAAAAATTCAAACAATATTTGGCCCCGGCACATCCGGTTATGTCGATCCAACTGTAAGACAAGCATTTGGGCCCGCCTACGCGCCCGGAACGAAAACCTATAATAACCTGCAAAATTTCTTCCAGACCGGGTTTTCGCAATCTCATGACCTTTCCTTTGCCGGTGGGAATGATGATGCGAGCTATCGAACATCAGTTGAGTACCGCCATACCGGTGGTGTAATACCGGTGGTTTATAACAACAAGTTATCCTTACGTTTTGCCGGCCAGGCAAAACTAACGCCTAAGCTAACCAGCAGCGCCAGTTTTAATTACTTTAACCTGGATAACCGTAAAACCAATAAAGGTAATAGCGGCACCTATATTAATGCGCTTTCCTGGCCCACAAATGATGATGTGCGTAACTATTTAAATCCTGACGGCAGCCGCAGAACGTTGTTAGCTCCCACAACATCTGTACTCGATGCGTCTATTGATTTTGATAACCCGATATGGGATATAACTCACAACATATCACGCGACAAAACAAACAGGGTGATAGGTAATTTTGACCTATCCTACGATCCTGTTACATGGTTAAATTTAAGAGGTTTGTTTGGGGTGGATTATTACAACACAGAAGGTAATAATTTGGTAAGTCAATTCAGTAACTCTTATCAAAACTCTATAGGCGCTAACTTTGCGGCATCGAGCGGAATAAGCAGAGGCGGTATTATTGATAACTATAATGATAATAACCTGTTGCTTAACGGCTCATTCTTTGCAACCCTTAAACATAATTTTGGCGACTTCAGAACCACGTTGGCCCTTGGCGCCGAGGTTTATGATAGCAAGGAAATAACAGACGGGCAATATGGCGAAGCCTTTTTACAGCCGGATTTTAATACCATAAATAATACCTTACCAACTACCCAGCGTGCGGTAACCAATTATTTTGAGACACGCCGTATAGGTGAAATAGCCCGTTTAAGTGTTGTTTACAAAGAATTGATCACCTTAAATGCTACAGGCAGAAATGATTATTCTTCGCGCCTGGCCGGAACTATCAAAGATTCTTATTTCTATCCATCGGGCGGTATCGGCTTTAATTTTAGCGAATTACCTGCTTTAAAAGGCAATAAGGTTTTATCGTTTGGAAAAATACGCTTCTCGTACGCTGGCGTGGGCAAAGATCCGTTCCAGCCCTATAAGATCAGATCCAGTTTATTGCAACAATCTACAACAGGCGGTGGATACGCTTATGACGTTACCGGTAATAATCCTAACTTAAAACCGGAGAAAGACTACCAGATGGAGTTGGGTACAGAGCTACAGTTTTTTGGCGGACGTTTAGGTGCCGAGATCAACGTATATAAATACCGCGCAACCGACCAGATATTTGATCCGCGTATAAGCTACGCATCCGGTTATATACTGGAGTTAGTAAATGGTGGCGAGATTCAGAATAAAGGTCTTGAGATGGCATTAACCGGCACCGTCCTAAAAACAACTGACTTTTCATGGAAACCATTTGTTAACTTTTTCTTAAACCGTGGTAAAGTAATTAACCTTGGTAATCTGCCTGAATATTATAATTCTGATACCTGGATATATGCTAACGCCCGTGCAAGTATTTTTCCGGGTAGTAGCTTAAGTAATATCGCGGCCTATAGTTATGCACGTAATAACGCCGGGAAAATATTAATCGATCCATCAACCGGGATGCCCATATCAAATGGCGCATTTGTTACCGTAGGCAACAGACAGCCACAGTTTACGTTAGGCGTAGGTAATAACTTCACCTATAAAAGTGTGGCATTATCCTTCCTTTTAGACTATCGCAAAGGCGGCGATGTTTTTAACGGCAATGAACTATTCCTTACCCGTTATGGCTTAAGTGAACGTACAGTAAACAGGAAAACGCCTATTGTTATACCTGGTGTATTAAAAGATGGCAATGAAAACTCGGCCAACCCGACAGTTAATACAATCCAGATCACTCCTTACACTCAAACCACGTATTATACCAACGCTATTGAGTCTGATTTTGTTGAACATAACATCTACACTCTGCGCTTAAGGGATATTACACTGAGCTACGCCTTACCAAATAGTCTGATTTCAAAACAAAAAGTATTTAAGGGATTGGGCGTTTATGTAACAGCTACTGATTTATTTTTGATCACAAACTACACCGGTGCCGATCCGGAGGTTAATGGTACCAACTCTTCAACCAGGGGTTCGGGTGCAGCCGGTTTTGATTACGGTGTTTTGGCAACGCCTCGGACGATTTCTTTTGGAATTAATGCGAAATTATAAGATAAACGACATGAAAAAACTCATATATCTATATAGCGCGCTGGTATTAGTAGGATTTGTCAGCAGCTGCAAGAAATTTGTTGATATCAACACCAATCCAAACGCTCCCACAGAGGTTTCTTCAGCCAGCTTATTGCCTCCTATACAAGCTGGTATGGCACGTGGTATTTGGTTTGATAGCAGATATATTGGCCAATATGCCCAGATATGGGGCTCAAACGTTGCTAATAATGTTTGGGACCAGGAAGGATACCTCGCGGGCACAGACTCGAACGGCGAAATGTGGCGAACAATCTATTTCAGCTTAGGGCAGAACGTAACGCTGATGATGGAAGACGCAACTAAAAATAATAAACCCGAATTTTTAGGGGTGGCTTATGCACTGCGTGCCTGGGGATGGCAAAATGGCGCCGATATTTATAACCATATGGTTGTTAACGAAGCCTATGATCCCACTAAACTTACCTTTAATTACGATGCCCCGCAAACCGTATATGCCGAGGCTGTAAAAGACTGCTATCTGGCTATACGTTATTTTAAGCAGGCTATAGCCGCAGACGGGCTTAACGTTTCCCCGACGTTACAAAAGGGAGATTACATGTATGCGGGCGACCGTACGAAATGGATAAAATTTGTGTACGCAATACTGGCACAAAACGCGCTGCACTTTAGTAATAAAGCAACCTTCAGCGCAGACTCTGTTGCCAAATTCGTCGATAATTCTTTTGTGGATAACAGTGATAATGCCAGCGTAGCTTGTACCGCATCAAACTCTACCGACGCAAACTTTTGGGGTCCGTCCCGCGGTAACCTGGCCGGTTTTCGCCAGTCTGATTTTATTGTGCGCTTATTAGATGGACGTATACTTGCAGGCTCACCTACACAAAACCTAACGGCCGATCCACGCTTACCATTATTGTTGATGCCAAGTAAAGACGGTGCATATCGTGGCGTAGTTCCGCCGTTCGGCGATATCAACTCGTCCGATGCCAATACGTCTATCCCTCCATTTGCGGGTGCAAACACCATTAAGGGAACCGGTACTGCAAAATACCTTTTTAATGATAATTCGAGAGGGGTACTGATGACCTGGGCTCAGCTTCAGTTCATGAAATCTGAAGCGTTATTTAAAAAGGGCGACATTAACGGAGCCTACGGTGCTTATATCAAAGGCATTCAAGCGTCACTTGATTTTGTAAGTAACCCGCCTGCAGGGTCAAATTTAACCGGCACACAAAACCTCATACCGGCAGCTCAGCAAGCAGCTTATTTAGC
>Ga0157370_10005464_pt1 | contig 14250 bp, 15 predicted proteins | sample C35metaG_FD_113463 | JGI IMG/M metagenome (GOLD analysis project Ga0157370, IMG submission 113463) | Corn rhizosphere microbial communities from Kellogg Biological Station, Michigan, USA - C3-5 metaG | ecosystem: Host-associated > Plants > Roots > Rhizosphere > Soil | place: USA: Michigan...
CCCAGCGCATGCTCGCTGCAACTGCGGCTAGGTGACCCTCCCACTCCCTCCTGGCCCTGCAGGTAGATCCAGCCCGCTGCCCACATCCACCAATCCCCGCGACTGGCAGCTGTACGGCACCGTCCCGATCGACGGCACGACCGGCTTCCTTGCAAGGAAGCCTGGCAGCTATGCCATTGTGGTGGGTACCGTGTTGCGTGAGCTCGCGCTGTGGGAACGCATCGACGTGTCCAATACCGTGGCCATCAAGAAACCACCGGGTCACGAGGTGGCGCAGGGTTGGGGGAGTGTCTTCATGCGCAGCGTAGGCTGATGCTCGGCTAGTAGGTGACTTTCACAATGCTTATTCCGGTTTCGGGATCTGCCGGTTCAATGGTGACGCGAGGTTGAATGCAAGGCGTCTCATAGCAGATCGCGCTGACGGCGCCCGCAGGCGTTGGCGTAACGATGCGCCGGACAATAGTCACGCTGACACCGAATTGACTGCTTAGATTACTGGCCGCGTGTCCAGCAACGCACCATGCTCCAACCAACAGGATGATGATCAAGCGGCGCATGACGTTCTCCATGACCAGGGCAGCATCGTGTAGATCTGCCCGGTGATCACATGCGAGGAAACTCCTTTATCTTGGTTGAAGAATCTGACCCATTGCTCACGCCTTCTGTGACTGGGTTCGCATTTTGCGACCAACGCGCCAGTTGCGCGTGCACGTCCTCGATCTGCAACGCGGCAACCAGTTCATCCGCTTCGGCGCGACTAGGAAACGTGATGATCGGCTCGCCGGCATCGGTGTCGTACACCGTGAAGCCGTCGGACGCGGGGCGAGTTTCGAGCATGGCCGGCACTCTCAGCCGGATCGGACCAGACTCGCGGGGCCCGGGCATGCTGGTGGTGTTGGCGCCTGGATGGGGTCGGCATGGCGCGCCGTGGCGTTTAGGCGTCGGCCGATATGCCGGGAGGGTCGCGGCGACACACTGCAGCGGCAGATGGCCGTCGCAACTGTCGCCGGACGCGTTCAGGCTGCTGCCGGAGCGGCGGTACAACCGGGCAAAGAAGGCGCAAGGCGCGCCGCCTGGCAATGCGAATACCGCTGAAGTTGCCCCCGGATTGCAATGGACAGGATTGGACGGTATCGGGCACAAAAAAGGCCGGAACCGTTGCTATTACTAGGTTTTCCGGCCTTCGTTGGACTTCGTTGGAACTGTATTTGGTGGGTCGTCCGGGATTCGAACCCGGGACCAATAGATTAAAAGTCTACTGCTCTACCAACTGAGCTAACGACCCGGGTTGAAGGACCCGATCTGGCCAGGCCAAGCCGACGATTTTACGGCCTGCACCACGAGGGTACAAGCAAGCGCCGGCTCAAACGTAGCGGGTGGGATCGGCGATCCCTGCATCACGGAAGCCTTGCGCACGCAACCGGCATGCGTCGCAGTGGCCGCAGGCCCGGCCCTGCTCGTCGGCCTGGTAACAGCTGACCGTGGCGGAGAAATCCACGCCCAGGCGTTTGCCCTCGCGTGCGATATCGGCCTTGCTCATGCGCATCAGCGGTGCGTGGATGCGGATACCGGCGCCCTCGACGCCAGCCCTGGTCGCGACATTCGCCAGCTTCTCGAAAGCCTCGATGAAGGCCGGGCGACAATCCGGATACCCCGAATAGTCGACCGCGTTGACCCCGCACCAGATGTCGCTGGAGCCCAGCACCTCGGCCCAGCCCAGTGCGATCGACAACATGATCGTGTTGCGCGCCGGCACGTAGGTTACCGGGATGTCGGTACTGTCGATGGTGTCCAGCGGCACGTCGATATCGGCAGTCAGTGCGGAGCCGCCAATGCTGCGCAGGTCAATGCTCACGGTCTTGTGCTCGACCGCGCCGAGCATGCGCGAGACACGGTCGGAGGCGGCCAGCTCCGAATTGTGGCGCTGGCCGTAGGCCACGCTCAGCGCATGCACCTGGTAACCCTGTTCGCGCGCGATCGCGATGGTCACGGCCGAATCCATGCCGCCGGAAACCAGCACGACAGCCTTGCGCAACGTGTTTTGAGACATGTCTTCTACCCACTTGGTGTGGCCGGTCACCGGCCGCGGACGCTACCGGCGATACAGGCCGGCGCGCAGGTTCTCTTGTCGCTTGCAGCAATAAGGCCACAGCGCGGATTTTCTTGAAGAGTGCGGCCATGGATGGCCGCTTTTTGATCTTGGCGTTCAGGGACGAACGCACTCATTACCTTCCGGCCGCATCGTTCCACAGCAGTTTGTGCAACTGCAGCTGGAAACGCACCGGCAGCTTGTCGGCGATGATCCACTCGGCCAGATCGCGCGGTTCCACCGCACCATGCACGGGCGAGAACAACACCATGCAGCGCTCGGCCAACCCGTGCTCGGCCAGCATCGCACGCGCCCACTCGTAGTCGGCACGACTGGCTATCACGATCTTGATCTGGTCGTGTGGCAGCAGGTGGTCGAGGTTCGACCACAGGTTGCGCCGGCTCTCGCCCGAACCGGGTGCCTTCAGGTCCATCACCTTGCGCACGCGCGGGTCGACCGCAGAGACGTCCAGCGCACCGGAGGTTTCCAGCGAGACCTCGTAGCCGGCATCGCACAACTTGCGCAGCAGGACCAGGCAGCGCTTCTGGGCCAGCGGTTCGCCGCCGGTGACACAGACATGCCTGGCCGCATGCGTGGCAACCTCGACCAGGATGTCGTCGATGGCACGCCAGTCGCCGCCATGGAACGAGTATTCGGTGTCGCACCACACGCAGCGCAGCGGACAGCCCGTGAGCCGCACGAACACGGTGCGCCAGCCGATCGCATCGGCCTCGCCCTGGATCGAATGGAAAATCTCGGTGATGCGCAACCGCCCGGTCGCGTCCGCGGCAATCGCGGTGGATGCCACCGATGCTTCTTCACCGCTCATCGCGAAACTCAGTTGCCGGACTGAAGCTGCAGACGCTGCAGGCGCTCCTGCGCCAGGCTGGCCGAGTCGGACCCCGGATACTTGGCGATGACCTGCTTCAACGTGGCCTTGGCCGCATCGGCCTGCTTCAGCTCGATCTGGCAGTAGCCGACCTTGAGCATCGCATCGGGCAGCTTGTCGCTCTGCGGATACTGGCTGACCAGTTGCTTGAACGCATCCAGCGCCACCGCGTAATTGGTGGTGACGAAGTAGGACTGTCCCAGCCAGTACCAGGCGTTGGGCACCAAGGCATGATTCGGATACTGCTGGATGAAACCGCGGAACTGACGCGCAGCCGCCACGTAGTTGCCCGCGCGGATCGACTGGAAGGCGGTGTCATAGGCGGCCTGGGCTGCCGCCGGATCGGTATTGGCGCTGCTGGAAGCCGCAGCTGGCTGGCTCGATGAGCTGTTGCCGCCAGCGGCAGTCGCGGCGCCCGCCGCCGAGCTTGAATTGCCGGGCTGCGCTTGCGGATTGTTGCCAACCGTGGCGCCGCCGTTGCCCGCATTGCCGCCCTCGAGACGCGCCAGGCGGGCGTCGAGATCGGCGTACTGGGCCTTGTTCTTGTCGTCGAGCTGTTGCAGACGATGCTGCAATTCCTCGACTTGTCCCTGCAGTTGCTGCAATTGCGACTGTATTTGCTGCAGCTGGTTGACCAGTCCGGTGCCACCCTGGTCGCGCTGCGCCTGCTGTTCCAGCCGGGTGACGCGGTCGGCCAGGCTCAGGCGGGAATCCTGGGCGAGCGCCGGATACGCACACAGCATGGCGGACGCGATCGCGCCCGCCATGCCGTATCTGGCTGCAAGACTCTTGGCCAGGTGCTTCAGCATTACTGCGCCGTGTAGACGATCTCGACGCGGCGGTTCTTGCTCCAGCAATCCTCGTTGTGCTCACGGCACACCGGCTTTTCCTTGCCATAGCTGATCACGCTCATCTGGCTGGCCGACGCGCCATTGGCCTGCAGCGCGCTGGACACGGCACTGCCGCGACGCTCGCCCAGACCCAGGTTGTACTCACGGGTGCCGCGCTCGTCGGTGTTGCCTTCCAGACGCATCTGGGCGGTCGGACGATCCTGCAGGTACTTCGCATGGCAAGCCATGATCTGCTGGAATTCCGGCTTGATCTCGGTCTTGTCGAAATCGAAGTACACGACGCGCTGACGCAGGCAGGCATCGGTATCGAGATCGGCCGGGGTGTACTTGCCATCGGAAGCCGGGGCCTGCTGCTGGGTCGGCTGTTCCACCGGCGGCTGCGGTTTGACTTCCTGTTTCTTGGAGCAAGCGGCCGCGCCTACGCAGAGCAGGGCGACCAGGGCGACGCGAACGGTCTTATTCATGGTGACGTTCCTTACGAGTTGAGTTCCGACAAACAAATGACGATTGGGGTTACAAAACAGCTTCCGCCGGTTAACCGGCTGTTATTTTGACATGTGAAAGATCGACAGTGCGTGACGCTGCACAGCCGCTCTTGCTGATGAGGCCGCGACAAGCGCCCCCACCGGAAACCGAAACGCGCCATCGGCGCCGTTCATGCCCTGTCCCTGGGCATCATGCCGCAGCGCTTGTGCTGTGCGACAGCATGGAAAATCAACGCTCCCGGTAGGGCCCCCAGGCGGGTTCCTGGACGTTGCCCTCGGCAAGCTTGAGCCTCTCGCGAACCAGCCCGTCACTGGATACCGAATACAAAACCCCGCGGCTGCCTTCGGTTGCGGCATACAGGAGCATGCCGGCATTGGGCGCGAAGCTGACCGCGTCGTCCAGCGGACCGGGCGAGATGAAGCGCTGCTGCCCGCCCAGACCCTGGTCCTGAATGACAATACGATACACGTTCCCGCTGCCCTGCACCATGGCGAGCTGCTTGCCGTCATAGCTGACCGAGGCTTTGGCGTTGTACTGCCCCTGGAAGGTGATCCGCTGGGCAGTGCCGCCAGTTGCCGGAATCTGGTAGATCTGTGGCCGGCCGGAACGATCGGACGTGAAGTAGATGCTCTGGCCGTCGGGCGCCCATACCGGTTCGGTATCGATCGAAAGACTGTGGGTCAGCCGGGTCTCCTGGTGGCTGGCCAGGTCGATCACGAAGATTTCCGGATTGCCCACGTAGGACAGCGACACGGCCAGCTTCCTGCCGTCCGGCGACCAGGACGGGGCGCCATTGATACCCTTGCGCGCCGACACCAGCTGGCGCGCGCCGGTGATGATGTTCTGGATCCGGATCGACGAATTGCCATCCTCGAACGACACATAGGCGATGCTCGAACCATCCGGCGACCATGCCGGTGACAGCAGCGACTCGCGCGAGCGCACCGCCACCTGCGGGTTGTAGCCATCCGAATCGGCCACGATCAACGAATAAGTCGTCTTGTCACCCAGTCCGACCGCGGTGATGTAGGCAATGCGGGTCCAGAACGCTCCGCGCACCCCGGTGATCTTCTGGTACACCTTGTCGGCCATCTGGTGCGCCACGCCACGCAGGTCGCCGGCCGTGCTGGTGAAGGTGCCCCCGAGCAACTCCTGCTGCTTGTTGACGTCCCACAACTCGTAGGTCACGTTGAGCGTGCCGTTGCCGGCATCGCTGATGCGCCCGACCACGATGTAATCCTGCTTGAGCAGGCGCCAGGTGGCGAACTTGATGTCCGAACCTTGCGACGGCGTCTCCACGATGTCGCTCTTGGCCAGCGAACGGAACTTGCCCGAGCGATTGAAATCGTTGCGCATCACGTCGGCGACGTCGGTCGTCAGCGGTGTGCCGCCTTGCTGGGCGAAGGGCACCACCACGATCGGGGTGGCGGTCTTGACGCCGCCCACGATATCGACCGTCAACGGCGACTGCGCGGCGACCGGGCCGACGAACAACGCCGCCACGGCCAGCACGATGATGGCGAAGCTTGAGCTGAGTTTGCGCATGGGCTTGATCACTGCGGCCTGAAGGTGAAGGTGAGGTTGCGTCGAAACACTTTTTCGAAACCCTTGTAGGGCAAGGTCTTGGTGCGCAATACCGCGTTCTCGACGGAGCGCCTGCCAGCTTCGTCGTAGGGGCAACTGGGGTCAACGGTGGCGCTCAGGACGTCGCCGCCGGGTGATTGCACGATATGAACATCGCACGGGACACTCGGCATGTTATCCGGACGCGTCCAGTTCGGTGTGACCGCATTCTGAATGGCCGCTACATATTCGCTGCTCAGGTCGCTGTCCGGGCTGTTGTTGCCGGTCTGCAACTGGCTGGCATCGGGCACGTCGGAGCGGGCATTGTCCTGGGCGTTCTTGAGGTCCTCCATCTGCTGTCTGGCCTGCCTGGCCTTGCTGTCCAGCTGCTTGGTCTGGGCCGACGCCGCGTCCATCTTGGCAAACAGTGCGTCGATCTTCTTCTTTTGCTCTTCCTTCTTTTTGGCCGCCTGGGCATCCAGCTCGGACTGGCGCTGGCGCTCCTTCTCTTCCTGCAGCTTCTTGGCCTCGTCGGCCTTCAGCGCGGCATCCTCCACCACGCGCTCCTGATCGACCGTGTCCGGGTGCTTCGGCGGCGGCGGCAGCTGGCTGACCGCCGGCTTCTCCGGCGGTGGCGGCGTGGGTGGGGTCACGCTGGGCGGCGGGGGCACCGTGTTGGGCACCGGCTTGACCTTGACCGCCTTCGGCGGCGGACTGCCGGTGGGCCCGATCAGGGTGGCCTCGATGATCGGACCCTGCAGGTGCAGCGGCGGGGTGCAGGTGATCGGGTTCATCGACGCCGGCAAGCCGAGCGCGGTCACGAACGCCTCGTACTTCGAGCACGGCAGGATGGCGAGGAACAGGAACGCCACGATGCCGATGTGCAGGATGGCGGAGAGTACGACCGCCTTCGGCGTCGCCCTACTTTCGTCCATGGGACGTGCTCTTGTCCTGAGCGGTCGGCTCGCCTGGCTGGCCCATCAGGCCGACCTTGGCCACGCCGGCCTGCTGCAGGTCGGCCAGCACCTTGAACACGCCGCCGTAGGGGCCGCGCTCGTCGCCGCCGACCAGCACGCTGACCTCGGGATTCTCGCGCACGAAGGCACCCACCTTCAGCTTGAGCGTGTCCGCGTCGACCAGCTCCTTCTTGGCGCCGCTGAGGGTCAGGTACATCTGGCCGTCCTGCAGCACCGAGACCAGCACGGGATCCTTCTTCTGCTGCAGCGACTTGGCATTCGCCTGCGGCAGTTGCACGTCGACGCTGGAATTGAGCATCGGCGTGGTGACCATGAAGATGATCAGCAGCACCAGCATCACGTCGATGTAAGGCACCACGTTGATTTCGGATTTGAGCTTGTAGCGCTTGTGGCGCCCGGAGGTTCGCATGGCTGCTGCTCCGCTCAGGCGACGTCGTCGGTCTGGATCTGCCGCTGCAGCACGGAAGAGAATTCCTCCTGGAACACGTCGTAGCGCGAGGCGATGCGCTCGACCTTGGTGGCATAGCGGTTGTACGCCCACTGCGCCGGGATCGCGGCGAACAGGCCCATCGCGGTGGCGATCAGCGCCTCGGAGATGTGCGGGGCGACCACGGCGATGGTCACGTCCTTCATCTCGCCGAGGCCCTGGAACGCGCCCATGATGCCCCACACCGTACCGAACAGGCCCACGTAGGGGCTGATCGAGCCGACGTTGGCAAGGAATTCCAGATTGCGCTCGAGCAGGCCGATCTCGCGCGTACCCGCCACCTGCATGGCGCGCTCGGAACCCTCGATCACGCTGCGCGTATCGTGCGTCTTGCGTTGCCGCTGGCGGGCGAACTCGCGGAAACCCGACTCGAAGATGTTCTCGATGCCGCCGTTGCTGCCGCCGCGGTTGCTGACCTCGCGAAACAGCTGGGCGAGGTCGCCACCGGACCAGAAGCGCTCCTCGAACGCCTCGGCATCCTCCAGCGCCGCCTTGGTCTGGGTGTACTTGCGGATGATGATCACCCACGACAGGAACGAGCCCACCAGCAATACGGCCAGCACCAGTTGCACCGGCAGGCTCGAATCCGCGATCAGCGTGAAAATGTTCAGTCCACTGTTCATTGCTTGCAGGTTCTCCGCCGGTTCGGCTTGGGTGGGTCTAGGGTACGGCTTGCGGGATCAGGTCGGACGGAATCTGCGCCGGGCGCATGCGCGCCAGGTCCACGCAAGCCACCCGCACGCTGGCGCGGATCAGGCAACTGCCGTCCGCTTTCGTGATCGTCTGGGCGAACAGGATACTGGCTGAACGCCACGCTTTGACTTCGACCGTTACCGACAGTTCATCATCCAGCAGGGCTGGCCTGAGGAAGTCGATCTGCATGTCGCGCACCATGAAGGCCAGCCCGGTCGCTTGCTTGAACGCCATCTGGTCGACGCCGAGCGCGCGCATCCATTCGCTGCGCGCCCGCTCCATGAAGCGCAGATAGCCGGCGTGATAGACGACGCCACCGGCGTCGGTGTCCTCCCAGTAGACCCGCACCGGCCAGTGGAAGGGCGTGGCGGGCGACTCAGACATCACCGGCATCGCCGTTGAACAGATCCGCCACCGGCGCCTGCCGGGATGGCGGCACCAGCCCGAGGTAACGCCAGCCCTTGCTGCTGATCATGCGGCCGCGGGCGGTACGCACCAGGTAACCCTGCTGGATCAGGTACGGCTCGACCACGTCTTCCAGCGTGCCACGATCCTCGCTCAGCGCGGCGGCCAGCGACTCCACGCCGACCGGGCCACCGTCGAAGTTCTCCACGATCAGCCCGAGCAGGCGCCGATCCAGTTCGTCGAATCCCTCGGGGTCGATCTTCAGCATGTCCAGCGCCGCCCGTGCCGCCGGCAGGGTGATCTCGCCGCCGGCACGCACCTCGGCGTAGTCGCGCACCCGGCGCAGCAGGCGGTTGGCGATGCGCGGCGTGCCACGCGAGCGGCGGGCGATTTCCTGCGCCCCCTCCGGCGCGCACACGATGCCGAGAATGCGCGCCGCGCGGCGCACGATCGCGGTGAGCTCCTCGGCCGTATAGAACTCCAGTCGCTGCACGATGCCGAAGCGGTCGCGCAGCGGCGCGGTGAGCATGCCCGCACGGGTGGTCGCGCCGATCAGGGTGAACGGCGGCAGGTCCAGCTTGATCGAACGGGCACCCGGGCCCTCGCCGATCATGATGTCGATCTGGAAATCCTCCATCGCCGGATACAGCACTTCCTCGACCACCGGCGACAGCCGATGGATCTCGTCGACGAACAGCACGTCGTTCGCCTCCAGGTTGGTCAGCAGCGCGGCCAGGTCGCCCGCGCGCTCCAGCACCGGGCCGGAAGTGGAGCGCAGGTTGACGCCCAGCTCGTTGGCGATGACGTGGGAGAGCGTGGTCTTGCCCAACCCCGGCGGGCCGAAGATCAGCACGTGATCCAGCGCACCACCGCGCTTGCGGGCCGCCTCGATGTAGATCGACAACTGCTCGCGCACCGTCTGCTGGCCCAGGTACTCGGCCAGCCGCTTCGGCCGGATCGTTGCCTCCAGCGCGTCGTCGTCGAGCTGGGCGGCGGCAGTGATGATGCGGTGGTCGGTCATGCCGGCATTATGAAGCCAGAAGCGAGTGGAGAGGAGCGAGAAATGAGAGAAGGCAGCTTGCCACCACTCGTTGCCGGGTTCTCCGCATTCCACCCCCGATTCTCAGGTCAAACGAAGTTTCGTGGCGAACAGTGCAAAGGGAGGGCTATCGAGCAGTTGCTCTCTCTCGTTTCTCACTCCTCTCCACTCACACTCCTAGATCTCCACCTGCGCCCCCAGCTCGATCAGCCGATTGCCCGGGATCTGGAAGAACGCGGTGGCCGGCAGCGCATTGCGCGCCATGAAGGCGAACAGCTTGTCGCGCCAGCGCGCCATGCCCGGGCGGCGCTCGTTGGAGACGATGCTTTCGCGGGACAGGAAGAACGTGGTGTCCATCATGTCGAAGCCCAGCCCCTCGCGCGAACATTGCGACAAGGCGAGCGGGATGTTCGGATCCTCGGCGAAGCCGAAGTGCAGCTCCAGGCTGTAGAAATCGTCGCTGAGACGGGTGAGCTGGATGCGCTCGTCGGCATCGGCCACCGGCGTCTCGAGAATCGCCACCGTCAACAACACATTGCGCTCGTGCAGCACCTTGTTGTGCTTGAGATTGTGCAGCAACGCGTGCGGCACGGCCTCCTGGTTGGCGGTGAGGAAGACGGCCGTGCCCGGCACGCGGATCGGCGGATGCTCGCTCATGTTCTTGATGAACGGCGCCAGCGCCAGGCCGCTCTGCTTGATCTCGCGCACCACCAGCTCGCGGCCGCGCCGCCAGGTGGTCATCACGGCAAACAGGACCAGGCCAAGCACCAGCGGGAACCAGCCGCCGTCGGGGATCTTCAGCGTATTGGCGCCGAAATAGCTCAGGTCGATCGTCAGCAGCACCAGGCCAGCCAGGATCACCACGGTGCGGCTCCATTGCCACATGCGGCGCGCCACGATCATGGTCAGGATGGTGTCGATCGCCATCGTGCCGGTCACGGCGATGCCGTACGCACCGGCCAGCGCGTTGGACGAGCCGAACCCGACCACCGTGGCGAGAACGGCCACCATCAGCGCGCGGTTCACCCACGGCAGGAAGATCTGCCCGATCGCCTCGCGCGATGTGTGCACCACTTGCATGCGCGGCAGGAAGCCCAACTGGATCGCCTGCCGGGTCACGGTGAACGCGCCGGAGATCACCGCCTGCGACGCGATCACGGTCGCGGCGGTGGCCAGTCCGATCATCGGATACAGCCCCCATGACGGAACCGAGTAATAGAACGGGTTGGCGATCGCATCCGGATGCACCAGCAACAAGCCGCCCTGGCCGTAGTAGTTGAGCAGCAGCGCCGGCATCACGAAACCGAACCAGGCCGCGCGTATCGGGAAGCGCCCGAAATGGCTCATGTCGGTGTACAGCGCCTCGGCACCGGTCACGCACAGCACCACCGAACCCAGTGCGAGGATCGAGGTCTTGCCATGCGTCATGAAGAACTGCACCGCGTACCAGGGGTCGAGCGCCCACAACACGCCAGGCGCATGGACGATGTTGGATATGCCGATGACCGCCAGGGTGAGAAACCACAACACCATGATCGGCCCGAACAGGACGCCGATCTTCGCCGTGCCGTGACGCTGCAGCCAGAACAGTCCCAGCAGCACGACCACGGTGATCGGCACGACCCACTCCTTCAGGCCCGGCGCCGCCACCTGCAGGCCCTCGACCGCGGAGAGCACCGAGATCGATGGCGTGATCACGCCATCGCCGAAGAAAAGTGCCGCGCCGAGCAGGGCCATCAGCATGATGATCCGGCGCGCCCGCACCGACTTGCCGCTGGCGCGCTGCGCAAGGGTCATCAAGGCCATGATGCCGCCCTCGCCCTTGTTGTCCGCGCGCATGACCAGGCTCACGTACTTCACCGCCACCACCATGATCAGCGACCAGGTGACCAGCGACAGGATGCCCAGCACGGTGCTGGGATGCGGATGCAACCCGTGTTCCGGCAGGAAGGTTTCATGCATGGTGTACAGCGGACTGGTGCCGATGTCGCCGAACACCACGCCGATCGCACCGAGGATCAGCGCCGACTTCGCACCATGAACTTTGCCTGCCTCGCTGGCGGCGGACGAAACCTCCTGATCCCGCACTTGTTCGTTCATCGAAATCCTGGCTGCCTAGCTGCCCAGCGCAGCACGCAGCGCCTTGCGGATGATGGATTCGGCGTTGTCACCCTCGGCGGCAACCTTCTGCACCAGTCGGGCCACTTCCACCGGCTTGTAACCCAGCTGCTGCAGCGCCACGGTGGCTTCGCCGGCCGCGTCCAGTGGCGCCGCCACCCCCGACATGGATGCTCCGGCCGCCGTGGACATGCCGTCCACGCGGTCGCGCAACTCCACCACGATGCGCTCGGCCGTCTTCTTGCCGATGCCGGGAATCTTGGTCAGCGCGACCACGTCCCCGGCATGCACCAGCCGCGCGAAATGCTCGGTGGAAACACCGGACAGCACCGCCAGGGCGATCTTCGCGCCGATCCCGCTGACCTTGAGCAGGTTGCGGAACAACACGCGCTCGCTCTCGTGCAGGAAGCCATACAGGCTGACGCTGTCTTCCTTCACCGCGTGATGGGTGAGCAGGATCACTTCCTTGCCGAGGCCAGGCAGGTCGTAGATCGTCGACATCGGCGCCTCGACCTCATAGCCGACGCCACCCACCTCGACCAGCAGTGACGGCGGTTGCTTCGAGACCAGGATGCCGCGCAGTCGTCCGATCATCGGCGCCGTCTCCAGGCCGTGCGCGGAATGCCCACCCGGACTAGGCTGGCGCGCGTGTGCGCATGAGTCACCGCAATGGCAAGCGCATCGGCGGCATCGGCCTGCAGTGGCCCCTTCAGGCCAAGCAGTATCCCGATCATGTGCTGAACCTGGGTCTTGTCGCCACGGCCATTGCCGACCACGGACTGCTTGACCTCGGTTGCCGCATATTCGTGCACCACGATCCCCCGACTGACCACCGCGCAGATCGCGGCGCCACGTGCCTGCCCCAGCTTGAGTGCCGAGTCCGGATTGCGTGCCATGAAGACGCGCTCGATGCCGCACTCGATCGGCTGGTGCGCGGCGATGATGTCACAGAGTTCGTCAAAGATGCGTTTCAGGCGCAGCGGGAAGCTTGCTTCGCCGGCCACCACGAGGGCACCATGGAATACGTGGGTAAGTCTTCCCGTATCGTCCACGTCGATGATGCCGACGCCGGTGCGCTGGCTGCCCGGGTCGATGCCGATGATCCTCGCGGAGCGGGAGTCGGTCGACGAATCCTGCCCTGTCCCATTCCCCATTCCCGATTCCCCATTTTCCGCCTTGCTGCTAACCATCGGCTGGCAGCAAGGCGTTGTGCGACACCTCGCTCACGTCGTCCAGCGAGTCGAGCTTGTCGAGCAGATCATGCAGGGGTTCGAGTGCCTCCGCCGGCACCTCGATCCGATTGTTGGGGCGCATCACCACGCCTGCGTGCACGGCGCTCAGGCCGGCGTCGATCAGCGCCTGCTGCACCGCCTCGAAATGTTCCGGTGCGCACAGCACGGTGCTCTCGCCATGCTCGCTGACCACGTCGTCCGCGCCAGCTTCCAGTGCCGCCTCCAGCACCTTTTCCTCGGCCGCCGCGTCGCCAGCGGTGGCGAACACCAACTCGCCGCAGCGGGTGAACTGGAACGCCACCGAACCCGATGTGCCCAGGTTGCCGCCATGCTTGGTCAACGCGTAACGCACATCGGCCACGGTGCGGGTCGGGTTGTCGGTGAAACTTTCGATGATCAGCGCGATGCCGGCCGGGCCGTAGCCCTCGTAGCGCAGCTCCTGCATGTCCGCGCCGCCGTCCGCCCCCGAGCCGCGCTTGACCGCGCGCTCGATGGTGTCCTTGGTCATGTTCGCCGACAACGCCTTGTCGATCGCCGCGCGCAGGCGCGGATTGCCGGCCGGGTCGGCGACGCCGGCACGGGTGGCGACGGTGATTTCGCGGATCAGCTTGGTGAACACCTTGGCGCGCTTGGCGTCTTCGGCGTTCTTGCGACCTTCGATGGACGGGCCTCTACCCATACAATGCCTGCACCTGGTTCAAATGATGAACCGGGAATTTTACCCGATTTCGGGCAGCGTGCCGGGCAACCATCGCAGCGCCCGCCAGCGGGCCCGTGCCGCTCACCCGGCCTCGAAACGGCCCTGGCGCAGGAATCGCGCCACCCGCTGCGCCACGTCGGCCGAGAACAGCAGGCCGGTATGGTTCGCCTCGACCACGCAGTGGGCGGCCAGGCCGGCCAGCCGGGTTTCCTCGACCGCCACGGTGCCATCGTGCTCGCCGGCGAAATGGCCGAGCATGGCACCCAGGCCGAGCGGCGTGCGGCCGGCGATCATGCCGACCTCGCGCGGCCCGTCCCAGCGTTCGAAACCCTGTTCCAGCAGGTCGCGGTTGCGCCCCAGCAGCACCTCGCCGCCACGACCCCACGCGGCGAAGCCACGCGCGGCGGCGCTGCCCTTCAGCGGCGAGCCCAGGCAAACGATGCGCCCCGGCGGCAGCTCGCCGTCGAGACAGGCACGCAAGGCCAGCAGGCCGCCGAGGCTGTGCCCGACCAGATGCACCGCATCGGCTTCGGTCGCCAGATCGGCCATGCGTGTCTGCAGCCGATCGAGGATGCGCTGCTGGGTGGCCGCCACGCTGAGGTAGTCGAAGCGGTGCACGCGGAAACCCGCCTCGATCAGCCGGCGGTGCAGCATGGACAGCGCGAAACCGCGCATCCACAGGCCGTGCAGCAGGATCACGTGCTCGCTCATGGCGTGTCGC
>Ga0157370_10005465_pt1 | contig 14250 bp, 12 predicted proteins | sample C35metaG_FD_113463 | JGI IMG/M metagenome (GOLD analysis project Ga0157370, IMG submission 113463) | Corn rhizosphere microbial communities from Kellogg Biological Station, Michigan, USA - C3-5 metaG | ecosystem: Host-associated > Plants > Roots > Rhizosphere > Soil | place: USA: Michigan...
CCGGGGGCGACGACGAGGGCGCGGGCGGTGAGCGAGTGCGGGGCGATGTAGCTGACCGCGTAGCCCTTGACGCCCCAGGCAAGGATCGGTCCCTGGTTGGCGAGGTTGTAGCCGGTCGAGCCGACCGGGGTGGCGGCGACGAGGCCGTCGCAGCGGACGTGCCCGACCTCCTTGCCGGCGATCCGGTAGCTCAGCTCGGCGACGCGATCGTGCGGCCGCCGCGCCAGCGTGATGTCGTTGAGGCCCACCGCCCTGACCTCGTCGCAGGTGACCTCCAGCCCGGGCAGCTGGATCGTCTCGAACTCGCCTTCGAGGGCGCGGCGGATGCCCTCCCGGGCCTCCCCCCGCTCGACCGCGGCGAGGAAGCCGACGGTGCCGAAGTTGACGCCGAAGACCGGGACTTCGGTGCCGGCGTAGCGGCGCAGCGCGTGCAGGATCGAGCCGTCGCCGCCGAGCACGAGGCAGATCTCGGGCAGCGTGTGTTCGGCGGTGACGTCGATTCCCTCACCGGCGGCGCCGTGCTTTTCCAGCTCCTCCTGGCTGGCCGCGAGCCGCCAGCCCAGCTCCTGCGCGACTTCGGCGGCAACCGAGACCGCTTCGGAGGCCGACGGCGGATGCGAGTGGGTGATCAGTGCGGCGGTCTTCATTCGTCTTCCTCCACCGCCGCGGCGACGGCCGCCTCCAGATCCTCGACCCCCGGGCCCTCCCCCCCGCACCAGACGAAGGTCTCGCGGTTGCCCTTCGGACCAGGCAGCCCCGAGGAGACGATGCCGCGCACGGGCAGGCCCAGCGCCCCGGCGGCCTTGGCGACCTCGAGGATCGCCTCGCGCCGGTCGGCGGGGTCGCGGACGACGCCGCGGCCGACGCGGCTCTTCCCGAGCTCGAACTGCGGCTTCACCATCGCCAGCAGCTCACCGGCGGGGCCGAGGCACCGGGAAACCGCCGGCAGCACCTTCGCGAGCGAGATGAAGGAGACGTCCACGGTCGCCAGCGACGGGACGAAGGGCAGGTCGGCGGGGCTCATCTCCCTCGCGTTCAGCCTCTCGATCACGTACACCCGCGGGTCTTCGCGCAGGCGCACGTCGAGCTGGCCGTAGGCGACGTCGGCGGCGATCACCCGCTTCGCCCCCCGCTGCAGCAGGCAGTCGGTGAAGCCGCCGGCAGAGGCACCGACGTCGAGGCAATCACGCTCGGCAACGTCGATCCCGAGCGCCGCGAGCGCGTTCTCGAGCTTGATCCCGCCGCGGGATGCGAAGCGCCGGCCGGCGGCGACGATCAGGTCGGCATCCGCCTCGACGAGCTGGCTCGGTCGCAGCGCCACCGGACCGTCCTGTCCGATCCGGACTTCCCCCGCCCGAACCGCTCCCGCCGCGGCGGAGCGAGATGGGAAGAGCCCGCGATCGGCCAGAGCAGCGTCTATTCGGGACTTCTTCACCGCCCGAACGCTACAGCGGCCCTCCGTAAGGAGCGGGATTTAACCCCGCCTGAGACGGAGATGCAACATTTCGTTGACAACTTCCCCCGCGCAGTCCGCTTTTCTAGAGCAAATCGGGTAGCAGGAAGCCGGAGAATCCGTGAGATGCAGGGGTTCTGTGACCCCACTCACACACAGATCGCACATACGTTCGTACGCTGTTCAAGGATTCGCAAGAGGAAACCGACAGAAGGATCACGACAAAGACTTTTTGGTTGAACCCCGCGTCGATATATCGCCTCGCTGCTTCCCACAGCGACGCACTCGACACAAACCGGGCTCACCTACCTCCCACGGATCCACATATATAGAGATACATATCTCTCCTCCCTGTAGTAACCCCAGAAGCGCCCCGCCTCCCCGGCGGGGCGTTTTCTGTTGGGGCCCCACCGGGGGGTTCTGGAATAGGCCAGCAGTTATTTGCGGGCTGCCAACACGCGCAAGTCGAACTCGTCAGTACGGGCCTTCCAATCGGTCCTGGAAGACTCGAATCCTTCCCAGACAGGTAAGAGGGGTCCTGTTTGTTCACCCTCGAATCCTTGGCGCAGTGCCGAATTTACCCACCAGCGACGCCTGACGTTTCGTCGACCGCATGGTCAGAATCCACTTCCGAAACCTAGGTGATGAACAGGCTTTCCTAATGAATTTGCTGATTGTCTTGATGTTGTCCTTTTGCTAGAAGCCTCTTTGGGTATGAACAACCGCCCTAGCCGGGGAGTGGGCCCCGGCAGGGAACACCAGTCGAAAGGACATTTATGAGAAGGCTCGTGCTAGCCGGCGTCGTGCTGGCTGCGCTTCTGGTGCCTGCTTCATCGGCATCGGCAGCCCTAACCGGGGAATGGGCACGTTTCAACCAGTGCCCGGACAACAACAGCGAAGTCGACCTCTGCGTCTATGCGGAAACGACCTCGGGGCTCTTCACCCTGGGGAAAAAATCCGTTCCGCTGAAAAACAAAGTGATTCTGCAGGGCGGCGCGATTGAGGGTGTCAACGAAGAACCGTTTGGTCCGCTGACCTTCGTCGGCGCTAGGAACGGGGAAACGCTGAGCAAGAGCCCGCAGCCAGTCCCGGGCGGACTGCTGGGCGTGACCGCGCCCACCTGGTGGCCGCAGGTTCTTCGGGACCTCTTCAACGAAACGATCAACAACGGCTTCACCGGCGTCAATGCCACGGTGGAACTGGCGGCGCCGGCCTCGGCGATCAACCTGAACCTCGCCAACACCGTCACCCAGTCGGGCATCGCATTGGAACTGCCGGTGAAAGTGAAGCTGGACAACCCCTTCCTGGGGAGCAATTGCTACATCGGCTCCAACTCGAACCCGATTCGTCTGAAACTGACGACCGGGACGACCTCCCCGCCGCCTCCGAACACGCCGATCTCAGGCTCCGCGGGAACGCTCGAAGGGCGCGAAGAATTCCGAATCATCGTCGCCAAAAACAACAAATTGGTCGACAACTCGTTTGCTGCTCCCGGCGCAAACGGCTGCGGAGGAATCCTCTTCTCCTGGGCCGTGGACCCGTTTGTCAACTCGATCGTCGGCGTGCCGTCCCCCGCGGGGACCAACACGGCGATCCTGGAAGGCACCACCTATCTCGGAGAAGCCAGTTACGTTCGTACGCTTCGCTAAGTAAGCAGCTATCCACTGTTCAGGCGCCCGTCCTCTTAGTGGGACGGGCGCCCTTTTTTTGAGATCCGCCCCTTGCGAGGACTTCTGCAGAGATCGGCCCAGCGCGGGACGGCGATCAACGGCTCTGCGTCACTTCGGTCCAGGACAGCGACGCCTTCCGGGGCGCCGACCAGATCGAGCACTCGGCGTACCTGCTCCGCAGCCAGATGGGAGTGCTGAGTTGAGCCTGCTACGGTGGACAAGTCGGGTTTGGCCCAACGCCACCCGAGAGGTTCCGTTTCCTCCGTGTGCCGTTTGGCGTGTAGGGGCCGCAGGATCTCCCTAGACGTTCAAATAAGGAGCACTTCAAATAATTTCGTTTGCCGATCTCGGCATCTCTCAGCCGGTGATCCATGCGCTCGCGCGTCGTGACATCACCCATCCGTTCCCCGTTCAGCAGCTGGTCATCCGCGATGCGCTCGCCGGACACGACCTCCTCGTCCAGTCCCCGACCGGGTCGGGCAAGACGCTCGCCTTCGGCATCCCGATGCTCGAGCGGCTCTCGCCCGAGCCCGGCCAGGTCGGCGCCCTCGTCCTCGCCCCCACCCGCGAGCTCGCCGGCCAGATCGTCGACGAACTGCGGCCGCTGGCGGAGACCCGCAGCCTCAGCATCGCCGCGATCTACGGCGGCGTCGGCTTCGGCCCGCAGATCAAGGCCGCGCGGAAGGCCGACGTCCTCGTCGCCACCCCGGGCCGCCTCGAGGACCTGATCGACCGCGGCGTCGTCTCCCTCGACGCGATCCGGATCCTCGTCCTCGACGAGGCCGACCGGATGCTCGACATGGGCTTCAAGCCCGCCGTCGACCGGATCGTCTCCCAGACCCCGCGCGAGCGCCAGACGCTGTTCTTCTCCGCCACCCTCGAGGGCGCAACCGGCAAGGTCGCCGCGGCCTACACCCGCGACGCCCGCCGCCACACCCATGCGCCCAAGGAGGCCAAGGCCGACATCGAGCACCGCTTCCTGGCGGTCGACAGCCAGGGCGAGAAGCTCGAGCACCTGGTCGCGCAGCTGCAGGACGGCGATTGCGGCCCGACCATCGTCTTCGTCCGCACCAAGCGCGGCGCCGACCGGCTGGTCAAGCGGCTGCGCGGGCGCCGGATCGAGGCGGTCGCGATGCACGGCGACAAGAGTCAGGGCCAGCGCGAACGCGCCCTCGCCCGCTTCGAGGACGGCCGCGTAGACGCCCTCGTCGCCACCGACGTCGCCGCCCGCGGCATCGACGTCGAGGGCATCACCCACGTGATCAACTACGACGCACCGGAGGACCGCGACTCCTACGTCCACCGGATCGGCCGCACCGGCCGAGCCGGCCGCAGCGGGACCGGGGTCAGCTTCGTCCTCGCCGACCAGGCCGCCGACGTCCGCCGCATGGCCGGAGATCTCGGCCTGGTCCGCGAGTTCGAGATGGCCCACGGCGGCGTCCAGGTCCAGGTCGAGTCCCGTCCGGCCCCACGGCGCCGCCGGAACCGGCGCAAGAGTCGGAGCCAGGCATGAGCCTCGCCACCTCGGCCAAGTGGACCTGCGCCGTCTGCGGCGTCTCGGCCAGCCGCAGCGACGCCGAATCGACGCCCCTCCCGGAGTTCTGGGAGACGGGCGACGACGGCACCTTCTGCCTCGGCTGCAGAAGGCACCGGGCGGCCGAAGCGGCCGCCGAGGCCGCTCCCGACACGGCCAACCGCGACGACCGCGCCAAACTGCGGCGGACGGCGATCATCGAGTTCGAGGTGCGACGGGCGCCGGAGAGGACCAACGGCTCGATCGCCAAGTCCAGCCGCTCCTCGATCCCCGCCGTCGTCGCCGCCCGGCGGCGCCTGGAAGGCGTCGGGAGCTAGCAGTGCCTTCCGCCGAGGCCGGGATCGGCCTCGCCCTGGGAGCGGCGGTGATGACCAACCTCGCTTCGCTGCTGAAGCACCGCGGCTGCCAGCAGGTTCCCCTGGTCGAGATCCGCAAGCCGCTTCGCAGCGCCCGTCGGCTCGCCGGCTCGCGGTGGTTCGCCGCGGGATGGGGGATCGCCGCGGCGGCCTGGCTGATCCACGTCGCCGCGCTGACGATGGCGCCGATCTCGCTGGTTCAGGCGGCCCTCGCCGGCGGCGCCGTCAGCCTCGCCATCCTCTCGCAGCGGCTCTTCGGCGACGCCGTCGAGCGCCGCCAGTGGCTCGCCCTGCTGCTGGGCGGGTCCGGGCTCTGCCTGCTGGCGCTGACGCTGCCGCGGATCGACGGCAGCCACTCCCAGTTCGCCCTTTCCGCAATCGTCGCCTTCGAGGGCGCCCTCGCCCTCCTCGCCGTCTGCCTCGCCTTCGGCTCCCGGCACCCGCGCCTGCTAGCCCGTCGCGGCGCCGTCCTGGCCGTCATCGCCGGGACCCTCTTCGCCTTCGCCGGGGTGGCGATCAAGGCACTGACCGGAGAGGGCAGCCTCTCCGTCCTCATCCTCGCGCCCTGGCTGGCCATGATCCTCGTCTGCGGCGCCCTCGCGCAGTACTCGGCGGTGGCCGCCCTGCAGCGCGGCGGCGCGGTCGAGACGATCGGGCTGATGGGCCTCGTCGCCAGCGCAACCCAGATCCTCAGCGGCGTCATCGTCTTCGGCGATCCCCTCGCAACCGGAACCGTCGGGATCGGCCTCCAGGCCACCGCCTTCGCCCTGGTCTGCGGCTCGGCGCTGTTCCTCCCGCCTTCGCGGCCGACGCCTCGACGGCTCATCGCCCGGCCCGCCTAGCCGCTACTCCCCGCGGAGCTCCTTCACCCGCTGGAAATCCCGTTCGTTCTGGTCGGCGTAGGCCTCGGCAAAGCGCGCCAGCGCCTTGTCGAAGGCATCTCCTTTGCCGAGGTAGGAGGCGATGCCGATGCGGTCGCCCGAGCGGGCGTGGGCCCGTGCCAGGGTTTCGCCGCACAGCGAGGCGTAGAGAGCGAGGCCCGGCGGGGACATCCGCTCGACTTCCGCCGACCCCTTGCCGTCCCAGAGCTGGCGCACGTAGAAGCAGCGGCGCTCGCCGTCCAGGCCCTTGGTCGCGACCCAGCCGAGGAAGACGTCGCTCGCCGCCTGCATCAGCCGTTGCCCCTCGACGACGCGGCGGCCATGGTTGCGGTAGGGGCTCGCTCCGACGTAGGGCTCCAGGACGGATGTCTGCGCTTCCTTCGCCTGCAGGAAGAGCGGGTCGCTCGAGTCCTTGCCGAGCAGCAGGACGATCCAGGCGCGGGTACCGACGCTCCCCACCCCGACCACTTTGCGGGCGGCGTGCACGTAACGGTAGGAGCCGGCAAGGCGGCGGCGGTCATGGGTCAGCGACTCGCGATAGGCACCGAGCACCGTCTGCAGCTGGGCTTCGGCCTCAGGGCCTTCTGCCAGCTCCTCGATCGGGGTGATCAGCGGCGGATCGCTGACGATGCGGATCTTCCCCTCCTCTTCGTAGGTGAGCTTCCCCAGCGCCCGCAGGCTGTCCTTGGCGCGAGCCTTGGCGAGGCTGCGCTCCACCCGGCGCAGGCTGCGGTCGTCCACCTGCGAGCGCAGGGCGGCAAGCGCGGGTTCGACGTCGAGTCGCGAGTACCAGACGTCGAGGTTCCGCATCCCGGCAAAGCGCCGCATCGCCTCACGGTAGGACCGCACCGCGGACTCGGTGGCCGCGCGCCGCTCCTCTTCGTCGAAGCCACGGTCCCTGCCGGCGATGGCGAGACTCGCGGCGAGGCGCTTCACGTCCCACTCGAACGGACCGCGGCAGGTCTCGTCGAAGTCGTTGCAGTCGAAGACGAGACGCCGGTCGGGCGCCGAGAAGATCCCGAAATTCGAGAGGTGGGCATCCCCGCACAGCTGCGCCCCGAACCCCACGGTCGGAGTCGTCGCCAGGTCCGCGGCCATGACCGCCGCCGCCCCGCGGAAGAAGGTGAACGGCGAGACCAGCATCCGCTCGTAGCGGATCGGCACCAGCTCCGGGACCCGGTTCTCGTCCTGCCGGGCGAGGATCGCGGCGGGATCGCGGGACGCGATCTCCCACTCTTCGTGGCCGGAGCGGGGCAGGCGGCTGCGTGCCTCCTTGCCGTCCAGCCCTTGACTATCGGTCTCGATTTGAACGGCCGACACGGAGCCAGTCTCCACCCGACTCGGGACTTCCGCAAGCGGGCGCGGACGGTGGCACTACCTTTGCGCGAATGCTTCCCGTTTTCGACGGACACAACGACGCGCTGACGCACGAGGACCACGCGGACCTGGCGACGGGTCGCAGCGGCGGCCATCTCGACCTGCCACGGATGCGCGAGGGCGGGATGCGGGGCGGCATCTTCGCCCTCTTCACCCCCTCGCCGGAGGAGCGCTCCGGACCGCGGCGGTTCGGCGGTCAGGCGTACCGGGAGCCATTGGCAAAGCCGGTGGAGCAGGGAGCGGCGGCGGCGCACGCGACCGCCGCCGCCGGCCGACTGCTGCGCCTCGAGCGCGAGGGGCACCTGAAGCTGGCACGCCGGATCGAGGACGTCGACGCCGCGCGTGACGAGGTCGCCTCCCCCCCGGTCGCGGTCCTCCACCTCGAGGGCGCTGAGGCAATCGATCCCGGGCTGGAGGCGCTCGACCAGTGGTACGCAGCGGGGCTGCGGTCACTCGGTCCGGTCTGGAGCAGGGCGAACGCCTTCGCCCATGGCGTCCCGTTCGTGTTTCCCTCGAGCCCCGACATCGGCCCGGGCCTGACCGACGCCGGCAGGGCCCTCGTCGCCCGCTGCGCCGAGCTCGGCGTCCTCGTCGACCTCAGCCACATGAACGCGGCCGGGTTCTGGGACGTGGCCCGGCTGGAACCGGGGCCGCTGGTAGCGAGTCACTCCGGCGCCCACGCCCTCTGCGCCGCCTCCCGCAACCTCACAGACGAGCAGCTCGACGCGATCGGCGGCAGCGGCGGGCTGGTCGGCATCGTCTTCGCCACCGCCTTCCTGCGGCCGGACTTCGGCGACACGCCGGAGACGCCGCTGGCGCTGATCGTCGAGCACGTCCGCTACGTCGCCGAGCGGATCGGGCCGCAGCACGTCGCCCTCGGCTCGGACTTCGACGGGGCGACGATCCCCGCGGAGCTGGGCGACGTCGCGGGCCTGCCGAAGCTGGTCGAAGCCCTCCGCCGCACGGGCTTCGGCGAGGATGAGCTGGCGGCGATCTGCTGGCACAACTGGCGGCGGGTCCTCGACGCCTGGTGGCGATGACCGAGCTCAACCCGAAAGCGGAACCTTCAGCAACAGCTCGGTGCCGCGTCCCCTGCCGGTCCGCAACTGCATGTAGTCGGCGAGCGACCCCATCAGGATGAACCCGAGACGGAGGCTGCTGGGACGAGCGCCGACGGGAGGCCGGATCCCGGTGCCGCTGTCGCGCACGGTCACCGTCAGCTCCCCATCTTCCTCGTCCATCTCGACCTCCATCGGGCGATCGGCCGCACCCTCGGGGTAGGCGTGGCGGACGATGTTGGAGCACGCCTCCGAGACGATCGTCTTCAGGTCGTCGACTCCCGGTGCGGAGAGCCCGAGCCCTTCGGCGTAGAGCGCTGCTTCGTCACGAGCCTGGCGCACGTTCTGCGGCTCCGCGACCAGCTTGAGGGAAAGGGTTGCCGCGGCCTGCATCGCTCACCTCTCAGATTGGAAGGGCGGATACCCTGGTCTACCCAGTAGTAGGGAGCGAAAACGGGCTCAGAGCCAGCCCGACCGCTTGAAGCGCCAGTACAGATAGAGGCAGATCGAGAGCATGACCGCCAGCGCGAGCGGATAGCCGAAGCTCCAGCGGAGCTCGGGCATGTGTTTGAAGTTCATCCCGTAGATCCCCGCGAGCATGGTCGGGACCGCGGCGATCGCGACCCAGGCCGAGATCTTCCGCATGTCTTCGTTCTGGCGCATCGAGACCTGGGTCAGGTTCGCTTCCAGAGCGCTGTCGAGCAGCTGGCGGAAGGACTCGATCCTGGTGGTGACCCGCCGCAGGTGATCTTCGACGTCGCGGAAGTACTCGTGAAGCTCTTTCGGAATCGCGGCGAAATTGCCGCTGCAGAGTTCTTCGAGCGCTTCTCCGAGCGGCGTCGCGGCAGCCTGGAATTCGAGCACCTCGCGCTCGAGTTTGTAGATCCGCTGCGTCGGGTTCTGACCTTCGCCGAAGACCTGCAGCTCGACTTCGCGCACGTCCTCGTCGAAGCCCTGGGCCGCTTCGATGTAGCGGTCGACGACGTGGTCGACGATCCCGTAGAGCACCGCCCCAGGCCCGTGGCGGAGCAGGTCCGGGCGGGCCTCCAGCCGCTCCCGCACCGGCGCCAGATCACCCTTGCCATGGCGGACGGTGATGACGAATCCCGAGGCGACGAAGATCGAGAGCTCGCCGACGTCGATCACCTCCTTCGGGTCGACGTAGCGCGCCGGCTTGACCACGACATGGATGGTTTCCCCGTAGGCCTCCAGCTTCGGCCGCTGATGAGCCCGGACCGCGTCCTCGACCGCCAGCTCGTGCAGCCCGAACTCCGCGGCGATCGCTTTGAACTCAGCCTCGCTCGGCTCGAATACGCCGACCCAGACGAAGGTCCCCCTTCCATCGCTCGCTGCCTCTCCTGCACGCTCCAGCGAGAGATCGCCCTCCCGTCGTTTCCCGTCTACATATGCCGCGCAGTCGACGATCATCGCTGCAGTATCGCGCCCGCCCGCTGAGGGTGACACGAGACACACCGGCAGTGCGGTTTAACCAAATTTTGTGGAGTGTTCATAGCTCCCTCTCTGGTACAAGCGGTTCTTCCAAAGGGAGAGTTCCGTCGCGGTCGCAACGCTCGGCCGCGGCTTAATCCAGTTGAAAGGACCAGTCAATGAGAAGGCTATTTCTAGCCGGCGCGTTGCTGCTTGCAATGCTGATCCCGGCTTCCTCGGCGTCCGCCGCTCTTGAAGGCGAATACGCCCGCTTCAAAACCTGCCCGCTGAGTAATCCCGAAGTCAACGCCTGCATCTACGCGGAAAGCACCGCCGGCAGCTTCACCACCGGAGCCAAAACGGTTCCGCTGAAAAACCCCGTCATCTTGAAGGGCGGCGTTCACTCGACCACGGGGAATGCCCTTGGCGAACTGACCTTCATCGCGCCGACCGACGGCGTCACGCTTTCGAAAACGGCGCAACCCGTTCCGGGCGGACTGACGGGCATCGTGGCACCGAGCTGGTGGCCGCAGTTCCTGCGGGACCTGTTCAACGAAACGATCAACAACGGCTTCACCGGCGTCACTGCGACCGTCGAACTGACGGGCCCGGCCCCGTCGGTCAAACTCAGCATCCTCAACACCCTCACCGGTTCGGGGACGGCGCTCGGCATGCCGGTGAAAATCAAGTTGAGCAACCCGTTCCTCGGTAGCAGCTGCTACATCGGCTCGAGCTCGAACCCGGTCCAGCTCAACCTGATCACGGGGACGACCTCGCCGCCGCCTCCGAACAGCCCGATCTCGGGCAACCCGGGCACGATCGAACCGATCGACGGCGGGAACATCCTCGCCCTGAAAGGCAATCGCCTCGTCGACAATTCATACGCGGCTCCGGGCGCGAATGGGTGCGGCGGGCTCTTCTCGTTCCTCATCGACCCGTTCGTCAACTCGATCGTCGGCGTCCCGTCGCCGGCGGGCACCAACACGGCCATCCTCGAAGGCACGAATTACGTCGCGGATGCAAATGCGGTCCGAGCGCACCAGTAGCGCCGGGTAACTACCCGATCAATGCAAGGCGCCCGTCTCGGACGGGCGCCTTTTTTGTTGCTTGCAGGCACCCGCCTGACTGGCGCGCCTCGTGCTCTCCGGGGGGCGCTTTGCACGTCTGCATTGCTTTGTCCTTTCTTTTCTGCTAGAGATTTCCCAATTGGAGCGAGCCTCGTTCCAATGCAGGGAACAAATGGAGAGGTCGCCTCGCGGCCTCTTCTCAGGAGAAAGGACCAGTCAATGAAGCGGCTAATTACGGCCTTTGCGCTGCTTGCCGCGATGGCGCTGCCTGTTTCGGCGAGCGCCGCCGTGCATCATCCCACCGGAGCTTTTGCGAACTTCGGCGAATGCCCCCTCAGCAAATCAACCGTGTTTGCGTGTCTCTACTCGGAAACCGTAGGCGGGTTTATCCAGACCGGCAAAAAAACCGTGCCGATCAAAAACCCGGTCGTGTTGCAGGGAGGGCTTGAACTCACCGGAAGCGGGGCTACGCCTTTCGTCCCCGCCGAGGGGGGCAACACCCTGACCAAGGTGCCGCAGCCGGTGCCCGGAGGCCTGCTCGGCATCACCGCGCCGACCTGGTGGCCGTCGATCCTGCGGGATCTGTTCAACGAAACCATCAACAACGGCTTCACGGGCGTCACCGCGACGATGGAACTCGTCGGGCCCGCGCAGGTCAACCTCAATGTGCTGACCACCGGCAACGCGGTCGTGCTGCCGGTCCGGGTGAAGCTGAGCAACCCGTTCCTGGGTAGTGGCTGCTACATCGGCTCCAGCTCGAGCCCGATCCGGCTCAACCTTACGGCCGGCACGACGTCGCCGCCGCTGCCGAATAAACCGATCACCGGTTACCCCGGCAACGGCAGCGAAAGCGAAGGCGGAGCGCTGAGCACGATCACCGGTCAGAAACTGGTCGACAACGCGTTCGCTGTTCCGGGCGCCAACGGCTGCGGGGGGATTCTCTTCTCCTGGGCCGTCGATCCGTTCGTCAATGAAATCGTCGGCGTGCCGTCGGCGGCAGGAACCAACACCGCTGTGCTCGAAAACAATTTGAAGCTTGCCGATCCGGCAGCTGTCAAAGCCAGCGAATAAAGCGAGAAAACCGTTTGGAAGCGCCCGCCATTGGCGGGCGCTTTTTTTCTCGGGCGCGCCTCGCGCCCCGACCTGGACGGCGGGCGCGAGAGATCCGATTCCCCAGCGGATCCACACATATAGAGATGCGCGCCTCTCCTCCCCTTGGCGATTCCCCCAGAAGCGCTGGCTTCTTTGCCGGGCTTCTCTCTCACCGGAGAGACCGGCGCAGGCTAATCGATTGCGCCAATTGAATCAATCCCCAAAAGTGAGGAGGGTTGATTGGATGGGGTTTCTTACGTCAGGTCAGGGCCGGTTGCGCGCTGGGCAGCGCGCTGAGCACCTTGTCCGCCACGGACTCACCCGTGAGGCCGACCTCGGCACGTAGCAGCGCCGGCTTGCCGTGGGTGACGTAGGAATCGGGAAGGCCGATCCGCAGGACCCTGGCCCTCTCGCCCGGGCTCTCGGCAAAGGCGTCCTCGAGGTGCTCGAGCACCGCGGAGCCGAACCCGCCCGGGAGCGCGTTCTCCTCGATCGTCACCACCAGCTCGTGTTCGCGCGCCAGCCGCTCGACCAGCTCGCCGTCGATCGGCTTGGCGAAGCGAGCGTCGGCGACCGTCGCCTCGAGCCCGTGCTTCTTCAGGATCTCTGCCGCCTCCTGGGCGACGGTGACGCCATAGCCGTACCCCAGCAGCGCGACGCGGTCGCCCGCGGCCAGGATCTCGCCTTTGCCGATCGGCAGCAGCTCCGGCTTCGCCGGCAGCTCGGCCCCCTCCGCCGCCCCGCGCGGATAGCGCAGCGCCGCCGGCCCGTCGTGGGCGATCGCGGTGTGGAGCATGTGGACCAGCATCGCCTCGTCGCGCGGCGCCATCACGACCACGTTCGGGATCGGGCGGAAGTAGGAGACGTCGAAGGCGCCGTGGTGGGTCGGGCCGTCGTCGCCGACGAGACCGGCACGGTCCATCGCGAAGGTGACGTCGAGGTCCTGCAGGCAGACGTCGTGGACGATCTGGTCGAAGGCGCGCTGGAGGAAGGTCGAGTAGATCGCGCAGACCGGCTTCGCGCCCTGCAGCGCCATCCCTGAGGCGAGCAGGACCGCGTTCTGCTCGGCGATGCCGACGTCGTAGTACTGCTCGGGGCGCTCGTCGCAGAGCTTCTGCAGGCCGGTCCCACCCGCCATCGCCGCGGTGATCCCGACCACCCGCTCGTCGGCCTCGGCCTCGGCGACGATCGCGTCGCCGAAGACCTTCGTGTACTGCGGTGGCGCGCTCGCCGCTGGCGGCTTCTCGAGCAGCTCGATCCCCTCCGGCGAGTCGGTTTCGGTCACCGGCACCGGCTTCGGCTCCTTCACCGCGGGCCGACCTTCGACGATCGAGTTCGGCTTCGCCGCGTGCCACTCCTCCATCGACTCCAGGCCGCCTTCCTCGGCCGGCGTGAAGCCCTTGCCCTTGACGGTGTGGATGTGGACGATGACCGGGCGGTCAGCCGCGAAGGCCTCGCTCAGCGCCTCCCGCAGCGCGTGCACGTCGTGACCGTCGATGACCCCCATGTAGGCGAGGTCGAGCTCCTCGAAGAAGAGCCCCGGCGCCCAGTAGGCCTTGATCGCCGCCTTGATCTCCGGCCCCAGCCGCTCGATCCGCCTGCCGAGGCCGAGCGGCAGTTTCGTCAGCCGGTCCTCGACCCCCTCGCGGGCGTGCCAGAGGCGCGGGTTGAGGCGGATGCGGTTGAAGTAGCGCGAGAGGGCGCCGACGTTGGGCGAGATCGACATCCCGTTGTCGTTGAGGACGATGACCACGGGCGTCTGCAGCCCCCCGGCCGCGTGGAGGGCCTCGTAGGCGACTCCCCCGGTGAGGGCGCCGTCGCCGATCACGGCGGCGACCCTGCCGTCGGGGCCGATCCCCTTGCGCATCGCCTCTTTCAGCCCGACCGCGTAACCGATCGAGGTCGAGGCGTGGCCGGCACCCATGATGTCGTGCTCGGACTCGAAGATCGAGCAGAACGGGGCGAGGCCGTCGTACTGGCGGATCGTCGGCAGCTGGTCGCGCCGGCCGGTGAGGATCTTGTGCGGGTAGGCCTGGTGGCCGACGTCCCAGAGGACCTTGTCGCGGGGCGAGTCCAGCAGGCTGTGGAGGGCGACGGCGAGCTCACAGGTGCCGAGATTGGCGCCGAAGTGGCCGCCGATCTCGCCGATCGTGTCGATGATGTAGGTGCGCATCTCCTGCGCCACCTGCTGCAGCTGCTCATCATCGAGAGTGTGCAGGTCCTCTGGGCCGTCGATCTTCGGCAGCAGCGGCTCCTTCGTCTCGTCTCTGTCGTCTTCGTTGCCCTGGGTGGGGGGCTTTTCGCTCATTCGTTCCTCGTGAAGATGTAGTCGGC
>Ga0157370_10005467_pt1 | contig 14249 bp, 15 predicted proteins | sample C35metaG_FD_113463 | JGI IMG/M metagenome (GOLD analysis project Ga0157370, IMG submission 113463) | Corn rhizosphere microbial communities from Kellogg Biological Station, Michigan, USA - C3-5 metaG | ecosystem: Host-associated > Plants > Roots > Rhizosphere > Soil | place: USA: Michigan...
ACGATGGGCACCCAGGGGATGAAGGCCTCGCTGATCAGCCGCGAGGTGATCGCCGACTCGATCGAGCTGATGGCGCGTGGCTACCAGTTCGACGCGATCGTCGCGCTCTGTGCCTGCGACAAGACGATCCCGGGCTGTGCGATGGCATTGACCAGGCTCGACGTGCCTTCCGTCCTGCTCTACGGTGGCTCGATCGCGCCGGGGCGCTGGCACGGCCGCGACGTGACGATCCTCGACATCTTCGAGGCCGTCGGCGCGCACGCCGCCGGGGACCTGACCGACGAGGAACTGAACGAGCTCGAGGGCGTGGCCAGCCCCGGCGCCGGCGCCTGCGGTGGCCAGTTCACCGCCAACACGATGGCCTGCGCCTTCGAGGCGCTCGGAATCATCCCGGGTGGCTCGGCGATGGTTCCGGCCGAAGACGACGAGAAGGGCAGCGTCGCCGAGAAGATCGGCGAGCTGGTGATGCGGGTGCTGGCCGAGGACCTCAAGCCGAGCCAGGTGATCACCCGCGACTCGCTGGAGAACGCGATCGCCTGCGCCTGCGCCTCGGGCGGCTCGACCAACGTCGTCCTGCACCTGATCGCGCTCGCCCACGAGGCCGGGATCGAGCTGGGCATGGACGACTTCGAGCGGATTTCGCGCAAAACCCCGCTCCTCGCCGACCTGAAGCCGGGTGGACGCTTCGTCGCCACCGATCTCTACCGCGCCGGCGGCGTGCCGCTGATCCTCAAGCGCCTCGCCGAAGCGGGGAAGTTGCACGAAGACGCGATCACGGTCAGCGGGCGAACGATCGGGGAAGAGGCCGACGCGGCCGAGGAGGCCGCGGATCAGGAGGTCGTGCGGCCGCTGTCGGATCCGCTCAAGTCCGAAGGCGGCCTGGCGATCCTGCGCGGCAATCTCGCCCCCGACGGTGCGGTGGTCAAGCTTGCCGGCACCGAGCGCAAGAAGCAGGTCGGCCCGGCTCGTGTCTTCGAGTCCGAAGAGGAGTGCTTCCGCGCCGTCAAGGAGCAGGCGATCCGACCCGGCGACATCGTCGTGATCCGCAACGAGGGCCCGGTTGGCGGCCCCGGCATGCGCGAGATGCTGCAGGTAACGGCGGCGATCGTCGGCGAGGGCCTGGGCGAGGAGGTGGCGCTGCTCACCGATGGGCGATTCTCCGGTGCCACTCGGGGCTTGATGGTCGGCCATGTGGCCCCGGAGGCGGTGAAGGGTGGCCCGATAGCGGCTATCCGCGAGGGTGATGAGATCTGCCTCGACGTCGACGCGAGGCGCCTCGACGTCGCACTCTCCGACGAGGAGATTGCCAAGCGAGTCGCCGAATACGAGCCGCCCGAGCCGCCCTACGAGCGTGGCGTGATGGCGAAGTACGCGGCGACGGTCTCGTCCGCCGCCCAGGGCGCGATCACCTGATGCACTTGGTGCAGCGCGTATCTGCGTCTTCGCTCGCTCGCGTGCAGAGCGCGCCATGCTCCCCGCGTCCCTGATCTGCCTGCACCACGCAGGTCAGGCCAAGAAGTCGTCGAGCAGCTGGTTGAAGCGCTCCGGCCGCTCCATCTGCGGCACGTGACCGGTGCGCTCGAACAGCTCCAGTCGGGATTCCGGGATCAGGCGGTGGTAGCCGATTGCCGCCTCGACCGGGACTATGTGGTCGTTGAGGCCCCAGACGACCAGGGTAGGAATCTCGATCTCGGTCAGCCGGTGGCGGGTGTCGTAGCCGCCGATCGCACGGGTAGCGCTGGCGAAGCCCGGCGCCCTCAAGCCCGGCTCCATCTGCTCCTGGAGCAACTCGGGCCGCACGCGGTTGGGGTAATGGAAGATGCGGCCGAAGGCGAGCTCGCGGCCCCTGTCGCGATTGAGCCAGACGCGGCGCGGGCCGGCCATGAAGGCCATCGCTGCTTCGAACAGCCTGACGGTTGCTTCGAGTCGTCGTCCCTGCGCCTCGGCGAAGCTGATTCCCGCCGCCGAGACCAGAACCAGCTTCTCGAAGCGGGAGGGCCGCTCGATCGCCGCCTCGGTGGAGACGAAGCCGCCCATTGAGTTGCCGACCAGGGCGGCAACGCGGTCGATGCCGAGCTTCTCGCAGAAGTCGTGGATCAGCCGGCCGTAGCTGGGCATGTCGATCGGCCAGGAGGGCATCGGGCTGTCGCCGAAGCCGGGCAGGTCGAGGGCGATCGCCCGGTGGGTGCGCCCGAAGTGGGGGAGGTTCTCGAGCCAGTTGCGCCAGCAACCGCCAAGGCCGTGGACGAAGAGGATCGGCTCGCCCGCGCCGATCTCGGCGTAGTTCACCTCGGCGCCGGGAAGCTCGACGCGGTGCAGGTGCTCGCGCCAGTCGACCTTCAGCCAGTCCGGATCGGGGTTCCCGTAGTCGGAGGCCGGGAACGCGACCGAGCCGCTCAGCACGGTTCCCGAATCAGGCATATCCCATCCGTTCGAGGACCGGTATCTCGCGGATCTGCGGCGGCTGCAGGTGGTCCCAGAGGATGCCGCGGGGACGCTCGTACTGGCGCTCGACCTCGATCACCGCGCGCGGCGTCGCGATCAGATCGACGGGAAGGTCGTGTGAGATGACCGGCAGATGGCGGCGGACGATCTGGATCGGGTGGACGGTGGTGGCGATCGTCGTGTGGTCGTCGATCTTGCCGGCGTCGATCAGGATCCCGTACTCGAGGTCGTTGTAGCCGCCGCCCTTGCCGATCCTGGCGCCGCTCAGGTTGACCGCAACCGAGCCGGTGAGGACGAAGTCGATCTCGGGCAGGTCGTCGAGGGCGACCACGCGTCCGTGCTTGAGCGCGCCCTTGATCGTCGCCGCCTCCTTCATCGCCGCTTTCGAGAGCCGCTTCGGCTCGAGCACGCGAAACGGGTGCGGGTCGCGCAGGCGGGGCACCGCCATGATCAGTGTCTTGCCCTCTTCCAGGGCTGTGCGCCGGGCGTGGGTCTGGGGAGAGTCGGGGTTGGCCTTGATCACGCGCGCGCGCTTCCAGAGGCGGTTGCCGGCGAGCTTCTCGGCCGCCAGGCGGGCCCCGGCGAAATTGGGGATGCGACCCTCGGCTCCCGGGAAGCGGGAAACGCCCTCCCGGTCCATCGCCTTCCAGATCTCCTTGCGGATCCCATCCTTGCCGGCCACCGGCGAAACATATCCGTCGGAACGACCGACTTGTGTGCCTAATATTTCAATATCGGGCGTGGAGCCAAAATCGCCGTGGTTGCGGGCGTCCTCGTCTTGCTCGTCGCGGTCGTGGCCGCCTTTGCCTATGACCGCTCCCAGGACGGCAAGATCGCCGACGGGGTGACGATCGGCGGCGTCGACGTCGGCGGCATGGACGAAACGGAAGCCGAGCAGGCGGTCCGTCGGCAGCTCCTGGCGCCGCTGCGCCACTCGCTCGTCGTCGCCTACGACGGTCGCAGGTGGTCGCCGGAGGGCAGGCAGCTGAGGGTGCACGCCGACATCGACGGCGCCGTCGATGAAGCGTTGGCGAAGAGCCGCGAAGGCGGTTTGCCCGGACGGACGATCCGTTACGTGACCGGCGGCAACCTCGACGAAAGCCTGCCTGCGGGGGTCGCCTACTCGCGGCAGGCGGTGAATCGCTTCGTGCGCCGTGTGGCGTCGGCGGTCGACCGTCCGGCCGTCAACGCGCACGTCGACCCGACGGCCGACTCGCTCGAAGTCGTCGCCGGCGAAAACGGGCGCAAGCTTCGCGACGTGCTGCTGACGCGGCAGCTGAACGCTGCGGTTCTCAACGCGGGCGCCGACCACACGATCGCCGCCCGAACGCACTCGATCCCGCCCCAAGTGACGAAGAGCGAAGTTGCTGCCCGCTACCCGTCCTACCTCACCCTCGACCGCGCGACCTTCACCCTGCGCCTCTGGGAACACTTGAAGCTGGCCAAGTCCTACACGGTCGCCGTTGGCCAGGAAGGCCTGGAAACCCCGGAAGGGCTCTACCACATCCAGGAAAAGCAGGAAAACCCCTCCTGGCACGTCCCCAACTCAGCCTGGGCGGGGAGCCTGGCGGGGCAGGTGATTCCGCCCGGTCCCGAGGATCCGATCAAGGCGCGCTGGATGGGGATCTTCGAAGGCGCGGGCATCCACGGCACCGAAGAGACCGAATCGCTGGGCAGCGCCGCCTCCCACGGTTGCGTGCGGATGTCGATTCCGGATGTGGAAGAACTGTATGACCGCGTAGAAGTAGGCACTCCGATTTACATTGGGTGAGGACGCTGCAAACCTGCGCATCTCGGGGTCCTCGGTCGACTCATCGGGTCACGTGCGAGAGGCCCGATAACCGGCGCATATCGGCGTCCTCGGTCGCTCGCGTGCAGAGCGCGCCACGCTCCCTGCGTCCACCGATCCGCTTGGTTCTCGGGCCTCTCGCAGGACGTCGAAAGGCGAAGCAGAATTCACCTTTGTGAACTGGGAAGAGGCGCTTGTCGCCTTCGATCGAGACTTGCAGGCACGAAGCCTCGCCGAGCGCACGCGCAAGGCCTATGGGGTCGATCTAGGTCAGTTCGTTGACTGGGCAAAGGAGCGGGGGTCGCAGCCAGGCGAGGTGCGCCACCGCGACGTGCGGCGCTACGGCGCGGGGCTCTCTTCCGACGGCGCGGCGGCGGCGACGGTGGCGCGCAAGCTCGCCGCGATTCGCGGTCTCTTCGACTTCCTCGTGCGCACCGAACGGGTGGGGCAGAACCCCGCCGACCTCGTCTCCAGCCCGAAGCGCGAGCAGAAGCTGCCGCGAGTGCTGACCGGCGAGCAGATGCGATCCTTGCTGGAGCGGATTCCGGCACGCACGTCGCTCGAGCTGCGCGATCGGGCAATGCTGGAGCTGGCCTATTCCTGCGGCCTGCGCTGCGAGGAGATCGTCAATCTCGACCAAAGCTCCTTCGACTTCGAGACCGAGCAGCTGCGCGTGGTCGGCAAGGGCTCCAAGGAGCGGCTGCTCCCGGTCGGCGAGCCGGCCCAGCGGACTCTGCGTCGCTACCTCGAGCGCGGCCGCCACGCCCTCTCGGGCGACCCACGCGAGCCGGCCCTGTTTCTCTCCAAGAGCGGTCGTCGGCTCTCCAACTCCGATGTCACCCGCCGCCTGTCTCTCTGGGTGCGGGAGGCGGCGCTCGCCGCCGGCGTCTCGCCGCACTCGCTGCGGCACAGCTTTGCCACCCACCTGCTCGAAGGGGGGGCGGACCTGCGGACGATTCAGGAGCTGCTCGGCCACGCCTCGATTTCGACCACGCAGGTCTACACCCGCGTCGACGCCGCGCGCCTCCGGGAGGCGTACGCTGCTACCCATCCACGTGCTTGAACCCCAAATGTTGCCCCGGCGGCCATAGAATCGACCGAAGTTCATGGAAACCGGCGTAAAAGAGGTTGAGCTTCGCGATCTGTGGCGTCGCTACAAGGACGATGGCGACCGCACCGCGCGGGAGCGGCTGGTGGTCGCCTACTCGCCGATGGTGAAGTTCGTCGCCGGTCGCCTCGGTGCCGGGCTGCCCTCGCACGTCGACGACGCAGACCTGATCTCCTACGGCCTGATGGGCCTGATCGGCGCGATCGAGCGCTTCGAGCCCGAGCGGGGGATCAAGTTCGAGACCTTCGCGATGACGCGCATCCGCGGCGCGATCATCGACGAGCTGCGCTCGCTTGACTGGGTGCCGCGTTCGGTCCGCTCGCGTGCCCGGGAAATCGAGGCGGCGCAGACCAAGCTGGAGCATGAACTTCAGCGGGCGCCGACCGAGGCGGAGCTGGCGGCCAAAGTGGGGCTGAGCGAGGAGGAACTGCAGACTTCGCTGCTCGAGATCGCCAACTCCTCCGTCTACGCGTTGGACGAGCTGTGGACGATCTCCGACTCTTCGGGCGACTCGGTGTCGCTGCTCGACACGATCTCCGACCCTCGTGCCGAAGACCCGCAGGAATCGCTCGCCAGCAGTGAGATCAAGGATCGACTCACCGAGTCGATCGCCGGACTGCCCGAGCGCGAGCAGCTGGTCGTCGCCCTCTACTACTACGAGAACCTAACGCTGCGTGAGATCGGCGAGGTTCTCGGCGTCACCGAGTCGCGTGTCTCCCAGCTGCACACGAAGGCCGTCATGCGGCTCAAAGGTTCCTTGCAGGAGGTTTAGCCTTGGCACGCGTGGCACTGCGCATCTCTGCGTCCGCGGTCGCTCGAGTGCGGAGCACGCCATGCTCTCTGCAGCGTTGATCTGCTTGGCCACGCACGCCAGGGCATCTACTAACGTGACGGGATGAGTCCCGACGAGACTTGCGCGGTCTGCGGACGCACGATCCTGGCCGGCGAGCGCACCCGCAGCTACATGAGTCCGAAGGAGGGCCCGCGGCCGGTCTGCGACTTGTGCCGGCCGCGCGCGGAGCAGCTCGGCTGGGTCGACCCGGCGGCGCCTGGCGCCAACGTGGGTCGCCGTCCGGAGCCGGAGCGAACCGAGTCGCCGGCGGGGCGGCTCGAGCGGGCTGTTGCCCGCTTCAATTCAAGCGATGCCGCGCGGACAGTGGGCGGCCTGATGCGGACCCTGGGGCAGCCGCAGGTATCGATCGGCTCGGCCGCCGGTTCGCCGAGCGCGGTACGGATCACCGTCGCCTGGGAGCTGTGCTGGTATCAGTGGGGAGTCGACCTTGGCGACGAGATGCGTGCCGTCTTCCAGCTCGACAAAGGCAGCGAGGTCGAGCAGCTCGACGGCTCGGCCAGGCAGTGGAACGCGAGGGCAGGGGAGGGCGGGACGCTCGGCCTCGGCCTTCCGCGCGGGGATCGAACCCCCGACGGCGAGCCCGTTGGCTGAGCCCTTGACCAAGCTGGTCGTCAACGTCGATGGCGGCGCCCGTGGCAACCCGGGCCCGGCGGCGATCGGGGCGGTGGTTCAGAGCGCCGAGGGCGAGATGCTCGAAGAGCGCGGCGAGCGGATCGGCGTCGCAACCAACAACGTCGCCGAGTACAAGGCGCTACTGCTCGGAATCGGGTTGGCCGCTGCACATGGCGCGAGCGAGGTCGAGCTGGTCGGGGACTCTGAGCTGATCGTGCGCCAGGTCAAGGGCGAGTACAAAGTCAAGGACGCGACGATGCGTAAGCTGCACAGCGAGGTGAAACGCGCCCTACAGCCCTTTGAGAAGTGGTCGATTCGCCATGTGAGGCGCGAGCGGAACGCCGAGGCCGACCGGCTTGTCAACGCCGCGCTGGACGGGGCGGATGGCTGACGTCGACTCGATCGATCCTCGTGTCGACATCGGCCACGTTCATCTCAAAGTGGCCGATCTCGACCGGGCGCTGGACTTCTACTGCGGTGTGCTCGGCTTCGAGTTGCAACAGCGGATCGGCGACGACGCAGCTTTCGTCTCGGCCGGTGGCTACCACCACCACATCGGCCTCAACACCTGGCACTCGAAGGGGGCGCCGCGGCCACCGGCGCGGAGCACCGGGCTCTTTCACGTCGCGATCCGATACCCCGACCGGCGCTCGCTCGCCGATGCGCTGCGGCGGCTCACGCAAGCAGGCGTCCCGCTCGGCGGCGCGTCCGACCATGGTGTCAGCGAGGCGATCTACCTGGACGACCCCGATGGCAACGGGATCGAGCTCTATCGCGACCGGCCCCGCGAGGAGTGGCCGCACACCCCTGGCGGGGAGGAGATCGCGATGGTCACCGAACCTCTGGACCTCCACGATCTCCTCAGCGAGCTCGACTGATCTTTGCCTATGCGCCGAGGATCGCTTCCACCAGGTTCGGCTTGAACGCTTCAGTCCCATGGACCAGCTGCAACGCGCCGAAGGCGCTGTTGGCGTGCAGGTAGGCGAGCTCTTTGCCGATGTCGCCGACCCCGTTGGTCCCGGCCAGCGGCGCCAGCTGAAGCGTGCTGAGGATGCCGATCGCTTCGCCGGAGTCATTGAGGAAGCCGCTGCCGGAGTCGCCCGGCACGCCCGGGGTCAGCGTGACCACGATGTGGCTCCAGCCGCCGCCTTCGTTCTGGACGACGATGCCCTGCTTGGGGCTGAGCCTGGTTACGCCGCCGCGCAGCTCCGAGTTGCCATATGAGTAGACGGTCGAGCCGAGGTCGCCGACGGTGCCGACCCCGGTCGGCCCGCCGAAGCCCGGCACCGAGGGGTTGACGCTTCCGACATCGGCCGGGTCGATCCTGATCAGGGCCAGGTCGTTGTAGGCACAGGCGTCGGGGTCGGCCTCGCCCTTTTCCTGCATGGTCAGCCAGGAGTTGTAGACCAGCGTGCCGGGCCTGCTCGCGCCGGTCACTTCGATCGGGGTGCCGAGCGGCAGCGAGCCGCTGCTGCAGCCGTCGGTTTCGGTCTGTCCGCCGGTGCCGGAGCAGTGCGCGGCCTGACCGAGGTAGACGGCGGAGCCTTCCTGGAAGACGAAGTTCGAGGTGCACTGGGCGCCCGCGGTGAAGACCTGCACGCCGGGATGGATCGTCGCCGTTTTGGCTGGGGCCCAGGCCGGTGAAGAGGCGGGCGAGAGCGCCACGATCGAAAGGGCGGCGAGGACGGTGAGAAGCGCGGTCTTGACTGGGCTCATTTGGCCTCCTTCGCTCTGCCCCTCGCGGGCCGGAGCGCCTGTTGGGGGTGAAATGTCTGCTACCCAATAATTGGTAGGAATATGCAGTCGCCGGTCTTGAGGAGCAACTACGGATGAATTGGGCGCCCCACCGCCGTAGTCTCGATCCATGTTCCATAGCGCGACCGAGCAAGCAGGCTTCCCGTGGAAGCTCTGGCTGCTGATCGGCTGCGTGGGCTGGATCGTCCTCATGGTCGCGATCGGAACCCCGATCGGGATCCTGATGACGCCGGCATTCGGCCCGATCTGCGGCTGGCTTGTCGGAGGGCTCGTCTATCAGCTGACCGGCGTCGTAACCGGGCGCTGACCACGAGAAGGGATAGAATCCCGCTCCGCGCGGCTGTAGCTCAGCTGGCTAGAGCGTCTGCTTGCCATGCAGAAGGTCGTGGGTTCGAATCCCATCAGCCGCTTTTTCGCGAATGCCCTGCACGTGGGCGGGTCGGGTCTGGCACGGGAGCCTGGAATCCGATCAAACCATCCCCGCATATCGCCGGAGAAGAGGCCCACCAGTCAACACGACAAACACGCCGTGTGCGTCTACTGGCTCACCAAGGAGGCGGGGTACAAGGCTACGCCGGAGGCCGTCAACACGTGCCACCAAGGGGTGAACTGGAAGCGGCCCGCCGACCTGCGCACCGCGCTCCGCCTGACGGCCAGCAAGAAAGGCTGGATCGACACGGCGGACTCCGCGGACATCACGATCACTACCTCCGGTGAAGACCACGTCCGGTACGACCTTCCGAAGCCCGCAAAGAAATGACTGAGGGAGAGGGCGGCCTCGTTCGCGGGGACGTCTTTTCGGCACTCCCCGCGCGGCTGCGCCGGGAACTGGTCGGCTCCTTCTCCGAGATCGTCAAGAACTTCGCCGAGCGGCGGTGGGAGCCGGCAGAGCTCAACGGCGGAAAGCTTTGCGAGGTTGCATACTGCGTTGTGAAGGGGATGGCCGATGGGAAGCTCCCCACTCGAGCGGCCAAGCCGAAGAACATGGTGGATGCCTGCCGCGCGCTCGAAAGCCAGAGTGGCCCGCCCCGATCGGTCCGCATCCAAATCCCGCGGATGATCGTCGCGCTCTACGAGGTCCGAAACAATCGCAACGTCGGACACGTGGGCGGTGATGTGGACCCGAACCACATGGACGCCGTCGGCGTACTCCAAATGTCGAAGTGGATCGTCGCCGAGCTGATCCGGGTCCTCCACGAACAGCCGGTTGACGAGGCCGCAGCCCTCGTGGACGCCGTGGTCGAGCGGGAGGTGCCGCTGGTCTGGAAGGTGGGCGACAAGATGCGAGTCCTAGACCCGAACCTCTCGTACAAAGACACGACCATGATCCTGCTCCACGCTGTCGCGGGTTCCGTCCAGGAGTCCGACCTGTTCGCTTGGACCGAGCACTCGAATGCCAGCGTCTACCGCCGCGACATCCTCAGGAAGGAGCACAAGGGCCGGCTCCTCGAGTACGACGAAGAGGAGGGGACGGTCGAGTTGTCCCCCCGCGGCATCGAGTACGCCGAGGGGCTGCTGGTCGAGGGCGACTAGTGCGAAGCGGAAGTCATATATGAGATGTCGTACGACTCTTAGGGATTCCGTCCGACACCATTGCTATCTTCTTCGACATGGCTTTGCATAGCTCACCCATCAAGAGCAACAACATTCGCTTGCCCGAGCCTCAGCCAGGCGAGGCGCTCATGGTCGAGCGCTACAGCGCTAGGCACGTCAAGGCGGTCATCCTGCACCCCGATGACTTCGCCGAGCTTCAGGGCGACTCCGAACTGCTTGACGACCTGGGTACTGCTTCGGAACTGAGCGACCTCGGGGTACGCGCCCACCAGATCGCAGAGTCGGCTGAGGGCGAACTGGTCGACGACGAAGCGTCGGTCAGGCGCCTGCTCGGCCTTTGAGTTTCGCGGCTGGCGAGGTCTACTGGGCGATCGTTCCCTACACGCCTGCGACGCCCTTCAAAGTCCACGTCGCCAATGGTGCGCCGGTGGAGGTGCCCACGGCTTCTCAGATTGTCGATGGCCTTCGTAAAGGCGGTGACGCGGAGTTCGAGTTTGTCGTGCGCGCCAAGGCCAGGCCCGTCCTGCTCCTCTCTGGTCACAGCGATCCTCGCACCGGCGACCTTTTTGCTCTGCGCCTACAGCGACTCGAAAAGCTCTCCGGCCAAGAGCGGAAACGGGTGGAAGAACAGCGTGAGCCATCGCTCTTCCATTTGCCCCCTGAGCGCATCCCCGATCTCGGCGAGGCATCAGCGGCGATGGTGACGGCACCGATCCGGCTGCACGAAACGGCACTCGATACCCGCAAGCCCCTTGGGCGGCTCGATCGCAACGAGGTGCGGGCCTTGGTTGAGCGATTTGTCTCCTACTGGCAGTTCGATCTGCGCCAGCTTTTGGTTGCTCAGATCAGAGAGCTACAGCACCGACGACGCGCGCGCTGATAGCGAAAAGGGATCTCTGGCTTTGGCGCCAAGCGGCCTGGGAGGGCAAGGGGCTACGCCAACTTGCGGGCGGTACCGGGGGCGGCGGATCGCGCAGAAATTTTAGAAATCAGGGCGGCGTCGTTTTGCGCCCTCTAAGAAGCAAAGGAAAGCCCGATAACTACTTACGTTGGCGCTCGTTCAAGCGTGTTTCCTTCGAGACTCAAGCGCGATGCTCGCTGATGGGCGGGCTCCGGTTGGCAGAGTGGCAGAGGCCCCTACCCCCCGCTGGGGGGTAGGGCGCTCGCCGACGGTGGGACCGGAGGCTTTCGGCACGGATGCTCCAACGCGGCCAGGTACCAGCTTCCCCCGCTCGCGCCCGTCTACCCGCGGCAATGCATGTCGCCGCTCTGGACTATTAAGACGTGCCGGACGTAGGCACACGCACGTCTCTGGGCAGCCTGGCGGACCCCTTCTGGCGGCCGCCCCGGCGCTGTTGCGAGTTCGCGTGCTGGTGAGGTTGTCCTGACCTGAATGCGGTCGGCAACCCGAGCCCACTCCGACTCAGCGCCACATCTGACGCCACGTCGCGAACCGGCGGCTGCAGCTCCTCCGGTGAACGCCACGATGCCGTTTGCTTCGGACGGATCGCCCTCCTGGTTCTGTCCGGTGAGGACCGCAGCGGTAGGGCATGGTTCTTCAGCGCCGCGCCCCCGGGGAGAGCGGGCCCGAAGCCTCCCTCTCAAGGGTCGGTGATCGACCCCCTTGAGGCAATCAAACCGGCCTTCGCGGTTTCGGGCACTTCTGCGCCGAAGTTCCCAAATCGCCGCATATCGGCGCATATCCCCGCGTATTCCTGATTGCGGCCGTCTGCCGCGCTGCTGCGAAACCCCTGCAAGCGGCCATATTCACCGCTCGCTGGCCTTGGAGATCGGCGTAATTGCCATGCAGAAGGTCGAGGGTTCGAATCCCATCAGCCGCTTCAGCGCGAATCCCCTGCAAAATGCATCTTGGCGTTCGGGGAAATTCGCGAAATCAAATCGAACCGCCTCTGTTTCGCCCCTCCACTTTGGGCACGAGTGCCCAAAGTGGCCCCGATTTGAGGCGATCGGTGCCGATTTCGCCTACCGATCAGCGCCTTGGCGCGGATATGCGCGCCGTACGAAGTCGCCAAACAGCGGCGCGGTGTAGGCATAGCTGCCCTGGCTGACGCGGTAGACGTGATTGCTCTTCAGCAGCCGGTTGACGCTCTGCTGGGTGGCGTTGGCGTCGCGGTTTTGGAACTGGGCGGCGAGCTTTGCAATTTCGAATCGCTCACCGCCGAGGTCGGCGGCGACACGGAGCGTAAGCTGATCGGCGCTTGGACAAAAGGCACCCAGCAGTGCGCCGAGGGGATATTGGTGCTGCCGCGGCTGATCGCACAGGGTGTGCGCCTCGTCGTAGAGGAAGACGACGCCGCGGCCGGCCTTAGCGGCCAAACGTCCGACTTGGACCAAGGCCTCACCGAGACGATCCTCGAGGACGGACGCGCCGCTTCGTGAGGTCCCTGGCTTGACGCTGATGCTCGTCCCATCTGGCAAAGCGACAGTGATTCCCCGACTGCCCTGCGCGCGCCCGCGAGCAGGGCGCGCAGCTTGGCGACGTTGGAAAAGGCGCGGATCGCCGTGTCGAGGTCATCGGCGATCGCAGTTGCGAAGGCATCCTCTTGGCGCAGCCGGGCGGTGAGATCCCGGCTAATGACGACCCAGTCGCGTTCGCGGGCTGCGTCGCGGAACTCCTCGAGCAGCACGGTTTGCCCACGCCGCGCAGGCCGCTGAGACGGACGTTGCGACGCTTCTCAGGAAAGTCGCGCAGGTAGCCGCGGAATCGCTGTAGCTGCTGCTCGCGGTCGGCAAGGTAGGGCGGGGTCGTCCCGACGCCCGGCTGGTAGGGGTTGCGAGCCACGTGCGCAAACGTACTATTCCTCACAACGTCTTACGAGAAAGCCCATAAGAGGCTGTAAGAACCTGTAACTACGGTGTGGTCGGACTCACCGAGGTTCGAGTCGCCCGGCCGAGTCCGCTATAGGCTGCGTGCACCCAATGGGACTGCCGGGGGGCGCCTTTGACAAGCCACTGCTGGAGCGGGGGAGCGAGCTCGCCGCGCTGCGGAATCTGGTCGAGGGAGCCGCGGCTGGCAGCGGCGGGCTGGCGGTGATCGAAGGGCCGGCGGGGATCGGCAAGACTCGGCTTCTGAGGGCCGCCCGCGAGATAGGCGTGCAGCACGGCCTGCGAGTGCTCTCGACCACCGCAAGCGAACTGGAGACCGGCTTCGCATACGGCGTCCTTCGTTCGCTCCTCGAGCGGCCGCTCGAGGAGCTCGCGACGGAGGAGCGGGAGGCCATCCTCGTCGGCTCTGCCCAAAGCGCTGGCTCGCTGTTCGGTCTCGACTCGGGACCTACCGACCCCGACTCGCCCGACTTCGCCTTCGCCCTGCAGCACGGCCTCTACTGGTTGGCGCTCAACCTCGCCGCCCTGCAACCGCTGCTCATCGTCCTCGACGATGCGCACTGGGCCGATCGCGCCTCGCTTCACTGGCTGGCCTACTTGACGCGGCGGATCGAGGGCGCGCCGCTGGGGGTCGCGGTCGCGAGCAGGCCGATGGAGCCCGGCGCCGACGCCGAGACGGTCAGCGCGCTCGCCGCCACCGAGGCCGCACGGGTCCTGCGACCGGCGCCGCTCAGCGCAACCAGCGTGGAGCAGATCGTCAGCTCGGAGCTTGGGGGAACGGCCGCTGGAACCTTTGCCGCCGGATGCCACGAGATGACCGGCGGCAATCCGCTGCTGCTGGCGGAGCTGTTGCGGGTTCTGGCCGAGGACGGGGTGGAGCCCTCGGCTGAGGAGGCGGAGCGCCTCGATGGAATGAGCGCGCCGGCATTCGGTCGCACGGTGCTGGCTCGCGCTGGACGCCTGCCCGGCAAAGCGACCGCGATTCTCGAGGCTCTGGCGGTACTCGGCCCGGCGGACCCGTCGCGGGTCGCGGCGGTGACCGGAATGCGTCCCTCCGAGGCCCTCGACTCGATCGACACGCTCGTGGATCTCGACATCCTGGAGGGCGAGGCGGACTTCGGCTTCGCTCATCCGATATTGCAGGCGACGGTCTATGAGGACATCGCGGCGAGCGAGCTCGCCGCGCTTCACGCCCGGGCCGCTCGCGTCCTGATGGACTCCGGCGCGCCACCAGAGGAGGTTGCCGCCCACCTGCTGCACGCCGATCCCGGGGGAGACCCGACCAT
>Ga0157370_10005468_pt1 | contig 14242 bp, 9 predicted proteins | sample C35metaG_FD_113463 | JGI IMG/M metagenome (GOLD analysis project Ga0157370, IMG submission 113463) | Corn rhizosphere microbial communities from Kellogg Biological Station, Michigan, USA - C3-5 metaG | ecosystem: Host-associated > Plants > Roots > Rhizosphere > Soil | place: USA: Michigan...
ATGGGTGCTTACAACAAAGTCTGACACAAACACCCCAACAACCATTGGGCGAAACCGGAACGAATCGTACGCCGTATCACAATAAAGATTGACACCGCCACCCTGACTTTTCGAATAACGCTCTGACCTTCTTACATCATAGTTTGACACAACCAGTGTGCACGACTGCCAGACATTCTCATGAAGCGGCAAACGGCAGCGATACCAAGAACTAACAGAGGCGAGGAGTGATCGCTAGGTAGAGGCCATCGGTTGCCCACTGCATCGCACCCGTCAGCTCTGTCCCTGGTGACTTACCGTACTGCGTGTCGGCTCACCGAGATTGGGCGGATCAACTTTCTGGATCAGGCGCTTGATCGGTGTGCCCTCGGGTAATTGCATAGAACTGAAGACAATCCGCGCTTTCATCTGCGCGCCAAGTAGCGCTAAGCGGCATTCCGACACATTGTAGATGAAGGCTTGGCGGATTAGCGGATGGTCACGGCAAAAGATCAACAGATTAAAGCGGATGTTGGCCATCAAACTAGCATTGATCAATACCAGATCGAAGCTAATGTCGCCGTACTCCAGCAACATCAGCATATCCTCAAGATTCGATACCGGCGCGATGCCGTGATAGCCCTCGCGGTTGAAATTACGTTCCAGGCGTAGGCGCTGAAAGTGTTGTGGGTCGGCAATCATGATGCGCAAGGCTTTATTGGTCATGGGGCGCATATCAAAAGCACACGCTCATAGTTCAGGGCTTTGTTGCGCTCGGGCAAGGTGTAGGGCGCGAGACAGCGTTTGCCATCCCATTTGATAGTCAGAGTGGCTGAATCCTCTTCCACCAGCGCAAGGGCTTTACCGCTCGGGTCGGAAATGCCCAGTTGTTTACCCGCCGCATCCTCCAGCGCAGCGCCAAATGGAATGGCCTTGTTCTGCGCATCAAACAGCTCGAACTGCACCCGTCGACCGGTCTTGCCAATATATTGCGCCAGCACTACTGCGCCTCGCCTTGGTACGACTTGCTGGGTGGCATTATCGATCTCGATCTCCGCACCCAGATCCCGGGTATCCAGGCTGATCCAGTTCACACGATAGGGCTGAATGTTGGGCACGACGGCAAAGCCATTGGCGCCGGTCTCTGCACCGCTGTAGCTGCCGATTTTTGCGCCGGAAACGCCCGGCACTTCGGCCAAGGCAAAGGTTTCACCCACGGTCTGCCCCAGATTGATACCTCCGGCATGGGCAACCACAGAGCCGGCCAGGTTAAGGGTTTGCGAGGTGTAACCGCGCCCCTGGCTATAACCCGCGCTAATATCCGCAACCGAGGTGCGGGTGCTGATGTTGCCCGAGGCCGAGCTGCCACCGATGCTGCTGTTACCACCTTGCAGTGAGTAATAGGTATCGCTGGTTTCCGACACGTAACCGTTGATGCCGACTTGCGTGCTGCTGCTGTTCTTCTGCGTGTTGGCCGAAACAAAGGCCCGTGGCGCTCGGGGTTTTGAGCCCAGGGGAAACGACAGAGACAGGTTGATCAACGTGTCATTATTTGACGATCCGAAATCTCCGACGTCCTTAGTATAGGTCGCGCTAACGTTGTAGCTAACCTCACCCCAGTAGGTGCCATAACCGGTAGAAAGACTCTGGGAACCGCCGCGCCCCCAGTAACGCTGGTCGCTGGCGTTCATGTAAACGCTGCCATATTGCCGGTTGCGGCCCAAGCTCTGGTTGATGGTCAGGTCGGTACGAGTTTTTGAGTTGCCGAAGGGTTTCTGGCCATCGGCGTTGAGTTCCTCGACGTGGTTGGTCAGCGTTCGGTAGCCCTCGGTCGAATAGCGATAGGCCGCCAGGGTAAAGTTGGTATCGGTCCCGGTGAAAGTCTTGGCGTACAACGCCCGTAGGCTATTACCTTGCACCGTCTGGCCTACGGTAAGGCTGGAGGAGCGAGTCAGGTCGACGGAGACGGCACCGATCGGGGTGTTGCGACCCGCACCGACGGACAGTGCCTTGAAGTTCTCCGAGGCCTGGACACCGACGATTCCGGTGAGGTTGCTGTTGATCCCGTAGGCCAGGGTGCTGCTGACAAACTCCGGCGACGCCAAGCCATCATTGTTGCTGTTGTACTGGCCCGCGGACACGCTGTACTTCACCTGGCCTTCGCGGACCATGATTGGCAAGCTGGAAAACGCCTGCATCGTTACCCGTCGACGACCATCGGCTTCGATGATGGTCACTTCCAGGTCGCCGTTGGAGCCGCTGGGATAGATATCGCTGATCTCGAACGGGCCCGGCGGTACGTTGGCGGTGTAGAGAATGTAGTTGTTCTGACGGATCTCCACCGTGGCGCTGGTTTCCGCCACGCCGCGAATGATCGGCGCATAGCCGCGTTCGCTATCGGCGCGCATGCCTTCATCGGAGGCCAGTTTCAGGCCGCGATAACGCACGCTGTCGAACAGGTCCGTGTCGGAAAAGATGTCGCCCGCAGAGAATTGGCCCTTCAGCGCCGTTACATCATGCTGCAAGAAGCTACGGTTGCTCTTGAAGGTGCTCGGCTGCCCCGTGGTGGTGCTGAAGTTCGACTCGTTACGCAGCCGCCAGCCGCCCAGATTGATCCCATTACGCAATCCCAGGTTATTTGAAAGCGCGGTGCTGTGATCCGAGCTGTTGCGGTTGCTGCTCAACTGATAGTTGATGAAGGCTGCCGGAACCCCCTGATCCCACAAAGCCGGGTCGATATACCCGCGCATACCTCTCTGCATGGCTATTTGCGGCACACTGGCCAACAGCCGCAGGCGGCTTGCGTCGTAGCGCAAGGTAGCTTTGTCGATAAGTGACGGCAAGTCGTAGCAGCCTTGCGGTACATTTGGGTTGATTTTGCCCGCCGCTTCCAGCTTGTTCATATCGATGCCCAGTTGCAGCAACATATCCAGGGTCAAGCAGGCTTCGACCTTGCCGTTCTTCGCGTTTCGTTGGAAGTCGATATCGCGGCGCCCCACCAGCACTTCGTTGCTGTAGAGGTCGACCCGGTACTGCCCCGGCACCACATTGTTGGCGGATAACAGCAACTGCAGATCCAGCGACGAGTGAGCGCCTTGCAGAAATGTGGTGTTGAACTGTTCGAGTTGTTCGGATTCTAACTCCTCCGCACCGACAAACATGGAGAGGGTGGTGGTAACAGCAACAAATAGCGTACTTAAAAGAGTGTAGGTACCCGAGTACCAAGTTTGGTCGCTCGCGCCTGAACCGGATCGGTTGCTTGGAAACAAAAGCATTTAAAGCACCTATATCACCTCCGATACGAACTTCTAAACGGAGCGAAGAGAAATACGGCAAAAGAATAAATTGGCCCTTATGGCAAGCGTATCAAAGCTACTCTTTATTCAGACTAGCCTGACTTGAGGCACCATCGGAAAGTTTTGCAATGTAACGATCTTGTGCACCGTAGTCGTTAATACTCGTAAACAGTAAATTTGGCGTAGCCGTGCTATTGAATTGTTTAACAACGAATTCTTTATTTTCGCCCGGCGCGATCATCGTTGAGTCTGCAGTTTGTTCGGTCATTGTTCCTGATTGAAGTTTTATGTCCGCCATGGACACGTGAAAGAGTCCTGTATTATTCACCGCCAAGACCGTTTTTCCGCCCCGATTCTCCAGGCGCCATAACAGTTTGGTCGGTGCCAGATAGGCATCTGCGCTCAACTCGACCGGACGGAAGAACACCTTGATGCGCTGGCGCACTGCGAGTTGCAATGTATTTTTCTCTTTCGAAGCCTGAGGGATTTCCTGAACATTGAGCCAGACTACCGACTCTTTATCGGATGGCATGCCGGAGCCTTCATAAATCACTCGCAATAACTGCTGCTCCTTACCTACCACTCGAGCCAACGGCGGAGTTACGGCAAAGGGTACCGATGTAACGCCAGGGGTATCTGTATCGAGCCAAGACTGGATCAATACGTCTTCACCGCTATTGCGCACGGTGATGCTAGCTTCCTTGTGCTTTCCGTCAAAGACCAGACGAGTAGTACTCAAGGAGATGCCAGCATTGGCTTGGGAAACAACTAAAACGCCCAAGAGGCCCAGGCAGAAAGATAGGGAGGGACGACGAAACATAATAATTACCGTTTGATTCAAGGCGTGCGCGGGGCCGATAAGCCCCGCACTAAGTCCGTTAATTCCCTGCGATTACTCGTATTGCAGGGTAAATGGCAGGGTTGCATCACCGCGACCTGCAACGGCAGTACCCGCTGCGCCGGTCGTGACGTAGACGGCGGAGAACTTTAGCGAAGTGCTGCCATCTTGCAGTTTGTTCTCGATTTTCGCGGTAGTAGGCGAGCTCAAGTTAATCAGCGCACCATTAGCATCGAGAAGAGCGATACCAATGTTCTTTGCAGCCCCCAGACCATCGACCAGGTTCAGTACACCATTGCTATCGACACCCGAACCGGTCCCTTTATTGGGCTCAAAGATCATAGAAACTTTGGCACCGGCGTTGCAGCTGATCTTCATATCGAAGTTTTCGGCACTCAGTCTGCCACTGCCAATTGGCGCGGCGGCCGTGCCCATGTCTTTGATCGACACTTCACCCATCGCTACGGAGATGGTCTTGTTGACGCCGGAGCCTTGTACAGAACATGCATCGTTGTTGATGATGCCGGAAAAGTTGATAGTGCCACTACCAGCTTTGGTGACGACTGGTTCTACTGCGAAAGCGCTACCAGTAGCTGCCAAAATTGACAGTGTCATCATTGCCAAGGAAAGCTTCTTCATTCTGATTACCATTGGGTGGATTGAGATTCTATTCGTTGCAGAAGCAAGATATAGAACCGACCCATACAGGAACATCAGACGATTCTTAAAGAAAAATAGACGGTGGGACGCGATAATTACTAATTGAAAAAGTTGCGCTCGAAGCAGTATGCCAATAAATCTTGGTCACTATTAACTTCGAGTTTACGCATGGCAGATGTCTTTTGCGCACTGATAGTTTTTATACTTCTATTCTGGCCACGGGCGATGTCGGAAACACTTTGCCCGGACACAAACAAGCGTAAAATTTCGTGTTCTTTGGACGATAGCTTGGCGAATCGGTCATCCATAGATACGGCGGACTCGAGCACCGAGGTGGGTTCCGGTCCTAAACTTCGGAACGGATTGCCTTGGGCGACAGCCTTGAGCGCGACTTGAATTTCATTGTGCATTTGGCTTTTCTGGATGACCCCAACCACCCCCAGCTCATGCAACAAGGTCAAGATCAAGGGATTGGAAATCATGGTCAACACCAGTATTTTCAATGTTGGAAAGTTACGTTTGAGGTACTCAACCAATTTCAGGCCGTCACCATAGGGCGAGTCTGCAGGCATATTGAAGTCGGTGATGATCAGGTCAACAGACAGGCTCTCAAGCAGGTTGATCAACTGATTGGAACAGACCGCCTCCCCCACCACATGAAAGCGTTCGTCTCGCTCTACTAGCTCACGAACCCCAAACAGCACAATGGGGTGATCATCAGCGATGACAACATTTAGTTTTTTCATGACCAGTTACCCACAGTGAGATAGAGATTATTAGAGCCTATCCAATAAAGCGCTTAGTCGATCAAGTTGAGTGTTGACCTCCAGCGCGAGCGCCTGCGTGAAGGTCAGCCCCGTGAGCCGATGCTCCAGTTCGGCGAAGGCAATTGCCATGGCCCCAGCCTCTACAGCGCCCAAAGCTCCGGCCATGCTGTGCAGTTGTCGCGCAGCGGTGTTGATATCACCTCTGTCCAGAGCTGCAAGCGTAGCCAGCCTGTCCTTCTGCATAGTGCTGATAAACAGTTCACGCATTTTTGGCGAGAGCCGCACCGAGTCAACTGCAACTTCAGGCGCGAGGCTGTCACCCGCGACGGCGGCGTGCGCGGGCACTGCCATCTCGGAGTATTCCAATAATTGAGTGCGCAAGGCTTTCAGGTTCAGCGGCTTGACCATCCAGGCGTTCATACCCGCTGCAGTGCAGCGTTCGCCTTCCTCACGCAGAGCGTTAGCGGTCACACCGATAATGGGCAGATCCACATCATGTTGGCGCAGGGTCGCGGCGAATTCATAGCCATTCATGATGGGCATGTTGATGTCGGTCAACACAAGGTCGAACAGGCCAGGCAGCCACTGTGCGAGGGCCTGCTCGCCATTGGCCGCCAAAACGACTGAACAACCCAGGGCTTCCAGTTGTTCCTTGATTATCTGCGAGTTGATAGGGTTGTCTTCTGCCACGAGGACATGCAAGTTCAGGCTTCGGCTTCTTTCCGGCAGTGCTCTGTGGTCAGCCCGGTCGACACCCTGCTGCGCGAGGCTGATGCTCCAGGCAATGGCGCGCACATCATTGGCATCTACATTCCAGCCACTACCCGAATACTCAGGCGGGTTACTCCCATCGGCCATGGCGATAATCCGTGGTCCCGGCCAGGGTATTTCGTTGCCTAATGGCAGCATGTCCACCAGCAATGTTGACGGCCCTGCTTGCAACTGGCCGGAGCTAACCGATTGGGATTCAATACCCAGTCGGTTGAGCCAATTGCAGAGATGTTGCGTCAACTCCTGCACTGGCGCCCGAACATAGACTGCCGGCGCTCCTGGCTCGAACTCGGGGCAATCGGCCAGTTCCCCCGGCAAGTGCTCAAGCGCCAATTGCAGAGTAAAGCTGCTGCCGAGACCCGGTTCGCTGACCACTTTCAACTGGCCAGCCATCAGCTCACACAGCCACCAGCAAATCGCCAGGCCTAACCCCGCACCCGAATCGTTGACTCCATCGCGGACTTGATAGAAAGGATCAAATAGTCGCGCCTGCTGGGCTTGGGCTATCCCCCGCCCCGTGTCACTGACTTGCCATTGCAGGCTGACGTTTGAGCCATCGGTTTGCAGTACTCGAACCCGCAACACGATCCGACCATGGTCGGTGAACTTGATGGCGTTGCTCAGCAGATTATTGAGTATCTGCCGAATCCGTAGTGGATCACCCCGAACCCGGTTCGGCAGCGTTGCGTCAATACAGGCATAGAATTGCAAACCCTTGGCTTGAGCGAACGCGCTGTAGGTACGTAGGGTGTCCTCCGTCAGTTCCAGAGGACAGAACTCATGAGACTCGATGGTCATCTGTCCGGACTCGATCTTCGAGACGTCCAGCACATCGCTGATCAACTGAGACAAATTCGCGGAAGAGCGTTGGATGGTGTGTAGATAGGCCTGCTGCCGCGGCTCAAGCTTGGTTAGTCCCAGCAGTTCCAGGGTGCCGAGTACGCCGTACAGGGGTGTGCGAATTTCATGGCTCATGGTGGCCAAAAAACGGGTCTTGGCCTCGTTGGCCGAGTCGGCCGCCCGACGGGCTTCCTCAAGGGCTGCTGCGTCCTCAATATGCCGGGTCACGTCGTGAAAGGCACAGAGCCAGGCGTCCTGGCCTTGATAACGAGTAGAAATGAAAGCGACTTGTAAATGGCGGCCATCAACTTCCAGATCGACCTGCCCTGGCTCGGTGAGGCCATGCTGTCGGCTGAGGGCGCTGATCAGTTGGGGAGTATCTTGCCATTGCTGGGCGCGCTGGTTTTCCAGCAACACCTTATGGTCGCCGCAGCGCACCACGTACAGGCCGGTTGGCGCGGTGTCGATCACGGCACGGCTGAATGCCTCGCTCTCGGCAACCTTTTGGTGAGCCTGATGTGCAGGGAGTACAACATGCCTTTTATACCAGCGATTGAAGGCCCAACCGCAAACCAGTCCCGTCAGCACCAGCGCAGCCATACAGAGCAATGGCCACAAGGCGTAATCCACAAAACTTTTGAAACTGATGGTGTAGATCGCCGTCCAGGCGTGTTCATCATGGTTGGTCAGTTTGAAGACCAGGCCGTCACGGTTGAAATTCATCCCTTCACGCAACATGCTCTCCGGTTCAAGTGCACCAATCAGCACTCTACCGGCCGGTGAAATCAGGGTGAATTGGTCGTAGATCGACCACTGCATAATTCGCTCAATGTTGTTGACCTGAGTCAGATTCAGCAAGGACGCGAGCGCCACCCGAGGACTGGCGCCTTGAATATTCGATGTTGTCGAAGCGAGATCAATATTGACGTAGCCGAGGAGGGTTGGCGTCTTCACGTCATCGGACGCTGCGCCGTACCGAACCCAATGAACCTGATTGTCCAACGTCTGGTCATGCAGTTGCTTCTTGACCTGCTTCACGACATCGCCAAATACGCCGCCCTGAATCTGCCCATCTCGACGCAGGTACCCGGTTGCCGGTACCGTGATATCGAAGTTGTCCGGTACGTTGAAAAGAAAGACCTGTGGTGACTGATAGTGCGACGCGGACCAGAACGCGCTGTAGTAATCGCTCAGGTGCGCGGCCAAGGCAAAGACTTTTGGTTGTTCGCTGGCCGCGATTTTATCGGTGGCGATTTTCACACTGAAGGGCAGCGAAAACGAAAACTGCTGCCCTTCATAAACATCCGGTCCTTGGTCGGGCAGTTTTTTTTGCTGAAACAGCGGCGAAATCCTGCCGTCCAGGATGGAGCTTTTTGCACCTTGCTGCTGGATAGCATTAAGGAAGGCTTCCTGTTCGCGAATGTTTTCCATCAGCCGGGCAAAATGAAAGCCCATTGTGTCACGCTGCTCTTCCAACGTGCGCTGCACGCCCAAGTAGCTGATGCCAACCAAGAGCAATACCAGCGCGCCGAGCACTATCAAGCCTTTATTCAGACGAAGAGAGCTGCTGGCAAGTTTCTCCAGTAATGAGTTGGAACGATTCATCGCACAGCCCCGCAGGGGGCGAGCCGATAGCCGTTGAACACAATGACCTCATAGAAAGAGACTTTCGGGTGCATCAGCACACGTTTGTCGGACCGTCATGGCTCAACAACTTTTGGAACTGATCCGGGGCGACAGCATGGGAAATCAGGAAACCCTGGACCTGAGTGCAGTCGATCTTACGCAACAGAGCAAGTTCTTGCGCGGTTTCGACACCTTCAGCTACCACAGTCAAACCTAACTGCCGCCCCAAGCCAACAATACTGGTCAACGCTTGCGCCAGTTCCTCGCTGTCGTTACAGCCATGTACCAGTGCCCGATCGATCTTCAACTCGGTAAACGGTGCCGATACCAGATTCATGTAAGAGCTGTAGCCCTTGCCAAAATCATCCTGCGACAGACCGAAGCCCTTGATCCGCAAGCGGCAGGCACCAGCGTAGAAGTTGCTGATATCGTCAGGCACCGAACACTCCATCAGCTCGAAGCAAATTTTCCCTGGAATACCTTCACGTTTGAGCACGAACGCGAGAATACGGTCAGGCAGGTCATGGCTGTTGAGCAAGTGTGTCGGCAGGTTGATCGACACAGGAATGTCATAGCCCTGCTCACGCCATTGGGCCTGGGCCGCTATGGCCTGTTCCAGAACCCGCCATAACAGGTGCTCTTCCAGACCGAACGTTATGAGTGAGGGTAGAAACATCCCAGGCAAGAGCATGCCGTGCTCAGGATGAACCCAGCGAATCAGCGCTTCAGCGGCGACGATGCGTGCATTGACCAAGGCTTTTTTGGGTTGAAACCAAGCCTGCAATTCGCCGTTATCCAACGCATCAAGGATCGTCTGCCGGTCAATACCGGGTAAGGGTAATGGCTGAGCGGCTTGGCGCAGTCCCTGCAATTGCTCGATCAGGCAGCGCAGGGCCGCTGAATTCACCGGTTTGGAGATCAGCCCTATGACCTTTACCTGCAGGTTGCTGGCCACCAGGCTTGCCCCCATTAGCATTCGGCGCGAGGCCGCACTCATGATCGCCAGCACTGGCCCCGAACGTAAGGCCGCCAGTCCCTGGATGAATTGCACGCCATCCATGCCGGGCATCAGTAGGTCGGTGAGGACCAAATCGAAATTGCGCCGCTTCAAGCAGGCCAACGCTTCTTCGCCGTCGCACGCAGACTCCAGATAAAAATCTCCCAGTTCGCTGAACAAATGCTGCAAGTACACCTGCTGGAAGGGGTGGTCTTCGACTATCAAAATGCTACACGGCTTCATGGGCTGCTCGCTCATAAGGAGCCAGGTAGTTAAACAAGGCTCGCAACGTAAAAGGTTTGACCAGGCAGTGATTCATACCGGCCGCCAGACACAGTGCTTCTTCTCCACGCATGGCGTTGGCCGTCGCACCGATGATCGGCGCAGAGCAACCTTGGCGACGCAGTTCGCGGGCCAACTCGTAGCCGTTGAGTCTCGGCATGTTCACATCGCTGAGGACAATATCGAATGGTGTACTGCGCCATATCGCCAATGCTTCTTCACCGTTGCAAGTCAGCTCCACGGTACAGCCGAGTTCCTCCAGTTGGTCGCGCAGGATCAACTGATTGATCACGTTGTCCTCGGCTACAAGGATGTGCAGGTTAAGTTTGCGCAGGTCGCGATGCTCAATCAGCGGCTGAGGCTTGACCATTCGTACACCCTGGGCCCGGCTTACTGCTTGATAAATAGCGTTCAAGTCATTGATGTTGACCTTCCAGCCACCACACATGGCCTGCGGCTCATTTGAACCATCGCTGGTAGCCAACACCAACGGACCGCCCCACTCTTGCACCAAGCGCGGTTCGATGGAGCCCGCGTGTAGCTCGACTAATACGCACTCCGGGCCAACGTTCTGGTGTGATGGACAACCGATCTGCGGGCGGGCCCCCCACCGCCGCAACCAGCCACTGATGGCTTCGGCCACTTCACGGATCGGTGAGACCACGTAGACTACTTCGGGCAACAGTCCTGTCATCGTTGCCGACAATGAATAGATTGTTGGCTCCTCCAGCGGCAAGGTCAGAGAAAAACTGCTACCCAGACCCTGCTCGCTAACCATGCGGATATTGCCGTTCATCAAGTTTGTCAGGCGCAAGCAGATAGGCAGACCAAGGCCCGTACCGGCGATTACATTGGTATTGCCTCCGGTCTGGTAAAACGGCTCAAAAATGAATGGCTGATCGTCATGTGCGATGCCTCTGCCGGTGTCCGAGACCTGCCATTGCAGACTGGCGCGTTCACCATCGCGGCTGAGCAACTTGACTCGTAACACTACCCGCCCGGAGTCGGTAAATTTGACGGCGTTGCTCAACAAATTGTTGAGGATTTGACGGATACGACTGACATCACCGATAACTCGATCCGGCATTTTCGGGTCCAGACAGGCGTACAATTGCAGGCCCCTGCTCTGCGCCGCAGCCGCATAACCCTGAACCACTTCCCTCACTAGTTCCAGCGCCGAAAACTCGCTCAACTCCAGAGCCAGTTGCCCAGCCTCGATTTTCGATACGTCCAGCACATCGCAAATCAATTGCAGCAAAGTTGCCGATGAACCTTCGATTGCCCGAAGGTAATTTTTTTGCTGGGCATCCAGATCTGTACGCGCCAGTAATTCCAAGGTACCCAGCACCCCATACAACGGCGTGCGAATTTCATGGCTCATGGTCGCCAGGAACAGGGTTTTCGCCTCGTTGGCAGCATCGGCCATCTGTCGGGCTTCATCCAGGGCGACTTCGATTTCAGTGCGCGCACTGATGTCGCTGAACGCACAGAGCAAGACGTCTTCACCTTTGTACCGGGTGGGCGCGCAGCTCAGATAAAGGTGCTTCCCATCGATGGTCTCAAAGTAGTCGCTTAGGGCAGGGTCGAGCGTATCGAAAGCATCGCGAATCCATCCATGGCACAGCTGATCGCGCTCTCCTCCCTGTCCCAGCCATTGCTGAGACAAGGTGTTTTCCAGAACCACCTGACCGTCGGTGCGCCGCAATACGCATAGGGCTACGGGGGCGGTCTGGATGACGTCGCGGCTGAACCGCTCGCTTTCAATTAGGGCCTGAATCCGCATGATCGCTGGCTTAATGAAGCGGCGCTCCATACGATGGGTCAGCAGCCACACCAGACTGATGCTAAAAAGGCAAAACAAGAGAGCAGCGCTCAATTGCGGCCACAGAGTCGACAGCACGGCGCGCAAGTCAATGGAGTACGCGAGTTGCCAGTCGGAAGACTTCAACTGCTTGCGCAACACAACGCGGTCGGGCAGCCAGCTTTCGCCGACAAAGCCAAAGAAGTCTTGTCGCTGAAGGTCCGGCAGATTCTGGCTTGAGTGAGGACTGCGGCTGTTGCTGAAAAGCGGCATGCCTTGGGCGTTGAACATGGTGAACTCGCCTGCGCTGTGGTCACTCAAGGCTCTGGAGACTTCCCGGTCGTCCATCTCCAGACCCAGCCAGCCGGAGTTCACGTCGCGCTCGTCCAGACGAATGAATATGTACAGCTGCGAATGCCCCGCCGACTGATGGGTCAGCCACAACTCTTGAAGGGCGGGGGCGTTGTCACGTTTAAGGGTCTGGAGTTCATTCAGCATGGTTTCGGAGAAATCACCTGCTACTGGTGTGGCGTTGTACAGGCGCGCCACCGTGGTCTCGACATCGCTGCTGACATAGATCAAGTTGACTTGTTGCGCTTTCAAATAATCACGCATGCGCTGGGTCAGCCAGATGTTCCACTGCTTGCCGGGCGAATCGCCCAACAGCAGATGAATTTCTTCTTCGGTCACCGCCGGATCGAACTGCCAGTCGTGGCGCGTAGATGACAAGCTGAGACTTTTGAGAAGTGCTTCACGGGTAGTGAAAAAGGTATGGGCTTCGGCAATCGCACTGCTCATATAGCCGCGCCGCTGAGAAATTTCATTGTTGAAGGTGAACAGTAAAAAGTTATAAACGCCGCCGAGGATGCCGACCAGCAGCACCAAGGCAAAAATACGCAGTAATCGCCGCGCCGCGTCTGGCGTGGAAAGGACTGGATTCAACTGGTGGAGATACGTTTTTAATTTCATTCCGCTACTTTAATTGGAGCAGAAAGCAGGGAAAATCAGACGATTCTTAGTTTCACAGATAGCTCATAATGAAGGATACTTCACTATTGGCAGTACCGGCTTCGAGTCTATTATCGGCAAGGCGAATATAAGCGGCAGATAACGGAATATTGAAATCCGTGCCCGAGGGATTGAAACCATTAAACGTGTATGGCGTGTCTAATTCTATAGGCTGCCCTGCGTCGTTCCTCAACTGCAAGCCAATTCCTTTGGCTGATGATCCGGCGTTCAGCGCAACGACACCATTTTTAGAATCGATAACAGGTGTATTAGCTTTGAGCTGATATGTCACTTTCTGGATGCCTCGCTGACATTGATTCAAGGCAATGTTAAATTTCATCAGCCGAGAGGTTTCGCCGACTTTTTCGAACTCTCCCAGACGATAGCCTTCTCCCATCGCCACCGTTATCGAGGGTGTTTGGCAGGTCGCTGCGTTCACAACTATAGGATTGATTAGATTAAAATTACCCAATACTACTTCACCGGCGCGATACTGACCTAGAGATCCAGCAGGGATCGGGCTTTGCGACAAGATCTCTCCAGACTTGAAAATTTCAAGGCTATAGATACGGGGAGGAAAGTGCATAGTAAAACTTCCCAACTCAAGCGTTGGCGCCGGCAAAGGATTGCCTTCTTTTAGTATTCGAAATGAAAGCCCGGGCACTCCCAAAGGAAATACGCTACCACTAGTCACACTTCCAAAAGCGGGATTAACACTAAATCCGATCAAAGGTTCAAAACAATGAAGTATAGAAGTTCGCACCACACTACTGGAAGTTTCTTTGTAAATAATCGTGCCGTTAGGAGCATCTTGGGGAATCGTAAAATTAGGTGTCAGGCTCTTACCGAAATTTATGGTAAATGTCGATAGCTCTACAACACCGCAACCACCTGCCACTGCCCCTGATGAGTAGGCCAGTACTACCGAAGCAGCAAACGTCAGAAATAAATTCGAATGTTTCATGTTGATACCGATAAGAGTTATCTGAGAGACCAAGCACTCTAGCGACCGTTATAGATTATGAACATAGGACGTTTCTTAGTTTATGGGCGGCTGAAAACTGGAGCGATGAATCCAAACCAAAGGGAAAGCCTGGAAAGAAAAAACCCCCGTAGATACGGAGGTTTAAGCCTTGTGTCAACATATGTTTGCGTGTGTCAAACTTTATTATTTAGTGTCAATCTATATTGTTCAAATCCAGCGGGTCAATGTCAGCTGTGGATAACTTATTCCACCGTCACCGACTTCGCCAGGTTGCGCGGCTGGTCGACGTCGGTGCCCTTGAGCACGGCGACGTAGTAAGACAGCAACTGCAGAGGGATGGTGTAGAGGATCGGCGAAAGAATGTCGTGGATGTGCGGCATCTGCACCACATG
>Ga0157370_10005471_pt1 | contig 14240 bp, 12 predicted proteins | sample C35metaG_FD_113463 | JGI IMG/M metagenome (GOLD analysis project Ga0157370, IMG submission 113463) | Corn rhizosphere microbial communities from Kellogg Biological Station, Michigan, USA - C3-5 metaG | ecosystem: Host-associated > Plants > Roots > Rhizosphere > Soil | place: USA: Michigan...
GTGCCGCTCCAGCGCCATCGACGCGAGCCAGATGGCGGCCACCCAGCCCTCGGTCTTTCGGTGCAGTTGCGAGAGCAGGTCGGCCGGCAGCGTCTGCAAGGCTTGCGATGCATGGGCCTGCCGCAGTCCGAAGAAGGCGCTGGTTTCTTCCAGCGTGAAGCGGAGGCGGTCGGTGTCGATCTCCATCAACTGGCCGCGCGCGCGCAGCCGGCCCAGGCTCAGGTCGGGCAGGCTGCGCGAGCCGATCACGATCTGCCCGCGGCGCGGCAGCTGTTCGATGATCTCGCGCACGAGGCCGAGCACGGCGGGCTCCTGCACCACTTCGAAGTCGTCCAGGAACAGGGTGAAGGGCGCGTCGTGCGCGGCCAGCGCGGCGACGGCGTCGAAGGGGCCGTTGGCGCGGGGCTCTTCCACGCCCAGGCGCTGCGCGGCCTCGGCCAGGCAGTTGAGAAAGCGCGAGACGTCGTTGTCGGCGCGGTCCAGCGTGAGCCAGGCGGTGGCGGTGCCCTGCGCCTCCATGCGCTCGCGGATCTGCGCCATGGCGGTGGTCTTGCCGAAGCCGGCCGGCGCACGCACGAGCACCAGCTTCACGCCGGCCGCGGCAATCGCCTCGCCGATGGCGGTGCGCGGCACCTGCGTGGCGACGAAGGCCGGCGGGTTGAGCTTGGTCTCGAGAATCCGGAGGGAGGGCGGCGGTGGAGAAGCAGGAGAAGGCATCGCAAACGGGGTGTGAGCGCCTTGAAATTCCGTCGCTTCCGACGATTCCGGCGGGTGATTCTGCTGCCTAAACTGGTTTTAGAACAACCTTCCGGAGACAAGCCAAGATGCAACTCGATGCCAGTATTTCCGCCGTCGTCACCGGCGGCGCCTCGGGCCTGGGCGCCGCCACCGCGCGCCGCCTGGCCAGCCACGGCGTGAAGGTCGCGCTGTTCGACCTCAACGCGGCGCAGGGCGAGGCGCTCGCCAAGGAACTGGGCGGCGTGTTCTGCAAGGTCGATGTCACCTCCGAAGAGCAGGTCGACGCCGCCTTCGCCAAGGCCCGCGCGGCGCACGGGCAGGAGCGGGTGCTGGTCAACTGCGCGGGCACCGGCAACGCGGTGAAGACCGCGAGCCGCGACAAGGCCACGGGCGAGATCAAGCACTTTCCGCTCGCCAACTTCGACCGCATCATCCAGATCAACCTCGTGGGCACCTTCCGCTGCATTGCCAAGTCGGCCGCCGGCATGTTGACGCTCGATGCGCTGCAGGACGGCGAGCGCGGCGCCATCGTCAACACCGCCTCGGTGGCGGCGCAGGACGGGCAGATGGGGCAGGCGGCCTACACAGCGTCGAAGGCCGGCATCGTCGGCATGACGCTGCCCATTGCGCGCGACCTGATGAGCGAGGGCATCCGCGTGAACACGATCCTGCCGGGCATCTTCGACACGCCGTTGCTGCAGGGCGCGCCCGACAACGTGAAGGCAGCGCTCGCGGCATCGGTGCCGTTTCCCAAGCGCCTGGGCAATCCGGCGGAGTACGCGACGCTGGCCGAGCTGATGATCACGAACGGCTATTTCAACGGGGAGAGCGTGCGGCTGGATGGGGCCATCCGCATGGCGCCGCGGTAAGACAATCTTTTCGCAAACCAACGACTGGAGACCCGAATGCCCGAAGCCTATATCGTCGCCGCCGCCCGCACCGCAGGCGGCCGCCGCAACGGCCGCCTGTCCGGCTGGCACCCCGCCGACCTCGCCGCGCAGGTGCTCGATGCGCTGGTCGAGCGCACCGACGTCGATCCCGCGCAGGTCGAGGACGTCATCATGGGCTGCGTCGGCCAAGTGGGCGAGCAGGCCTCGAACATCGCACGCAACGCGGTGCTGGCCTCGCGCCTGCCCGAGTCGGTGCCGGCCACGTCGGTCGACCGGCAGTGCGGATCGTCGCAGCAGGCGCTGCACTTCGCGGCGCAGGCCGTGATGTCGGGCAGCATGGACATCGTGATCGCCGCCGGCGTCGAGAGCATGACGCGCGTGCCCATGGGCACGCCCAACATCCTGCCGATGAAGAACGGCCTGGGCTTCTACGTGAGCCCGCTGATGCAGAAGCGCTACCCCGACATCCAGTTCAGCCAGTTCACCGGCGCCGAGATGATCGCGAGGAACTACGGCATCGAGAAAGCCGAGCTCGACGCCTACGCGCTGCGCAGTCACCGCAATGCCATCGCGGCGACGAAGGCGGGCCTGTTCGACGCCGAGATCGTGTCCGTGGCCGCGCGCCTGAACGACGGCACCGAGCCCGGCGACATGCACACCACCGACGAAGGCATCCGCTACGACGCCACGCTGGAGAGCATCGCGGGCGTGAAGCTCATTGCCGAAGGCGGCCGCTGCACCGCGGCCACCGCGAGCCAGATCTGCGACGGCGCGAGCGGCGTGATGGTGGTCAACGAGCGCGGGCTCAAGGCGCTGGACGTGAAGCCGCTCGCGCGCATCCACCACATGAGCGTGATGGGGCACGACCCGGTGATCATGCTGGAGGCGCCGTTGCCCGCGACGCAGCGTGCCTTGAAGAAGGCCGGCATGAAGATCGAGGACATCGACCTGTACGAGGTCAACGAGGCCTTCGCGCCGGTGCCGCTGGCCTGGCTGCAGGCCCTGGGTGCCGACCCGGAGCGCCTGAACGTGAACGGCGGCGCGATCGCGCTGGGCCATCCGCTGGGCGCCTCGGGCACCAAGCTGATGACCACGCTGGTCCATGCGCTCGCGCAGCGCGGCAAGCGCTATGGGCTGCAGACGATGTGCGAAGGCGGCGGCATGGCGAACGTGACGATCATCGAGCGGCTCTGAGGCCGCAGCTCACTTCTTCATGAGGCTCAGCACGCCCGTGGCGATCGACACCAGGGCGGTAAGGATCGGCGTGACCAGCGTGATGAATTCGCGGATCGATTCGGTATAGCGCTTGAGTTTCTGCGCGCGCCCCTGCTTCGGCGTGCCCGCGGTCAGGGCGGCAGCCAGCCGCACCGACAGGCGCTCCATCGCGTTGTTGCGTCGGTGGAAGACCGCGAGCGCGGCGAGGATGCCCGTCATGTGCCCGAAGGCGATGCTCAGCACGTAGTAGGTGACTTCGCGCCACTCGCGCGCATCCTGCGGCGCCAGCGGCTGGTCGTCGCTGTAGGCGATCACGGCGGTCATGAGCGTGACCGCGATCGCGCCGATGGCCGCGGCCATCGGCCACTGCCACGCGAGGCGCACGCGAAAGCGCGCCGACATCGCGAAACCCATGCACGCGGGAAGTGCGACCGACACGATGCGCAGGTACACCTGCGAGAGATCGAGCCACATGACGATCGCGGCATGCGCGAGCACCAGCAGTGCGACCGGGAGCAGCAGGAAACCCACGATCGCCACAACGCCCGGCGCGGCATCGCGGTCGGTAGCGGCGGGCACCGCCGGCCCGGCGCGCGCCACCACGGCAGCTGCATCGTCGGCGACCAGCAGCGCGGTGAGCCGCTGGTTCTGCGCCTCGAGGCTTTCCACGCGCGACTTCAGCGCTTGGATGTCGCGCTGCAGCGGCATGAAGAAGACGAGGTCGCGATGGCAGTGCTTGCAGACGATGGCGGCGACGGCGATCTTCTCCGTGCAGTAGGGGCACGACACCAGCGCGGCATCGGACGCGGGCGCGGGCGCCGCGGCGGCGAGCTTGGGCCTGTCGCTCACTGCGCGTTGAAGTCCACGAGCTTGCTGCTGACGCGGCCCTCGGCGTCGCCGACTTCCACGCGCAGCTGATGCGCGCCGGTTGGCACCTGCGCGCCGTCCAACTCGATGCCGGTGCCGCTCACATGCGTGCGGATGCGATCGGTGAGATCGACGGCGGGGTTCTTCATGTACACCACGCGCACCGTCTTCGGATCGATCGCGACGCCGCCGCGCGACTTGAACTGCACCTTCAGCGCAACGCCGTTTTTCTGCACGGTGCCGGCGGGGCTTGCCACGTCGATGCCCGGGCCGCGGGTGAGTCCGGCGCGCTTGCCTTCCTGGTAGGCCGATGGCAGGCGCGCTTCGTCTTCGGTGATGAGGTTGAAGGCCGCACTCTGCGTGGCGACGAAAAGGCAGAGCAGGGCGGCGGGTGTGGAGAGCCTGGAAATTGTCATGACTGGATGTGTGACTACGGATCTTCGTAGGAGGAGGGGCGACATGTCGCTCCTATACTTTTTTCACTGCAATTCGTCCGATATCGATGCTAACGAGAAACGGTGTTGTCGCGCTACTTCTGCTGATTCCCGCAAGCTTCATCGGTGCTTCGGCCCAAGAGAAAACAACGGCGCCTGCGGCTGCATCGGCCTCCGCGGGCGGCACGCGCGCGCCTGCCGCGCCGGACCCGCTGCGCATCCTCGCCGGCGAGTTCGCGAGCGTGCGCCAGCAACTCGAAGAGGCCGAGGCAACGAGCGCTCAGGGCCGGTTCGCCGACGCGGGGCGCACGCTGGAAAGCGCGCTCGGCGCCATCGACGGCGCGTCGCCGAATGCGAAGGACCCGATGCAGCGCTACCTGGCCGAGGACCTCGTGCTCGGCCGGCTCATCGACAACAGCGAGCTGCGCGCCGACGACGAAGCGCAATTGCGCTGGCTCGAAAAGCGGCGCGACGCACGCCGCGCGTTCTGGGGCGAAGACGCCAACGCCGCACTCGCCGCGCAGAACGCATGGGCGCTTCAGCTGTGCAAGGTCGGCCGCTGCCAGGAGGCGATCGCGGTGCAGGAGGCGGTTGCGCGCAAGACGCTCCAGACGCAGGGGGCGGGCGCGCGCAACACGCTGGTTGCGCGCCACAACCTCGGCGTGGCGCTGGGACAGGCGGGGCGCTACGCCGAGGCGCTCGCGCTCTCGCGCGAACTCGCGGGCGAAGCCGAGGCGCGCTGGGGTGCGAACGATCCGACCACCTTGCGCTTTCGCAACTCGGTGGCGGCCAACTACACCGACCTCGGGCAGTACGCCGATGCGCTCATCGCGCACGAAGCGGTCTATCGTGCGCGCCAGACGGCGCTCGGCCCGGCTGCGCCCGATACGCTGAGCTCGCTCGGCAGCCTCGCCGCCACCTACGGCATGCTGTCGCGGACGCGCGAGGCCCAGAGCCTTTCGCAGCAGGGCCACGACCTCGCGCGCCGCACCTTCGGCCCCGCGCATCCGCGCACCCAATATGCGGCGAGCGCGCTGGCCATCGACTTGCGGCGCGCAGGCCGCCTGGGCGAGGCGCGCGCGCTTTCGCAGCAGGCGTGGGACACGCTCTCGGGCCTGCGCGGTGCGCGCCATCCCGAGACGCTCTATGCAATGAACGTGCATGCGAGCGTGCTCGATGCGCAAGGCGACCACGCGGAGGCGGTGCGCGTGACCGGCGAGGCGCTGCAGATGCGCCGCGAGGTCATGGGCGAGATGCACCCGCTGACGCTGGCGGCGCTGCGCAGCGCGGGCAGGGCGCGGCTGTCCGCCGGCGATGCGGCCGGCGCGCTGGTGCTTCTGACGCAGGCCCACGAGGGCTATGTGCGCCTGCTGGGCGATGCGCACCCCGAGACGCTGCTCGCGCTGATCGACCGCATGAGCGCGGCCCTGCAGGCCGACGAGCTCGACAGCGTGCGGCCTTTTCTGCCGGCGTATGTCGCGCACGTCGAATCGCTTCGCGCGCAGCACGGGCTGAGCCCGAAGAGCCGCCGCACGCTGTTCGAGCGCTATGTGGAGGGCTACCGCCACTACGCGCTCGCGAGCCTGCGCGGCGGGGAGGCCGATCGCGCGTTCGAGCTGGCCGAGCTGTCGAAGGCGCGCACGCTGCTCGAGGGCATGGCGCTGCAGCGCGCTAACCGCTCCGGCGCGCTGCCGGCCGACGCGCAGAAGGCCATCGCGCTGCATGAGGCCAGGCTCGCCGCGCTGGACCGCAACATCGACGCGGCCGCAGGCCAGGCCGACCGCCGCCAGCAGCTGGAGTCGGAGCGCAACATCGTCGTGCGTGCCTACGCCGACCTGCAGACGCGCCTGCGCGCCCGCTATCCCAAGTACCGGCAACTGGCCGAAGCGCCGAAGGCCACGCTGGCCGATGCGCGCCGCCTGCTGCCCGCCGACACGCTCTTCATCAGCTATCTCGTGGACGGCGCGCGGGTCATGGCCTTTGCGGTGGACCGCAGCGGACTGCGCCATGCCTCCGAGCTCGCCCCGGCACCCGATCTCGCGGCCACCGTCGAGGCCTTTCGCAAGCTCTCGGGCGATGCGCTCGAGCCGCAGCAGGCGGTGTGGCAGACGGGGCCGGGCAGCTATCGCCTCGGCCTGCGCGACAAGCCGCCCGCGCCCGGCGCGGTCGCCGTGGACGACGCGGCGCCGCTGGGCGCGCTGCTGTCGGCGCAACTGCTCGAGCCCATGGCGGCGCTGATCCGCTCGCATGACAAGATCGTCGTCGCGCCCGATGCGGCATTGGCGCTGCTGCCCTTCGAAGCACTGCCGTTCGACGGCCGGCCGATGGCCGGCACGCGCGAGCTGAGCTACATCCAGTCGCTGTCGATGCTCGCAGCGCTCGCGTCGCGCAGGGAGGCCTATGCAAAGCTGCCTTCGCGTCGAGCGCTGCTGGCCTTCGGCAATCCGGTCTACAGCGCCGCCGGCGACGGCGCGCGGGCGAGCTCGCGTTCGGCGGCGCCGGGCGTGGTCGACCGCGAGGCTGCGGCGCAGTCGATTGCCGACAGCGACGAGGGTGTCGACGAAGCGATCGCGCTGCTGCGCGAGAGCACCTGGGACAACCTGCCGGGCACGGCGCGCGAGATCGATGCGGTGCGGCGCGCCGTCGACCGGGGCCGCGTCGATGTCGTGACCGGCGGCAATGCCACCGAGCGCAAGCTCCTCGACATGGACGGCTCGGGCCAGCTCGCCCGCTACCGGCGCCTCCTGTTCTCGGTGCACGGCTATCTGAGCACCTCGGTGCCCGCGCTGAGCGCGCTGGTGCTCGGGCAGGTCGGCAATCCGCCCACGCTCGACGGCTACGTCACGGCGGCGGAGTGGCCCGCCTACACGCTGCGCAGCGACCTGGTGGTGATGTCCGCCTGCGACACCGGTGTCGGCAAGGTCGTTCATGGCGAGGGCGTGATGGGCTTGCCCTACGCGCTCTACATGGCGGGCAACACCAGCACGGTGATGACCCTCTGGCCGGTGAGCGACGAGAGCACCGCGCGCTTCATGGAAGCGTTCTTTCGGCGGCTCAACGCCGGCGAGCCGACGCAGCAGGCGCTGGCCGGCACGAAGCGGGCGTTCGCGAGCGGCGAGCACGGCGAGAAGCTGCGCCGGCCGGCTTACTGGGCCGGGTTCGTGCTCTACGGCGCGTGATCACGCGTCCTGCGGACGATGGCTGCGAACGGTCGTCGAACTCGGCCTGCGTGCGCGGCGCACCGGGCGCCTGCGCGTCGAGCGATTGCCGGTAGCGCACGCAGCCGCGCATGAACTGCGGCCAGTCGGGCACGATGAAACTCGGGTCGCGCTTGTCGGGCAGCAGCGCCCAGAGACCGGGGTGGTGCCAGCACAGGTCGTGGCCGCTCGAATCGCGGTGTTGCCTGATGGCGGCGCGCAGCTTGCGGACCTCGGCGACGAGCGCGTCGCGGGTGAATGCATCGAGGTCTTCATCCATCGCGTGAACCTCCGTGAGTGGGGCGGCCCATCACTGTTGGCCGAAACTCGGTCCGATGCAAGCAGGCGCGGCCGGCCCGTTCGCGCGCTCAGGCGTGCCAGGCCTTCAGCGCGGCCCGCAGGCACTCCTCGAAACCCCGCTCGACGCGCGACGGATTCACCGACTCGATGCCCAGCGCCTCGTGCGTGACGCCGTGTTCGCCCGAGCGCTGGTCGTAGGAAGACACGTGGTGCACCTGCCGCGTTGCCGCGAAGGCGCGCAGCGTGAAGACCGATTCCCGCGAAGCGAGGTCTTCAAGCCTCACGCCGGCGACCGGCGAGAAGCGCACCGAGATGTAGGGCTTGTAGGGGTTGGCGAGATCGTCGTCGACGAGCGCATCGTGCCGCGAGGCGACGAGGTCCGCGACGAAGGCGTCGAGCAGCGGCCTCACGCCCGCTTCGACCCGTGTCTTGAAATCCGAGAGAAACGCTTCGCGCGCGACCTGCGTGTTGATGGCGGCAGCGGCCTTGCTGGCGGCACGCGCAGCGATCGCGGCCTTGTGTTCTTCGATTGCTTTCTTGACCAGCGACATGGGGGGCTTCAGGTGTCTGCGTTCGCGTTCGCCCGAGGCACCGGAGGGGCGGCGCAGGATCGGGGGCGGGTGGGGCCCGGGTGATTCCAGACGGAAAAATCGGGCGCGGCGACTGTAACGGCGCAACTTGTCCGCCGATGCCGCAAAGGCAAAAGGTATCGTCTGGCGATACCGAAGGTAGCAGTCAGGGGCGCGGTCCGAAGGGCTTGCGCGCGGTATGGATCGCCACGATCCCGAGCGACAGCCGCTCGAACGAGACGTCCGCGAAGCCCATCTCCCGGAGCTCCGCGGCCAGCCCTTCGGCCGTGGGGAAATCCTGGATGCCCTTGAGCAGGTAGCGGTAGGCCGAGGCATCGCCGCCGGTCGCGGCCCATCCGATGACAGGCATGCACACGGCCATGTAGCCGAGGTAGGCCCGGTGAAGCCAGCGCACCGAGATGTTGGATGCCTCGAGCGCGATGAAGCGGCCACCCGGTTTCAGCACGCGGAGCGCTTCCCGCAGCGCCAGCTTTCGCTCGCAGATCTTGAGGCCCAGCGAGATGGAATAGAGGTCGACGCTGTTGTCCGCGACGCCCGGCATCGCGTGTGCATCGAGCACTCGGAACTCGACCGGCACCTTCAGCTGCGTGGCACGCCGGCGCGCGATGGCGAGCATCTGCGGGCTGATGTCCGAGGCGACGATCTTCTGGCCGGATCGCAGGCCCTGGCGCCGTGCCACTTTCAGCACGACATCGCCCGTGCCTGCAGCGACATCCAGGAGATCGGTCCAAGGCTCCCGCGTGATGATTGCCGCCACTCTTCGCTTCCACAGCCGATGGATGCCGAAGCTGAAGAGGTCAGACAGCAGGTCGTAGCGTCCGGCGATGCGGCCGAACACGTCGTCTTCCTGCGTGTGGAAATCGGCTGCGTTGTTCATCGTGGGTTCACGCGCTGCGGGCGAACAACCGGAACGGCGAACTCAGCAGGCAGCCGAGCCACAGCGATGCGAGTCCATCGGATGCCTTGTCGTGCCAGCCGTGCTTGTCGTCCCACAGCAGTTCGTCGTCTTCGATCTGCACGCTCCACGTCGCATCGGCGAGCACTTCACGGCGGATTCGGTTGAGGCAATCGACCCAGTGACGCCCGCCCTTGTGCATGGCGAAGGCCTTGTTGTCGGGAAGGGCCGTGGCACCCGACAGCACATCTTCACCGGTGAGCCGCGATGCCTCGTACAGCGTGAAGCTTTCCCAATTGAGGCCCTTGCCCGTGTGGGCGTAGCGCTCGATCTCGGCGGTGACCTCGAACGACTGCACGATCGCGTCGATGCGCTGCACTTCGGTGGGGGTCAGCGGCGTGGCCCGCTTCGCGGTGTAGTAGATGCTGAAGCCCATGGTGCAATGCCTGTGCTGGTGATCCGCCGCGGAGCCGCGTTGGTGCGCGGATTCTGCCGCAGGGGCATGTCGCGCTTGCGGGTTGATCGAATGGATCGCCGCCGCCCGATGCCGCTCGCAAGCATGAGCGAGCATGCGAATTCGTGCGCGGCGGTGTCACGCAAACGGATACGGCCCGTCCATCCTTCCGATGTGACTCACATGGCTCACCATGCCCTCTGCCTCATCCCACAGATGCAGCATGCAGCCCGGTCGCCCCAGGTAGGACGCGGGCGCCGCATCGGGCGCGAGTTGCAGGGCGATCTCGGTCGTGCTGCTCGGGCACGAACAGACGACCGTGCCCGCCCAGCGCTTGAGCATCGTGCGGTGCACATGTCCGCAGAGCACGAGCTCGATGTTGCCTGCGCTTCGCACGATGGCTTCGAGCGGCGCCGTGTCGATGTACCGGTAGCTGTCCATGTATGGAATGCCGCTGGTGAACGGCGGGTGATGCAGCATCAGCAGCGTCGGCTTCTTGCGGTCGGCTTCGAGCGTGCGCTGCAGCCATGCGAGGCCTTCGGCGTCGACGTGCCCGTGGTGGAGTCCGGGAATGCACGAGTCGAGCGCGACGATGCGCACCGGGTGCGCGTCGACGCAGTAGTGCAGCGCGCCTGTGGCGGGCAGATAGGCGTGGTCCGCGAAGGCGGCGCGGAAGTTCTCGCGGTGGTCGTGGTTGCCGGGGATGACGAGGTGCGGAATCGAGAGCTGCGCGAGCAGGCGGCGGACCTGCGCGTATTCCTCGGGCCGTCCTTCATCGACCAGGTCGCCCGTCAGCAACACCAGGTCGGGCCGCCGGTCGAGCCCGTGCAGGTGGGCGATGGCTTCTTCGAACATCCGGTTCGAATCGACCACGCCCTGGTAGAGCTGGCCGGCGGGGCGGACGTGGGGGTCGGAGATCTGGGCGATGAGCATGAGGGGAGGAGGCCTGGAAGAGGTCCTTCCCGTCTAGCACGATCCGTTCCGCACCGGCGCGCCGCGTTATCTCGAGAGCGCGAGGAACTGAGGCCCCATGCCCAGGGACGGGAAGTTGACGCCCGTACCGAGTGCACCGGTCGTCCTGTCGATCGTGAAGACGGTGATCGTGTTGTCGGCCTGGTTGGCCGTGTAGGCGAAGCGGCCCGTGCGGTCCACGGTCACGGAGTTGGGCACGTTGCCCGCCGCGAAAGGCTGGCCCGGCACCGGCGTGAGCGCGCCGGTTCGTGGGTCGATGCTGTATGCCGAGACGTTGTTGGAGCTTCTGTTTGCCGCATACAGGAAGCGGCCGCTCGGATCGATTGCCATGCCAAAGGGCGTGTTGCCAGTGGGGATCGAGCCGATCTGGGTCAGCGCGCCCGTGGTTGCGTCGATCGAGTAGGCGAGCAGCGTGCCGGGATTGATGCCGGCGTTTGCATAGGCGAAGCGGCCGGTAGGCTCGATGGCGATGTCGGTGAGTCCGCTGTTGGCGGGCAGCGTGACAGACGCGGGTGGCGAGATCGGTGACCCCGTGTTCGGGTCCAGGCGGAACGTGTTCAGGGAGCTGCCACTGACCACGAAAGCGAAGCGACCCTGCGGGTCGAGGCCGATCTTGCGGTTGCTGCCACCGGCAATGGCCGTGCCGCCGGTGAGTTCACCGGTATTGGCGTCGACGTCGAGGCTGCGCAGCATCCCGTCTCCGATCACATAGGCATGCAGGCCGTTGGGCGCGATGCCGACGAAGAGCGGGCTCGTTCCGACACCGGCGGTGATGGTGCGCTGCTGCGTCAGCGTGCCCGTGGGGACGGTGCTGGTGTCGATGGTGTACTGGATGACGCCCCTGGTGGCGCCGGAGATGTTGCTGGCATAGACGTACGGCTTCGAAGGATGCGTTGTCACATGCTGCGGCGTCCCGCCCACCGGGAAGTTGCCGATATTCGACAGGCTGCCATTGGCCAGAACGGTGTACATCGACACATTGCTCGAGCCCTCGTTGGCGGTGAAGGCGAAGCGGTCGGCACCCGGCGTCGTGCAGGCAACCGTCACCGCAGCGATGGGCGCTGCGGTCACAGTGCCGAACGCCTGCTTCGCAATGCACACCTGGAGCGCGGCGGGCTGCGTTTTCACCGTCACGCCGTAGTCGGCACCGACCGCTACCGGCGTCGTGAAGCTGAAGGTGCCGTTGGCGTTCACGGCGAGGTCGTCGCCCGCGTTGTTCTGCAGCACAAGGCCGCCGGCCGTGTCGAGGTTCGTGACCGTGACGCTCACCTTTTGGCTCGTGGTGGCGCAGACCACCGCCACATTGGCGACGTCGGCATCGCCGATGGTCCCGGCGGCGTTGTTCACCGTGCAGGTCTGGGCAGGGGTGGCCGGCTGCTGCTTGACGCTTACTGCATAGCTCGTGCCCTTGGCGCGCTTCTCGCTGAAGACGAAGTTGCCATCCGCCGCAACGGTCACGTCGGCCGAGCCGGCCAGTTGCAATACCAGGCCGCTGCCGAGCAGGCCGCTGACACTGCCGCCCACCATGTACTTCGCTTCGGCCGCGGGCGGCGGATTGCTGTCGCCCGGCGGAAATGGAAAGAACGAGAAGCCACCGCCGCCGCCGCCTCCGCCTCCGCCGCATGACGCGAGCGCGAACGGCAGCAGGGCAAACAGGGCAAGACGAAGGCTGGAAAGGTGCAGTATCGCGGGCATTTTTTTGTCTCCTCCACCCAGATGGGCGGGGCGATATTAGCGGGACATCGTTCCATTTGCACCTCCGCCAATCGGCCGAGGGCCGGTCAGATGCCGATGAACTGCGCCACTTCGCCAAGCGGCGCACGCTCCGTCACCAGCGCATCGAGCGGCTTGCTCCGGTCCGCGTACCCGATGGCCATGCCGGTGAACAGCATCCGCTCGGGCGGCAGTTCGATGAATCGGCCGATGGTCTGCGGATAGATCGCCCAGCATTCCTGCGGGCAGCTGTCCAGGCCTTCCGCGCGCAGCAGCAGCATGACGTTCTGCAACATCATCCCGAGGTCGGACCACTGCGGCCGCCCCATGCGACGGTCCACCGTACAGAACAAGGCGAGCGGCGCGCCGAAGAACTGGTAGTTGCGCGCAAACCATTCGCGGCGCGCGGCCTTGTCTTCGCGCGGGATGCCCAGGCGCGCATACATCGCCTCGCCGACCGCGAAGCGGCGTTCACGATAGGGCGCGACGAGCTCGCGCGGGTAGATGTCGTGTTCGCTGCCTTCGCCGGTCGGCATTTCCTGCACGCGGGTGCGCATGAGGGCCTTGAGTGCGTCGAGCCGCTCGCCGCCCACCACGTGCAGGTGCCAGGGCTGCAGGTTGCCGCCCGATGGTGCGCGCAACGCTTCCTGCAGCACGCGGCGGATGACGTCCGGCGCCACGGGCGCATCGAGAAATTCGCGCACCGATCGACGGCTCGCAACGGCTTCGTACACGTTCATGCTTTGGCTTTCATTCGGGAAGAGGGCAGGGATAAGTTCATCTTGAACGAGGCCGATGCTAGGGACAACCCCGGGGTGCTCAATCGTCCGTTCCGACGATGTGGCGTGCAGAGGCCCCTGCCTACGATGCAGCCGGCCGCTGCATGAGATTCCCCCCGGCGCACAGGAGACAAGAACATGTTCGGATTGATGCAAGACCGCCCGCTGTTGATCTCTTCGCTGATCGACCATGCGGCCACCTTTCACCCGCGCGCCGAGATCGTGGGACGCACGGTGGAGGGGGCGGTCCACCGTACCAACTATGGCGAGGTGCAGCGCCGCTCGAAGCAGGTTGCCAACGCGATGAAGGTGCTCGGCGTCGAGCCCGGCGACCGCGTGGGCACGCTCGCATGGAACACGTATCGCCACCTCGCGCTGTACTACGGCGTCTCGGGTTCGGGCGCTGTGCTGCACACGGTGAACCCGCGGCTCTTTCCGGAGCAGATCGACTACATCGTCAATCACGCGGAAGACAAGGTGCTGTTCTTCGACACCACCTTCGCGCCGCTGGTCGAGAAGCTCGCGCCGCAGTTGAAGACCGTGCGCGCCTTCATCGCGATGACCGATCGCGCGCACATGCCCGCCATCGACGTGCCGAACCTGCTGTGCTACGACGAGCTCGTCGGCGCGCAGAGCGAGGACTACACCTGGCCCGAGTTCGACGAGCGCACCGCCTCGTCGCTCTGCTACACCTCGGGCACCACGGGCAACCCCAAGGGCGTCTTGTATTCGCACCGCTCCACTGTGCTGCATTCGCTGATGGAGTGCGCGCCCGACACCTTCGGCGTCAACTCGCAGATGACGCTGCTGCTCGCGGTGCCGATGTTCCACGCCAATGCATGGGGCATGCCGTATGCGGCCGCGATGACCGGCATGAAGCTCGTGATGCCCGGCCCGCACATGGACCCGCAGAGCCTGTACGAGCTGATGCGCGACGAAAAAGTCGGCTTCTCTCAAGCGGTGCCGACCATCTGGCTCATGCTGTTCCAGTACTTCGACGCGCATCCGGAGATCGACACGCACGCCATCGGCCTCAAGCGCATCGGCGTGGGCGGTGCGGCCACGCCGCGCGCCATGATCGAACGCTTCGAGCGCGACTTCGGCGCCGACTTCGTGCAGGGCTGGGGCATGACCGAGACCAGCCCCATCGGCGTGATCGGCAACCTGCTGCCCAAGCACCGCGCGCTATCGAAGGA
>Ga0157370_10005473_pt1 | contig 14239 bp, 14 predicted proteins | sample C35metaG_FD_113463 | JGI IMG/M metagenome (GOLD analysis project Ga0157370, IMG submission 113463) | Corn rhizosphere microbial communities from Kellogg Biological Station, Michigan, USA - C3-5 metaG | ecosystem: Host-associated > Plants > Roots > Rhizosphere > Soil | place: USA: Michigan...
ACAACCCGCGGCTCATGAAGGTCGTGCAGCGCGCGCTGGCCTCCTATGGAATCGCCGGTGCCGAAGTCAGGCAGTTCCTCGCCATCGATCCGGTGCCGTCGACACCGAGAGAAGGAGAAAACAAGTTGATTCCATCGATTCCCGGCCGGGGACATGAGCGGTGATCATCATCACGTCCGCCGCCTATGTCGATTCCGAATTGCAATCCGAATTCGGCCGATTGCCTCCGGCTTTTCTACCCGTCGGGAACCGCCGCCTGTTCCTGCGGCAGTTCGCGGTCCTGCATGCGTGCTTTCCGGGCGAGAGCATCTACCTGTCGCTGCCCGAAAGCTATGCGATCCCCCACCGGGACGTCCGCGTGCTCGAAACCGAGGCGGTGCAGGTGCTGCGGGTGCCGGACGGGCTCACGCTGGCCGATTCGGTGCTGTTCTCGATCAACACCATCGGCCGGTACGACGAGGGGCTGCGCATCCTCCATGGCGACACGCTCATCCTTGACCTCCCGGCCGCCTGGGACTGCCTCTGCGTTGCGGAGTCGGCCGACGACTACAACTGGCATGCCGACCCGAGCCCCGACGCCGCGGCACGCGTGTGGTGCGGCTATTTCGCATTTCAATCGGCGGGCCGGCTCGCCAAGTGCCTGGTCGCCGCGCGCGGGTCGTTCGAAAAAGCCGTGGGTGCCTACGACCAGGCCTGCTATCTGGAGCGCGTCGACACCGAAAACTGGTCGGACTTCGGACACGTCAACACCTTCTATCGGTCGCGCGCCCGCATCACCACGCAGCGTGCGTTCAACGACCTCGCCATCGGCGACCGGCGCGTGCGCAAGACCGGCCGGCCCGCCGAAAAGATCAGGGCCGAAGCCGGGTGGTTCGAGGCGCTGCCTTCGCGGCTGCGCGTGTACGCCCCGCAACTGCTGGCGCAGGGCCCCATCGAGCCGGATGGCTACAGCTACGAGCTGGAATACATGTGCATGGCGCCGCTCAACGAGCTGTATGTGCACGGCCGGAACTCGACGGCGTTCTGGTCCCGCGTCTTCAGGCACCTGGCCGGCTGGTTCGCGGCCTGCCAGTCGGCCGTGCCCATGGGCGAGCGCGAGCGGCAGATGGCCGCCGACGACAGCCGGGGCATGCTGGCTGAAAAAACCCGCATCCGCATGGGTGCCCATGCGTCGGCCAATGGACTGAGCGTGTCGGCGCCGACGCGCCTGAACGGGCGCCCGCTGCCATCGCTTGCCGCCATCCTGGACCGCTGTATCGATGCCGCCGCGCGCGTACCGCTGGCGCCCGGCGTGCTGCACGGCGACCTGTGCTTCAGCAACATCCTGTTCGACACGCGTTCGGACTGCATCAAGGTGATCGACCCGCGCGGCCTCAATTTCGAGGGCGAGCCCCGGTTGCTGGGCGACCTGCGCTACGACCTGGCGAAGGTCTCGCATTCGGTGCTGGGCCTGTACGACTACATCGTGGCCGATGCCTTCGACATCGACGAGGGCACCGGACTGGACTTTCACCTGCGCATTCACGCCGACGAAGACGCGGCCGCCATCCAGAAGCTGTTTGCCGGCCTGCCGCTGCTGAACGGCATGACTGCGCGCCATGTCGCGCCGATCACCGTCATGCTGTTCCTGTCGATGCTGCCGATGCACCAGGACACACCGCGCCGCCAGCGCGCGATGCTCGCCAACGCACTGCGCCTTTTCGAGCAAATGGAGCACTGAAGAAATGTTTGTCATTCCCATGGTCGGCAAGAGCCGCCGTTTCACCGAGGCCGGCTATGCGCTGCCCAAGTACCGCCTGCCGCTGCACGGAGAAACGGTTTTCTTCCATGTCGTGAAGTCGTTCGAGCATTACTTCGAGGACGACCTGTTTCTGTTCGTGGTGCGCCGCGATCACGACGTCGCGGGGTACCTGAAGCAGGAGTTGAAGAACCTGGGCGTCAAGGAGTTCCGTATCGTCGAGCTCGACGGCGACACGCTCGGCCAGGCCGACACCGTCCACCAGGGGCTGCGGCAGGTCGACGCCGGCGATGCGCTCTACATCTTCAATATCGACACCATCCGGCCCGGGTTCAGGAAGTCGCCGCTGGCGGCCGGTGCGCAGGGCTACCTGGAGGTCTTCGAGGGCGAGGGCGAGCATTGGTCCTTTGTCGAGCCCGGTCCCGACCGCACGGTGCGAAGGACCACGGAGAAAGAGCGCATCTCCAACCTGTGCAGCGACGGCCTCTATCACTTTGCCGATGCGCGGGTGTTCGACGAGGCCTTCGAGCACCAGCGGTCGGGCAAGCTGCTGAACCGGGGCGAGTTCTACATCGCGCCTTGCTACAACGCATTGATCGCGAAAGGCGCGCGCGTCGTCTACGAGCTGATCGACCGGAGCGAGGTGGTGTTCTGCGGCAATCCGCAGGAGTACGAAGAGGCAGGGGCAACAAAATGGGCATGAACATCGCCGTCCGAAGCGACCGGGGAATCGCGCAATGAGCCTGGGCGAACTGCTGGCATCGGCCAAGCCGGCCCTTGCGGCGACGTGGGGCGAATGCGTGGCTGCGCCGGCTGCGGGCGTGCTCTTCATGTCGGTGTGCAACGGCAAGGAGCGCGCACACGTGGTGACGGTCCGCAGCAAGAATTTCGAAGAGGCCTGGCGCCGCGGCGCGCAGTTGCTCCAGGCCTGGTTGCGCAAGCAGGGCAGCGCGCCGCTCTGGCTGCGCGTGGACGTGGTGCACACGGTGCATGCCATGACATGGCAGGCGCTCAAGCAGGCGCTCGCGACCACCAAGCGCAATTACTTCCGCCACGGCATCGCCTTCGACGCCGAACTGTCGGTGGCCATGCTCGAGGAGGACATCGGCGCGAACGCCGTGCTGTACGACGGCAAGTTCGAAGAGGCGACGCCCAATGCCGCCAACCTGAAGCTCTTCGGCCAGCACCGCTACGGGCGCGAACTGCAATGGCCCACCGAGGCGCAGCAGCCGGTGTGGGTGTTCGACACGCGGGCGGTGTTCACCGACGGCAGCGAGTGCCATGCCATCGCGCACGAAGGGCGCTACCGCGGCCATCGGCGCCTGGCGACGTGGGACGCGGGCCGTGTCCACGACATCGTCTCCACCGGCGCGGCGTATCTCGCGCGGCAGGTGAGGTCATCGGGGGCCTATCACTACGGCTGGTTTCCATGTTTCGACCGTGCCATCCCTACCTATAACGCACTGCGCCATGCGAGTTCGACCTACGCGCTCATCGAAGGCTGGGAACTCACCCGCCGGCCCGAACACAAGGCGGCCATCGACCTGGCGCTGGGCTACCTGACCGGCACGCTGATCCAGCGTGCGGCGCTGCCCGGCGGCGAGGCCGCCGCCTTCCTCGTCGACACCGGCGGCGAGATCAAGCTGGGGGGCAATGCCGTGTGCCTGCTGGCACTGGTCAAGTACACCGAGCTCACCGGCGACAGGCAATACCTGGCGCTGCTGGAGCAGTTGGCGCTCGGCATTCTCCACATGCAGGATGCCCAGAGCGGGCGTTTCGTCCATGTGCTCAACCATCCCGACCTGAGCGTCAAGGAAGAGAGCCGCATCATCTACTACGACGGCGAAGCCGCCTTCGGCCTCATGCGCCTGTACGGGCTGACGCGGGATGCGCGCTGGCTGCAGGCGGTCGAGAAGGCATTCGAGCACTTCATCGCGGCCCGCCACTGGGAGGCGCACGATCATTGGCTGAGCTACTGCGTCAACGAACTCACGATCTACAAGCCGGACGCGCGCTACCTGCGCTTCGGCCTGGACAACGTGCGCGGCCACCTCGATTTCGTGCTCGACCGCATTACCACCTTTCCGACGCTGCTGGAGCTGATGATGGCGGCGCAGAAGATGATCGTGCGGCTGCAGGCGGAGCCCGAGCACGCGCACCTGCTCGAAGGTTTCGACATCGACAAGTTCTACCGCGCGCTGGAGCAGCGCGCGCGCTACCTGCTGACGGGCCACTTCTGGCCCGAGCTCGCGATGTTCTTCAGGAATCCGGCGCGCATCGTGGGGAGCTTCTTCATCCGGCATCACAGCTTTCGCGTGCGCATCGACGATGTGGAGCACTACCTGTCCGGCTTCGTGGCGTACCGCAAGTACCTGGAGGCCGGGGGGCGGCCCGCAGCGACGCAGGCGCCGGCTCAGTGCAGCTCGGCTGCCGCGTGAATCGTCTCGCGCACCCGCGGATAGATCTGCGCGTTCCACTTGCTGCCGCTGAACACGCCGTAGTGCCCGACGCCCGCCTGCAGGTGATGCGCCTTCAGATAAGGCCGGATGCCGCTGCAGAGGTCTTGCGCGGCCACCGTCTGGCCGACTGAACAGATGTCGTCGCGCTCGCCTTCCACGGTGAGCAGCGCGGTGCGGCGGATGGCGGCCGGGTTCACCGTGCGATCGCCCACGGTGAGCACGCCGCGCGGCAGGTCGTAGGTCTGGAACACGCGCTCCACCGTCTCCAGGTAGAACTCGGCCGGCAGGTCGTTCACCGCAAGGTACTCGTCGTAGAAGGTGCCGATGGTGCGGGCTTTTTCGACGTCGCCTTCCACGAGGTGCTGGAACATGTCCTGGAACTGCTTCTTGTGGCGCTCTGGGTTCATGCTCATGAAGGCCGAGAGCTGCAGGAAGCCGGGGTACACGCACCGCATCACGCCCGCATGTGGCCATGGCACATGGCTGATGAGGTTGCGGCGGAACCACTCGATGGGCTTGCTGGTGGCGAGCAGGTTCACGCCCGTGGGGTTGATGCGGCAATCGACCGGTCCCGCCATCAGCGTGAGGCTGCGCGGCGTGGCGGGGTTGTCGTCCTCGGCCATGAGGGCGGTGGCGGCGAGCGCGGCCACGCAGGGCTGGCAAACCGCGACCATGTGCACGCCCGGGCCGATGGTCTCGAGAAACTTGATGAGCTGCAGCGTGTAGTCGTCCAGGCTGAAGCCGCCATGCCACAGCGGCACGTCGCGTGCGTTGTGCCAGTCGGTCAGGTACACGTCGTGATCGCGCAGCAGGGTGCGCACGGTTTCGCGCAGCAGCGTCGCGAAGTGGCCCGAAAGTGGTGCGACCAGCAGCACGGGTGGATGCACCGCCTGTATGTCCTTGCGGAAGTGCAACAGCGTTCCAAACGGCGAGACCAGCGTTTTCTCTTCGTGGACAACGACTTGCGTGCCGTCGACCGTCACCGAGTCGATGCCGTAGGCGGGCCGGGAATGGGTCAGCCGCATGCGCGAGAACACCTCGAACTGGGCGGCGAGGCGCCGCATCATGGTGCGGTCCGTACCGTCTTTCCAGAGGGCCTTGCCCAGGTACTGCGCCGCGAGCCGCGAGGGCGAAAGGAGGTCGGCTTGGTTCTGATAGGCCCGGTACAGCATGCGGTGGATGCAGGCAAGTTGCGGGCCAGCAAGCGCCTGCTGCGTGGCATGGCGCTTGCACGCAAGCAAGCAACGTCAAGGAGCTTCCCGATGGCCAAACCCGTTCTCACCATCAGCAGCAAGAACTACGGTGCCTGGTCGCTGCGCGGCTGGCTGATGTGCAGGCTGGCGGGGCTCGATTTCAGCGAGAAGATCATTCCGCCCGACGACCCGGCCATGAAGGCCGAGATGCTGCTGCTCTCCTCGTCGATGCTGGTTCCCTCGCTGCAGCACGCTGGCGTGAAGGTGTGGGACACCCTGGCCATCGGCGAATACCTCAACGAGATCAAGCCCAAGGCCGGGCTGCTGCCGGCCGACGTGGCGGCCCGCGCGCACTGCCGCGCAATCTGTGGCGAGATGCATTCGGGCTTCGCATCCATGCGCGGCGCGCTGCCGATGAACATCAAGGCCCACTTCAAGAACTTCAAGGTGTGGTCGCGCGCGCAGGCGGACATCGACCGCATCGTCGCCATCTGGCGCGAATGCCTGAAGGCCTACGGCGGCCCCTTCTTGTTCGGCAGGCAGCCGGGCATCGCCGATGCGATGTATGCGCCGGTGGTCACGCGCTTCCTGAGCTACGACGTGGCACTCGACAGCGTGTGCGCGGCCTACTGCAAGCGCGTGATGGAGCTGCCGGCAATGAAGGAGTGGGTGGCCGCGGCGAAGCAGGAGCCCGAGGAAATCGACGAACTCGACGCCGAGTTCTGAGCCCACGCTTCTAGCGCCGGAACATCCGCAGATCGAGCGCGCTTTCTTCGCCGAGCCACATCGCATGCGCCGTGTGATCGGCGAGGTCGTCGCCCGTCACGCCGTGCACGAAGACATCGAGGCCGTTGCGGTTGGCATCGAGCCATGCAATGACCTGGTCGAACTCGGCCGCGTCGAAGGCGAGCTGGCAGCTCCAGTGCGGATGGGGGCCCACAAGCCGTTCGTGCACGCGGCCCACGACGACCATCAGCTCGCGGCCCGCGCGTTCGCACAGGTCACGCGCCTGTGCCACCGTGGCGGGGGCGAAGTAGACGTGGGCGTGGTACTGGGGGTAGAGGTTTTCGGGGCGGCGCGGCATGGTGCGCTCATTGTGATCCCGCGCGCGGCATGGGGTGTGGGGGCAGGTGAAAGCGCCCGCTGTAGCGGAACACGTCGCCGAACCAGCGGTGGCGCAGCAGCATCTTCATCGTGAAGTGCTCAGGGCTCGATGGGTCGGGTCGTTCTTCGACATAGGCCGTGCCCATGAAGAGGCCGAGCGGCAGCGGAATGCGCAGGCCCGCGATGCGCCAGATATAGCACTTGTCGCGGAACACCAGCGCGCCGTCTTCGGCGCTCACCGCCAGGCGCATGCCGATGCCGAAGCGCACGTACTCGACCACCTCGGCGCCGTGCGCTGCGGTGTGTTCCATGTGCGAGCGGAAGTGGAAGGGCTTGCGGCCTGCGAAGTGGAAGACGCGGTCCCAGTACAGGTTGGCATCGCCGGGGTTGCAGCGGTAGTGCACTTCGATCGGCACCTCGGTGCCGGTGTAGGGCACGAGTGCGCCGAAGAGGCGGCCGAAGGGCATCAGCAGCGCGGCCCATGGCGCGTGATGCACCTCGTTCATGGTGCCGCGGACGCACACGTAGTCGTCGGAGAAGGGCATCATCGTGTAGTGCCGGCGGATCACGTCGCCCAGGCGTTCCCAGGCCGGGCCGAGCGCCTGCTGGAAGACCGGTGGGCGGGCCGTCATCCCGCCACCGCCACGGCGCCTTCGCTGCGCGCCTTGTAGAAGCGCAGGATGTGCTCGGCGCCATCGCCCAACAGGAACCCCGCGACCCGGTCCGCATACCAGTTGAAGCGCGTGCTCACGCGCCACGCCACATCGACGCGCAGCTCGGTACCGCCCTCGCGCGGCGTCAGCGTGAAGGCCGAGTCGCGCAGGTCGAAGTACTGGCCGCCGATCATCACGTGGTCGTCCAGCGCGCCGGGGGGAAAGGAGTCGGGCGTGAAGCGGTAACGCCACTTCAGCAGGCGGCCGGGTTGCCACTCGGTGATGACCTCCTCGAAGTGCACGTTCTTCTGCCAGAGCACCTTGCGCACGCGGCCTTCGGGCGTCTCCTCGGTCACGCCGGCGAGAGGCAGCGGCACGCCGATGCGGTAGGCCCAGGCGTCGTCGACTTCGGCGGGCTGGATGTCGCGCGCGTTGTTCAGTTCGTGCCAAACGCGCTCGGCTGGCGCGGCGATGAAGAGCGTGCGCGAGGTGGTCGAGAACTGGTCGGGGTTGGCCAGGTACGGCTCGATGGCGCCGAGCGCGAGCGGCAGCATCGCGAAGCTGTAGAGCGCGGGCTTGGGCCAATTGGTGACGCGGCACACCAACCCCATCGCCAGGCCGCCGACGCTGCCCATGACCGCGAAAAGCGGCACGATGACGACGGCGCAGATCATCCCCTCGATGAACACCAGCAGCGTGCCGATGACGAAGAGCGCGGTCGACACCCACGGCGCCCAGATGTAGTAGCCCCAGCTGCGCCGCTCCATGCGCTCGGCCATGTACACCGTGACCGCGCCGCACACCGCGGGCGCAAGATAGATGAAGGCGCCCAGCATCGCCGAGAAGGGGTGGCCCGGCCCGCCGCTGAAGGCGATGCGCAGCACGAGCGCGGCGGCCGCGCCGACCAGCAGCGGCCAGAACCAGGCGAAGGGCATGCGGCGGCGGGGCGTCTCTTCGGCCTCGTTCGAATCGGCGTCGACAGGGGCGAGCTCGGAGAGCCTGCTTTCTTCGGGTTCGGTGCTCATGGAAACGTCTTCTCCTCTTTTGTTTTTATCAGCTGGCGCGCTTGGCGCTCACCATGCAGTAGTCGAAGTCGCGCCAGAACATGCCCAGTGCGAGCGCGCAGTAGCTCGCCACGATGTGCTTGCGGCGCCACGGGCTCAGCCTGCCGCGCGCCTTCCAGAGTTCGGCCAGTGTGAAGCGTGTGGCCAGGACCGGGATGTGCAGCGCGCTGGGCGCGACGCGCCAGCGCAGCGACTTGAATTCGATGTCCTCGAAGCCGTTGTCGCGCAGCGCGTTGATGAAGTCGTCGCGCCTGGCCAGCGTGGGCACGGCCCAGCTGTCGGCCCAGAGGCGGTGCAGCCGGGCGGCGATGCGGCCGGGGTTCTTGCGCAGCAGAAAACCATCGACCACCACCAGCCGCGCACCGGGCTTGAGCAGGCGCGCGGCCTCGCGCACGAAGTCGGTCTTGGCGGTGCCTTCGGCATAGCAGGCGCTTTCCACCGCCCAGGCACCGTCGGCTTGCGCGGCAGGCAGGCCGGTGCGGGTGTAGTCGGCTTCGATGCGGGCCATGCGGTCGGCCACGCCGGCCGCGGCATCGAGCCGCGCGGAAATGCGGTTCTGCACAGGCACGTTGGTGACGGTGACCGCGTAGAGCGATGCGTCGTCGCCGACCAGCGTGCGCGCGGTGGCGCCGGCGCCGCAGCCCATGTCGATCACGCAGCGGCGTTGTCGGCCTGCTGCGGCGGGTTGCGATTCGTCGAGCCGCAGCGCGCGGCCGACGGCGCGGTTCATCTCTACCAGCATGCCTTCGCGACGCAGCGGGTTGAGCCCGGCGCGCCAGAAGCCGAAGTGCATGTTGTAGCTCGGGCTCCAGGCGCTGTAGTCGACCGCGACCTCGGTGAAGTAGTCCTGCGTGTCCTCGGCCGTGACGGGCGCGCTCGTGGCGTGCGCAGGGGCGCGAGTTGCAGTGGGCGGCATGCGGAAGTCGGGCTGGAAGACGTTGGGCATCGAGGCTCCTTCTGGCGTTGGCTCTTGTGATTCCCTGGGGGCGTGACAGCGTGATCGGTTCAGAAGCGGCAGTGGTCTTCGGCACAGGTGGCCGGCGCGATCGCGCCACGGCCCGCGAGGCGTGCGACCAGCCAGCGGGGCAGGCGGTAGCGGTTGCGTGCGAGCACGGCATAGGCGCGGTCGGCCAGCGCGCCGACGATGGGCAGGTCGAGCAGCGCGCCTCCTGCCGGCATGCCCACGGCCGCGCGGCAGGCGCGGATCGCCGCAACGCCGGACAGCACCCTGCCTGACGCGTCGACCGCGTGCATGGCCGTCATCAATGCCTCGCGCGGGGCCGGACCGGTGCAGAAACCGAGGGGCGAGCAGTCGACGAGATGGAGCCGTCCGGCCGTATCGCGTGCGCGCATCGCGCCCATCTCGGCCACGCAGAGCGGGCAGGTGGCGTCGTAGTAGACGGTCAGCGGGTACGCGGCAACGGCGAGGCGGCTCATGGTGTTTTTAGTTCCCGATATTTCAGTCAAAATAGAAATTGATTGGCAAAAAAAGAGAACTCAGATCATCGGCAGGCTGGCATGGTGCGCATCGGGGTCTTCGCCCTTGCCGGCAGGCGCCGTATCGCCGCGCACGAACTTCTGCACGCTGGCCCCGAGCGTCAGCACCTTGTCGAGCGTGCCGGGCGAGAGCCGCAGCATCTCGTCGGCCCAGGTGGCGAGCTTGTCCATGAGTTCCATCGTGGAGCGGATGCGGTCCTGCGCATCGGCCGGCTCCTTCTGGAAATCGGGGCTGGACACGAGCTCGTGCAGCACGCGGATGGTGGGGTCGAATTCGCGTTCCTTGCGCTCGCGCACCACGGTGCGGAACAGCTCCCACACGTCGACGCTGGTCTCGAAATAGTCTCGCCGGTCGCCCAGGATGTGGGTGATGCGCACGAGGTTCCAGGCCTGCAGTTCCTTCAGGCTGTTGCTGATGTTGGAGCGGGCCACGCCCAGGGTGTCGGAGAGCTCTTCGGCGTGCATCGGCTTGCCGTGGGCAAAGAGCAGCGCATGGATTTGCGAGACGGTGCGGTTGACGCCCCACATGGAGCCCATTTCGCCCCAGTGGACGACGAACTTGCGTTGAATTTCTGTGAGTTCCATGGCGCCGAGTCTAGGATTTCCTGAATTTCTGTCAATAGAGAAATAGAAAAATCACCGCCAGCCAAGGAATGGTGAAATACTGTATGAATACACAGTGAATTCATCGAAAGGATGTGCCATGCCACCCGCATCTCCCGTTCCCATCCACATCATCAAAGGCCGCGGCGCGGCCACCCGGCTGGCGCACCGTTTCTCCAAGGACGAGCGCAATGCCTTCGACGACGGCTGGGGCACGCTCGAAGAGGGCGCGGCCGAGGCCGAGGAGCTCATGCCCCTGGCGACCGAGGTGCGCTTCGAGGACGTGAAGTCGGTGCTCACCGAAAACGACTCGCCCGACATCTACTTCGATCGCGCGCTCAACCCGTACCGCGGCTGCGAGCACGGCTGCATCTATTGCTTCGCGCGGCCCACGCACAGCTACCTGAATCTCTCGCCGGGCCTCGACTTCGAGACCAAGCTCATCGCCAAGCGCAACATCGTCGAGGTGCTGCGCGCCGAACTCGGGCGCAAGAGCTACCGGCCGAGCCAGATCGCCATCGGCACCGCCACCGACTGCTACCAGCCCATCGAGCGCGAACTGCGGCTCACGCGCTCGGTCATCGAGTTGTTGAAAGAAGTGCGGCACCCGTTCGCGCTGGTCACCAAGTCGAGCGCCATCGAGCGCGACCTCGACCTGATCGCGCCGATGGCGGCCGAGCACCTCGCGGCGGTGTACGTGACGGTGACCACGCTCGACGGCGAACTCGCTCGCAAGCTCGAGCCGCGCGCGGCCGCGCCTCATCGGCGGCTGCGCACCATCCGCACCCTGGCCGAGGCGGGGGTGCCGGTGGGCGTGAGCGTGGCGCCGCAGATTCCCTTCGTCACCGAAGACATGGAGCACGTGCTCGAAGCCGCCTGGGAGGCCGGCGCGCGCAGCGCGTTCTACACGGTGGTGCGGCTGCCGTGGGAGGTGGCGCCGCTCTTCAAGGAATGGCTTGCGCTGCACTACCCGCAGCGCGCGGACCGCATCATGGCGCGCATCCACGAAATGCGCGGTGGCAAGGACTACGACGCCGATTTCGCCACGCGCATGAAAGGCTCGGGCCTTTGGGCCGACCTGATCCACCAGCGCTTCCAGAAGGCGACGAATCGCCTGGGCTTCAACCGCGAGCGCATCCCGATGGACCTCACCGCGTTCCGGCCGCCGGGGGCGGCGGGGCAGGGCAACCTGTTCTAGAGAATCCGTGCGCGGTGGCGACCTTCGCTTGGCGCTGCTCGAGCACCCGGCCGTTTCGGTTCCTACTTGTCGTGATGCAGGTAAGTCGCACGGCGCGGCAGCATCAGGCTGACCGCGAACACCACCACCATCATGGCCGTCACGTACCAGTAGAAGTACGACTCGTGGCCGATCGACTTCAGGCCCAGCGCCACGTATTCCGCGCTGCCGCCGAAGATCGCGTTGCCCACGGCGTACGACAGGCCCACGCCCAGCGCGCGCACTTCGGGCGGGAACATCTCGGCCTTCACGATGCCGCTGATCGAGGTGTAGAAGCTCACCACCGCCAGCGCCACGACGATCAGGATGCCGGCCAGCAGCGGGCTGGTCACGTTCTGCAGGCTGGTCAGCACGGGCACCGTGATCAATGCGCCGAGTGCGCCGAACAGCAGCATGTTGCTGCGCCGGCCGATGCGGTCCGACAGCGCGCCGAAGAGCGGCTGCATGCACATGTAGATGAACAGGCACGCCGTCATCACGTTGCTGGCCGTCTTGATCGACATGCCGGCCGAGTTCACCAGGTACTTCTGCATGTAGGTGGTGAAGGTATAGAAGATCAGCGAGCCGCCGGCCGTGTAGCCCAGCACCATGAAGAAGGCGCGCTTGTGGTGCCTGAACAGTTCGCCCATGGTGCCGGCGCCCTTGGCGGCGCGGGTCTGCGTGCTGGCGGTTTCGGTGAGCGAGCGGCGCAGCATGAGCGCCACCACGGCGGCCACCGCGCCCAGCACGAAGGGAATGCGCCAGCCCCAGCTCTTGAGCTCGGCGTCGTCCAGGAACTGCTGCAGCACCACCACGACCACGACCGCCAGCAACTGGCCGCCGATCAGCGTCACGTACTGGAAGGACGAGAAGAAGCCGCGCTGTCCGCGCATCGCCACTTCGCTCATGTAGGTGGCGGTGGTGCCGTACTCGCCGCCGACCGACAGGCCCTGCAGCAGCCGCGCGGCCAGCAGCAGCACCGGTGCCGCCGCGCCGATGCTGGCGTAGGTGGGCAGGCAGGCGATGACCAGCGAGCCCACGCACATCATCGTCACCGAGACCACCATCGAGGTCTTGCGGCCCTTGCGGTCGGCCAGCCGGCCGAAGATCCAGCCGCCGATCGGGCGCATCAGGAAGCCGGCGGCGAACACGCCGGCCGTGTTGAGCAACTGTGCGGTCGGGTCGGACTTGGGAAAGAACGCGGGCGCGAAGTAGATGGCGCAGAACGCGTAGACATAGAAGTCGAACCACTCCACCAGGTTGCCCGACGAGGCGGCGAAGATCGCGAAGATGCGCTTGCGCTTTTCCTCGAAGGTGTAGGGGGTGGAGGAGGCGTCGGTCGCGGGCGCGTCTGGGCTTGCTGTGCCGGTGGTGCTGGCAATGGCGGTCATGGGAGGTCCTTGTCTCTGGGCGCGGCCCGTGGGACCGCCTGAAGCTTGTGCCTGGGAGTCTGTCCCGCCGTCGCCGCGCCGTCGTCCGTAGCCGCCCGCCGCGTCCCTGCGTAGGTGTACGCAAGGGTAAATACCTAGAAAAGCCTACACGGCCTACAGCGCGTGTTCCCGCAGGAAGCGGTCGAGCTCGTGGCTGTTCGACAGGCCCAGCTTGGCGAACACATGGGCGCGGTGCGTCTCCACCGTGCGCAGCTCCAGCGGCGCAAGCTCGAGCGCGATCTTCTTGTTGGGCTTGCCCTCGGCGACCAGCCTGGCCACCTGCATCTCACGCGGCGTGAGCTTGGCCCACAGCAGTTGCGCGGCCTGCCGGGCCTGCCGGCGCACGGCGATGTCTTGCGCCTGGCCGAGGGCTTTGGCGATGCTCTCCAGCAGACGCTCGTCGTTGCAGGGCTTCTCGAGCCAGCCGAACGCGCCGTTCTGCACCGCCTCGACCGCCATCGGAATGTCGCCGTGCCCGGAGAGGAACAGCACCACCAGCGGACTGTCCTGCGCGCGCAGCGCATCGAACACCTGCAGCCCGCTCATGCCTTCCATGCGCAGGTCGAGCACGACGCAGCCCGCGCGCTGGGTGTCCGCGCTCGCCAGGAACGCCTCGCCCGAGGCAAAGGTCTGCACCGCGTAGCCGCGCGACAGCAGCAACAGTCCCAACGACCGGCGCACGGCCTCGTCGTCGTCGACCACGCACAGGTTGTTGGCAAGGGTGGCATTCACGTCGAAACCTCCAGCTCCAGTGTGAAGACCGTGCCGCCGCCGGCCCGGTCCGCGAAAGACAGTCGCCCGCGATGAGCCTCCACGATCGTGCGGCAGATGTTCAGGCCCAGCCCCAGCCCACCCGTCTTGGTGGTGAAGAAGGGCGCGAACACCTGCTCGGCCAGCGCCGCATCGATGCCGGGCCCGCGGTCGGCCACGCGGATATGCACGCGGCCTTCGACCACCTCGGCTTCTACCTCCACGGTCCGCTGTTCGGGCGGCGTGGCCTGCATGGCCTGCAGGCTGTTGGACAGGAGGTTCAGCAGCACCTGCTCCAGCAGCACGCGGTCACCGCGCACGGTGGGCAGCGCGGGCGGGATGCGAACCTCGGCGCGCACCTGCCGCAGCCGCATTTCACCCTGCAGCAGCGCCAGCGCATTCGCCACCAGCGCGCTCACCGCGCAGTCTTCGGCGCCGGCGGTGCGCTGGCGCACGAAGCCGCGGATGCGCCGCACGATCTCGGCGCTGCGCTGGGCCTGCGTCACGGCCTCGTCGAGGCTGCTCACGAGCA
>Ga0157370_10005475_pt1 | contig 14238 bp, 15 predicted proteins | sample C35metaG_FD_113463 | JGI IMG/M metagenome (GOLD analysis project Ga0157370, IMG submission 113463) | Corn rhizosphere microbial communities from Kellogg Biological Station, Michigan, USA - C3-5 metaG | ecosystem: Host-associated > Plants > Roots > Rhizosphere > Soil | place: USA: Michigan...
CGACGAAGGGGACTTTGAGCGAGTAGACGATGCTGGGCGACGGAGACCCGGAGGCGATCGACACGCTGGAGACTTTCTCCGAGGAGGGGCCGGTATCGAGCGCGCGGGTGGTGACGGGGGTGGGTTCGGTCGCATAGGCCGAATTAGCGGCCACGGAGAAGCTTCCGGCCACGATGAAAACTGCCGTACCCCAGCGCAGCATCCTGTAGCTACGACCCCTGCTGAAATTGAACAATTGGCTGCCCTCCCAGGCCCGCGAGTTCAAGGAATTACCCGGATACCTCAGGAGCGACCCTACGGGGAACGAGGCAGGTAACACAAGGGTACGTCGTAATGTCTTTATAGGCGCTTAACGTCGGGTGCCATCAGACCTAAACGCTAGGTAATCGTTGAGTAATTGCCACTACCCCCTACGAGATGCCTGCCATAGCCTCAGCCGCTCAAAGAGATCTGCGCCGGAATGGCCAGGAAGACAGTAGAAATGCTCGATCGTCCCTCCAACCTCGTGCTCATGGACAAGGCGGATTAACTCAGATTTGCGCAACTCCATTGTGTGATAGATGACGATTCCGGGCGGTTCTTGTAGCTCGTAGGACAGCTCCTTTGGAGACAAAGTCCGTCCACCGTCTATGGCGAGGAGCTCCAAGATAGACATACGCAGCGGGTGCGTTTCGGCCCGGGCTACGCGCTCCCAGTCGATTTCGTCCGCTGAATCGCTCTGCCCAGTCATCGTGGCACTCCTAGCCATTCTCGAAGCCGGTCATCGATTGAAAAGATCGGAGAAATGGATGGCGGCCGGCGTCGGTTCTACAAGTTGATCGTCGTCGCGGTACCGGAGAAGGCCCCAGCCTCTCAGATCCCTGATCGCGTGCCTAGCGGTCTCCACCCGCCTTTTGTCCTGCGAACCGGCAGTGACCTTCCGGCATAACTCGGCAACTGTGAGGCGGACGGGAAGGAGTTCAATGATCTCTTCGAGGACTTCGCATTCAGCCGATTCGAAATCGAGTTCGGCTTGGGTCGGGACCTCAGCCTTCACGTCTTGCTCCTCTCACGTGCATCTCAAGCGCTTTCGCCTGAACTGCGATCCGTCAGGCGGTAGGGAAGATCAAGAAGGTCGTTTCGTGCTGCTTCGCTATCCAAAGGCTCCACCACGTCGAGTTCTTCAAGGACGCGCAGGTGGTGCGCGGCCTCCCACATACTCAGAAGGCCATCGAAAGCATCGACCAGCGCAATAGCTGAAAGCGGCTCGCCAATCCACCAGAGCGCTTCGATGATCGGCACGCGGATGGGATGCCAGACCTTCTCCGGGACTGTCAACCAGAACTCCTCGTAGTCGCCCATAGCGTCGCCGTTTGAACCGCGGGCCTTGCTCATCTGCGTGACCTCAGACCGAGCCCTGGGCGGCGGCCAGTCGCTCTGCCGCCCAGGGCCTCGGCCTTGGCGCTCGCTGTCTCTTGAGCCATAACGCGGACGCTAAACGGCGCAAAGCTGTCCGATCAATGCGCATGGCGAAATCAAAAAAGTGCCTTATGTGACTATTGGTCCTTCGCGGGTGCGAGAGGGGCGGACTCCGGATCAACTTATGCGGAGCCCGCCCCAGCGGTCGATTTTGGCTTGGCTAGCCAACCTTGTTGATGGAAATGACCGGCAGCGCGGTCCTACAAGCTGCAAGCTTCATAGTTTCACCTCCCGTCCCAATTGCCGAAAAAAATCTGAGTAATGCTGCAATGGGACGCATTGGGAACTCAGACAGTTTCGTCTGGATAAGCAGCTAGACTCACGCGCTCGGCGAGGAGCGAATACTGGAGGGATTCTTATGGCGGCAAGGGTCGCAATCGGCTTCAATGCTCGCGAGCGACTACGGCGGCTTTCTGTCGTTTTCGCTGTCGAACTTAGGCTCAAGATCGTTGCCGAGCTCTATATGCGGGAAATGAGCCCCAAACAGTTCTACGAGGAGTTCGGCGGTGGATCGATCTCCAGAGTCAATAAGAACTTCATGGTGCTGAAAAACGAGGGTTGGCTGAGCTACATCCGAAGCAAGGGGCCAGGCGGGGGCCGGCGTGGTGGAACTGAGCACTTCTACCGGGCAACGGAACCGGCGTTCTTTGATCGGGAGACCTGGAGCCTTATGCCGCACTCTATCCGGATCGCCGCTAGTTGGAACATCATCAGACAGGTCGCACCAAGAATGCGGGGAGCACTGGAAATTTCAGGAGCTGCCCATAGCGATATCCGCGACCTGAGCTGCACGCGGTTCTCACTTGACGAGGAAGGCTGGAAGCGTGTAATTGGGGCCGTCACGGCCCACTTCTTGCGAATCTACGACGAGCAAGAAGATTCGCGGCGGCGCGTCAGGCACAGCGGACAGGAATTGACCCGGACGGACGTGTTCTCGGTCGCGTTTGAGTCTGCTGCGGATGGCACAGGCATGGCTGGCTCTGGCCTAATTGAGGATCAACGGGAGCTTACGGCCTCCTTTCCGGAGCGCGTTGCGCCGATTCTCAGGGACGAAGTCCGTATGGCGATAGTCGCGGAGCTGAACCGCCGCGAAATTAGCGTGGCGCAGTTCCACCGTGAGTTCGGCGGGGCAAGCAAAAGTGGAATCCATAGCCGCTTCAGAGCGCTCGAGCGAGACGGTTGGGCAATGAAGACAGTGAAAGAGACCGGGGGGAAACGCCGTGGAGCGAAGGAGCAATTCTATCGCGCGACCAGGCCGGCCATCCCTGACTACGACCCTTGCGCCGCTCCTCCTCGCCCGCTCTTAGAGACGGAGGGCTGGCGTGCATTCGAGCAGCTCTGCGGGCAGATGAAAGAGGCCATGATCGCGGGGGACTTCGACGCACGCCTGGATCGGTTTGTCAACTGGTCATTTGTCAGCCTAGATCAGCAGGGACGGAGGAACGTCATTAGGGATACCGAAGAGCTATCCCAATTTATTTCCGATGAGCAAGGTAGGGCTGCGCGACGCGTGGCCAAATCAGACGGAAAGCCCATCATGATGACGGTCGGACTGGCAGTACTTGACGCCTCGAAGGACTTGGCCAAAGCTCCGTAGAGGCGCGAAGGGAATAGATACATCGTGCTTCCACATTGGGATACCGTCATCGAACCACTACTGATCGCCCTCGACCGGGGCCCTATCGTCGAGATCGGTGCAGCAACTGGGGAAACTACGAGCAAACTGGTAGAGCTTGCTCGCCGTAACAACCTGACCCTCCACACCATCGACCCGGCACCAGACTTTAATGTAGCCGACCTCGAACAACGCTTCGGCGGACACTTCCGCTTCCATCGGAGACGCAGCCACGACGTCCTCAGCGACATCGCGCTACCTGCAGTTGCGATTATTGACGGCGATCACAACTGGTACACGGTGCACGGGGAGCTCACCTTGCTCGACATGCTTGCGGTCGAGCAGGACGGCCCATTTCCCCTTGTCATGCTCCACGATGTCGAGGGACCCTACGCACGACGTGACATGTACTACGAGCCTGAGGCGATTCCGAAGCAGTGGCGCAAGCCATGGGCGAGACGAGGAATCGTGCCAGGCGAGCGGAACTTGGCCAAGGAAGGCGAGGGTGAAAATGCCCAGTACGCCAACGCCCTCGAGGGGGGCGGGGCACGCAACGGCGTGCTAACTGCGGTCGAGGACTTCGTCGCGGAGCGCGCGGAGCCGCTGGAGTTGCGAATCGTCCACGGCGCATGCGGCATCGGGGTTCTGGTGTCTCCCGACCTGCTCGCGTCCTCCGAGCGAGTGCACGCGCAGTGGAGAGAACTCTAATGTGCCAAGCGGGAGTCGAAAATCATCGTCGGCGCCCTCAACAAAGCCGCTGTCACATAGGCCGACATATTCAAGCCCGAGCACGAGACTAGCGGAGTGCTCGATCGAGGACAGTCATGCCACTGGGGCGATCTTGCTCGCGATCTCCGCGGCTTCCTCGCCGTTACCCAGCCGCTCCGTGACCCGCGCAGCGCAACGTAGGGCTGTGATGGGGTTCTCGGCGAGGTCGGCCGCGGCCACGAACTGCTCCAGGGCACAGCGGCGGTGGTCCTGCAACTCGAACTCTGCGCCCAGAGCCAGCCTTGCCTCGGCCGAGAGCGGGTCTAGGAGGACCTGGGACGCCGCAAGCTCGGCGCCGCGGGCCCCGAGGGATCGGGCTCGCTCGGGATACGCAAGCGCGGCCGCGCGCGGGTCGTCGAGCAGGTCCGGAAGCTCCGTGTCTGCCAATGCACGCAGTATCTCCGGGACCAGCAGGCGATGGTCGGCCGGGAAGGTCAGCGAGTAGCCGCCAGGGAAGCGGTGGGCGGCAACCCCAGTCGGGACACAGGCGCGGAGATGGGTTCCGCCTACGCCGAGCATTCGGTCCTGGGCGGCGTAGGCGTCCTGGAAGTGATGGTCGTTGAAATGGGCGAGCTCGACGTCCGGGCACAGATAGACGTAGCGGGGGACACGCATCGCCATCAGGAGACTATGGAAGGCACTGCCGATGAGGCCGACAACCGCGTCGGCAGCCTCGACTGCGGCGACCTGCTCGGGGAGCGTCTTCTCCTGCGGATGGAAGATCGTGACGTGCGGCTCGAGTATCCACTCGAGCAAGCATTCGTCGTAGGCGCGACGGCGGCGCTGAAGCCGCGACCTGCTGAGCCAGAGGACGCCTCCTCCAGCCAGGTTGGGAAGCTCCAAGTTGCGGCGGGCCTGGAGATGGATTTCGCGGATCTCCGGCGCGGCCCATGCATCAATCTGCCAGGCGGGCTCGGACACGTGCATTCGCGCGAAGCGGGTCGCGCCCTGCTCGGGCAACTGTACCCTTCGGGCGCCGAAGGCGTCGAGCCATTCGCGGATCGGCTGCTTGTCCACCGGCGTCACGAAGACAACTGGCAGCCCCTCCAGTGCGGCACCCGGCAAGAGCGGCCAGAGCCGCGACACTGACTCGATCACAAAATGACCGTAAGGGGACAGCATCCCCCCTCCCCAAAGGACCGGCTCCTCATGGCACCCCACCGGGTCGCAAGCGGGTAATTTCACTGGGGCCCGGTAGCTACCCCGCTGCTCGGAGGTCGCGCCCCAACGGCGCAAAGTGTCCTCGGCCACGCAGTCGTCAGGTCCGTAGGCGCCGGGCACCGAGCGCAGCACGGTAAGCTCGCGAGCCGGCGACAGGACGAGGGAACCCTTTGGCCGCAATTCAGTACGGCCACAAGTTTCTGGCATCATCGCTTGCGCCTGTTTTCGCTGCACGCCTTCATATCAGCTCGCTCCCCCTCTGACGGTGGCCGTCGAGAGCACCAAGTTTGGCGCCCTCCTGTGACGTTGGATCCAGCGTCAACACACGTTCGGCCACTTTAGATGCCTGATCTACCGATCCCTCCCGGACTAGTACCCGTGCGGCGCCGAGCAGCGCCGAAACTGGACACTCGCCCAAGTCGGCGGCCGCCATAAACTGCTCCAGCGCACAGCGGTCGAGGCCCTCGGCCTCGAATTTCAGGCCCAATGCCAGCCGCACCTCGGCCGAAAGCGGATTGCGCAGCATCTCGGCAGTCGCATTTGCAATGCCGCAAGCTCCAACGCCTCCTGCTCGATGCCAACGATCCAGATGCGCCAGCGCAAGTGCACGAGAATCGTCGAAAAGATCCGGCAATGCCACCTCTCGCAATGCCCGCAGGGTCTCCGGAATCAGTATGCGATGGGAGGCGGGGAAGGTCAGACGAGCGTCGGCTGGGTAGCAGTACCGCTCGACTCCGGTCGGCGCACATACGTAGAGGAATCTGCCGTGGCCGCCCAGCAGTCGATCCTGAACCAGATACGCTCCTTGGGGCTCATACAAGGAACCATGGGTCGTCTCGGCGCCAGGGCACAGATATATACAGCGAGGCGGAGTCTGACTGGTCAGCAACGAATGGAATGCGCTGCCGACTACTCCAGCTACAAAATCACTCGCCTCGATTGCGGCGATCTGCTCAGCAAGGGAATGTCTCTCGGGATGAAAAACGGAGACATGGTCGCCGAGAATCCACTCGAGTAGGCATTCGTCATAGGCGCGTCGATCACGTCTCAGGTGCGACCTGCTGAGCCAAAGGACACGGCGACGAGGCAGCGGCTCTATCTCAAGGTTTCGACGCACCTGCAGGTGGATGTCGCGAATCTCAGGCGCCACCCATGAATCGACCCGCCAGGCGGGCTCCGGCACGTGCATGCGCTTGAAGCGAATCGCGGTACCTTTTCGAGGTTCGATCCGCGGCGCACCAAACGCGGAAAACCATTCCCGAAATACCTTGCCCCAAGGTAAGTTCGGAGTCACCACCGGCAGACCCTCCAGCTCGGCACCCAATAGAACGGGCCATAGCCGCCCGACTGACTCGATCGCAAAATGGCCGTAATGCGAGAAGGCGACACCAGCCCAGACGACGGGTTCATCGCACGTGTGACTCACGATTCGGTCAAGAGGACGCCACCGCGACGGCAGTTGTCCTCTGGGCTGTAATAGCCTCCCAGAGCCCCAGAAACAGACCGTGTCTTCCGCAAGGGTGCCAGTCGAGTCATAAGCGCCAGGCACTGACCCCACCACCGTGAGATCGCGCGGCGCCGATATCCCGAGACGACCTGCGCGTCTATCTTTGGTTGGCCGAACTCCGTCCACAGGTCCACCCCGCCGTATTTATAGGGTTCACCGGTAGATACTTCCCTCCCACTTCGGGAAGTGATTTCCGGTCTTCTTATATGAAAGATCGTTACTACCAGGGTTTATGACGTCGAGGATGTCTTCCCATGCGACAATCTGCACCCCGTCGAAGGCAGATGCTAGCTCGGAATCGCCGCCAATGGCGACACGTATTGCCTCGACCAATCGAGCCACACGCTCCGACTTTCCCGCTAGACCAGAGCTACCTTCCGCCTCTCTTAGCCATGCATCGAGCGAGCCGTGTTTGAAGCCTCTCCATAGCAAATTGAAAACGAACGGACCGGTAACAGCGGACACCTTATTGCTCACCCGACATTCAACAGCTGCAGTAGCGATGTCCATAGCGAGCTTCGGAAGAAGATGACCCGGATCCCTGAAGGCAAACAGATTGTTGTTGAGAGCACCGGAGATGGCCATGCTTTCAACGAGGAAACCCTCGGCGTCGAGTAGCGGCGATATCGAACCGGCACAAAAGCAGTCCGCATCGCAATAGAAACCGCCGAGAACATAGACGGCGCAATAGCGGAAGTAGTCCGCCTGCATTGCTGGCACCGCGCATGCGTTAAATGCCGCGACCTCCCTGGCGCTGAGATACTCGTCAATTAGCGCTCTCGCGGTGTTTTCGCTGAACACCATTTGCTCCAAGTCCGGATTGTGCTCGCGCACGCGCTCAAAGAGTTCTTGCACGTCGTCGGGCGCTGTCTCGTCGTTCCAAAACTGGATCAGCGGCAGCTTCTCGCTCACTTTATGCTCCAGAGGGCTTAGTTGCGATAATCAGGAAGAAGTTGATCGTGTCTCGCATAACCCCGGACGGGTCGAGACGGGTCAGTGCCTCGGCGAAGTCACGCTCGAATGCTTCTCGCTGGTCACCGAGGGTCCATGGGAGTCCTCCGGTGATCGAGTACATGTATCCCGCGACCTCGTCTACTCGCCACACGAACTCAGTCGGGTGCTGGAGGCTCTCGACTTCGAAACCGGCCGCCTCCAGAAAATCGGTATGCCACTTCTTGGCGGACTCAGGTGTCGGCGTACTCTTAGTCTGGTTGCCGGCCCCTCCGGCTTGCTCCTGCACGCTCCGTCCGGCCGACTTTTCCTCTGGGACGGGCCGGTCGAGATATTTTCGCAAGCACTCGATTGCGACCCTGTGCCACTCTTTGCGGCCGCTCCATATGTCGTCACCGGCACCGCCGGTGACCGCGACCGCGCCACCAGGCTTCAGGCCTTGGAAGGCTCGTGCCGAGAGCATCTCCCGATCCATCCAGTGGAACGCCGAGGCCGACGTGATCAGGTCGCAGCTCTCCAACGAGATCTCAAGATCCTCCGCCTTGCCGATCTGCCACTCAACGTTATCGATGCCTTCCCGTTGCGCTGCCTCTTCGGCAATCGAGATCCCCTCTTCGCCGACGTCGACCGCTTGTACGCGGTCGAAATACCGGCTCAGCGGCAGGGTGAGCTCCCCAGTGCCGCAACCCCAGTCGATCAGCAACTCCCCATGGTGGCCGACGGTCCGAAATCGCAGGTCCTCGATCAGGGCTTCCGGATAGCGCGGCCGGTGCTCGACGTATATTTGCGCGTTCGTCTCCGCCAAGTCAGCGACCTTTCCCCGTAGATACTCGATGAATACCATAAGCGGATAGATGACGCGCAGAGACCGGCCAATCGTTATCTGCGGCGTGCCACGCAGCGGCACCACCGCCCTGAGCCTGATGCTCAACCAGCACGCCGAAATCGGGCTGGCGCGGGAGATCGAGCTCTACAAGCTACCGTCGATTGTCCCGATGCTCAGCGAGACGGCCGTCCATCACAAGGACGCCTGGACGCCCGAGCGGCGCGACGAAGTGGTCAAGGCGATCTGGTACTTCATCGGACGACCGGTCGGCGTACGTATCGACGCGCGCCGCTGGGGCATGAAGACCCCCTGGTCCGAGTTCAACCGGGACCTTTGGGACCCTCTCGTCAGCCCCCTATGGGTCTACGTCATCCGCCGCGGCGACCGCGTGTTCCAATCCAACATGCGGCTCGGCTACGGCGACGCGGACGACCCGGAGCGCATGATCGCTCGCTACAAGGAATCGATCCACATCGGTGAAGCGATGGCCAGGGAGGGCGCGGGCCACATCTGCCACATGGACCTGGCGGACGACTTCGAGAGTCGCATGCGACTGGCCGAAGGCGTCTTTGGCTTCATCGAGGAGGAGATCGACCCAGGGGTGCGGGCGTTCGTCGAGAAGTGGCCTACCCAGCATCCTGCAACCAATCCGACCAACGAGGGAGGGCCGGCCGGTTCGGTCGAGCTGCCTGACCGGTGGCAAGAGCTGCTCGAGGCCGACAGCGAGTACCAAGAGATGATGCTCGCACATGGCTACTGAGCAGAGATGCAACATCTGCGGGGGACGGGAGTTTTTGCCGGGTCCCAACGGGCGGCTCAGCGAGTCCGGGGAGGCGCCGCAGTGCGCCGGCTGTCGGTCCCTGGAGAGGCAGCGCTCCGTTCGGGCCTGCCTCATGCAGGCGCCCCGGGAGATGCTCTCCTGGCGGCGGGCGCTTCAGTTCGCACCGGATGCCTCGCTCGATCCGGCCTGGTTTCAGAGCTTCGAGACCTCGACCTACGAAGGGGAGAACAGCATCGACCTGCAGGAGGTCGACCGGACGGACGGGTCCTATGACTTCATCAGCCTCAGCATGGTCATGGAGTTCGTGCCCAACGATCGGAAGGCGTTCGGCGAGCTCGCGCGGATCGGATCGGACCGATGCATCATCCACAACTCCTCGGGATCGATGCTGAACGCGGCGACGTCGACGCACCACGACGATCCACACGGGTCATTCGGCCGCTACCACTACTACGGAAGCGACATCGAGGAGCGACTCGAGGTCCAGCGATACGGCTTCTCCGCCGTACGGGTACAGGCCGTGGATCCCGTCACCGGCACGCCCGACGTCATCCACTTCTTCTGCCGGCAGCAGAGCGACGCCGAGACATTGAATTCGGTGCTCGTCGCACGACGAGCGTAGGCAAGCGAAAAGTCAGGCGACGTCGTCGCGTCTTCGTCGGGAGGCCGACCGCGACCGATGAATTTCACGCCAGACGCACCTGCATGAAGGATCCCGGCGCGCATGCTGGACGCGCCCGAGATCGCGAATGGAAATCCCAAGCCGATGCTTTCGGGCCAGGGGGCCCTCACATGCGGCAGAACCGAACTCACGAGCAACCATAGGTCGAGGCGGAGCATGCCCCGACGCTGGCAGGCACGAACGCGCGTGTGGCGCGGTGAATTTTTAAAGAGTGTTGCCTCTTTGGGGCGAATCTGCGCTCTAGGACGGTTTGGGCTCCAGACCGGCGAAACGGCGGATGTCGGCCAGCTCTATCGGGCGGACGAGGACGTAGTCGGACTGATCTCTGCAGACGATCTCGAGGCCGGCGCGCATCAGGGCGAGGAGGCGGGTGGTCCTGCTGGCTGGAGATGAGTCTGCAGCCAGCGTGAGGCGGCGCTCCTCACCAGGGTGCATGGAGTCGAAGAGCGCCTTTGCCGCGCCGGGAAGCGATGCCGGGTCGACGCGGTTCGGTTGTGGCTCCGACGCCGGGGCACCGGGGAGCAATTCGATCTCCAGCGCCTCCGTCTCCAGCTCCGCTCGATCGAGCCACGCGAGCTTCTCGGCGAAGGGCTCGAGGGTCACCATCTCCGCGGGGCGGCGTGGTACGCAGCGCCAGGTGAGAACCTCGAAGCCGTTCTCCTCCAACCAGGTCCGGAAGGTCGCGCCGTCCCAGGGAAGTCCGTGCCAGGACTCCGCCCCGATCTCCCCGACCACGGCATCTATTGCGGCAACGGGGAAGAGGACCTCCGCCAACGGCGGGAGCGCCCCGCGGCTCCGCGGCGGGGCGACGCCCAGCGTGCGAAGTTTGAGCCTCAGCCCCTCCCCCTCTCTCAACCCGGCAACGTGGGCGCTGAGGCGCCGGTGGAACTCCATCGCGTCGCAGCTCTCGCATCCGGCGATCCAGCCCGGCTCCTCGCCTGTCCCATTTGGGAGGCCCGGCGCGCCCCGACTCACGAGGTGGGATAGGAGATCCGGCCCGAAGACACGCGTCCTGCCGACCTCCTCGACCCCGCGGTTCCGGTCGATCAGCGGCACCGGATCGACCGGCGGATGCCGCTCGCCGGGCCAGAACCGGTCGGCCGCCACCGCGAGGTCGGCGTAGGTCACACAGCGCGCGTCGGGACGCTCGGCGACTCGGCGCAGGATGGCGGAGACGGCCCCGACCAGACTGTCGTCGACGTCCTCGCCGAAGGTGCGGACGGCGTGGGGGGCTCCGCGCAGATGACGGTCGGCGAGATCGGCCGAGAGCGAAGACCGCAACCGCTGGACGAAAGCCTCGATCGCCTCTGGCTCCTCGCTGTCGTAACGACGGAGGAGCTGGAAGGAGTGGGATACGAAGGTGACCACGTGAGGGGGCCGGCCGGGCTCGGCCTCCAGCGCGGATATCGGATCGCCGAGGTTGGAATTGGGCGTGAGGCCGCGCGTTTCCCATTCGCCGGGCTTCTCGTTGAGCACCAGATAGCTCGGCGGTACCTCGAGCACGCCGCCGACGCGGAAGGGCTGGGTCCTGGTGCGCATCCAGTCCGAGACCTGCGAGTTGAAATAGGGCTGCACCGAGGAGTCGATGCGTATGCCGAACTCCCCCAGCACCGGGAACTGGACGTCGGCGATCCGGTAGCCCCCGGCACGATAGGCGACCGGCGGCCGCCCCACCCTGCGCTCGAACAGATCGACGCTGAGCTCCATCAGGCGGCGAAACAGGTCTGCGTCGCGCAGCGCGCGCCCACCGGAGAGCTCTCCCGCAAGGCGTTCCACAGCGGGGTCGCGCGACCACCGCAGGTGCTCCGGGTGCACGTGCAGCTCTACCTCGTGGCCACGCTGGAGGATCGCCTCGACCGTCCTCTCGAGCGCTGGCCGACCGTGCTCGAACTCCATCAGGACGTCGACGAAGAAGCTGCCACGGAAGCCGAACCGCTCGAGCAGGTCCATGTGCAAGCCGATGCCTGCCGGCCGGCCGCCGTTGCCGAAATCACCGAAGATCAACTCGTCGACGACCGTGTCCGGGTTGGGGTTGGGCTGACGCACCACAGAGCACTCGGTGTCGATCGAGAAGACGAGGAGGAGGCCGGAATCCATCGGGGCCCTACGAGTCGACCTTCGTCGGCGAGATAGAGAATTCGACTAGCCGGGCCGGGTCCGCCTCCCCCGTGTAGTACTCCCTCAGCGTGTTGAGCACGTTGCCCTCGTGTATGACCATCAGCCAGGCGGCAATCGAGTCGTCGTGCTCGGTCGGGTGGATCTCGTGGAACTTCGCGTGGTTGCCTGCAAGGACGGTGGTCAGCGCGGTGCTGACACGCTCGAAGAGCGAGTGGAAGCTGCTACGCGGCATCCAGTCGTAGAACAGGCGCCCCGACGCTCTGTCCAGCTGAAACCCCCGCGGGAAGTTCAGCAACAGGGTCTCCCTGTCGCTCTCGATGAAGGCATCGGCGTGCGCCTGGATAGCCTCGACGTAGCTTCTGGCGACTGCGTCATCGCTATCCAGGCGAGTGGTGGCCACGGCACGGTCGCTCGCCCCAGTGGCCTTGAGGACATGCGTGACCGGGTTGTCACATCCAGGCCCGGTGAGCGCGAGCTGCATCTGGGGCACGTCCTCGGCACGCTTCTTCAGCGCAGCCAGAATCGCCGGGTCCGTCTCCTTGTCGCAGTAGACCTGCCAGATGAAGTCACCGTGGGTCTGCCCGGCGACCGACGGCAGGCAATAGGCGTCGAGCAGCTCGAGCCGCTCATGCAGCCAGTCGAGCGGGAACTCCTGAAAGCCCCAACTGGCGCGCACCGAGAAGCGCGTCTGCACGACGTGACAGAAGCGCCTTGCGGTCATGCGCCGGAGATCACCGGAATCACGTCCGGGGGGCAGGCGACGGCAGCGGCGCTCAGCTCAGGCAGCGCCTCGGAAAGCGTGCGCACCCGCAGCCGGGGCTCGGCCGCGATCCGCTCGAGGAAGGACGGGAAGGACGCGCGCAGCTCCGGCCGCGGACCGTAGACGTCCACGTAGCAGCCGAAGACATCCTCGCTGGTGAAGATCGCGCCAGGCGGAGAGGGCTCGCCCTCGCGGCGCGTCGCCTTCTCGATGAAGGAGAAGGAGTGCATCATGAAGGTGGCGAAACCGGCGCCGTGGTCCGCCACGGCGCCGAGCGCGGCCATCAACTCGTCGACAGAGAGCCAGTTGAAGTCGAGCTTGGTGTGCTTGACCGCATCGCCGGCGAGCTGCAGCACGGTCGTGACGGGCGCCTCGACGATTCGGCCGTGAGCGGCGACAGCGTTGACGGTAAAGCGCTCCTGGCAGTTGTTGGCAGAGGGGTAGAAGCAGGAGCTGTCGATCGCAATCCCCACCTCCTCCATCGCCGCAAAGGTGCGATCGTCGAGGGCATAGCCTCCCGCCCGGAAGCTGACCGGCGGCAAGCCGACCCAGCGCTCGATCAGATCGACCCCCCAGCGCAGGATGTCGGTCTGCTGCTGCTGCGACAGGCGGAACAGCGGCCGCCCATACAACTCGGAGCAAGGCGACGGATGGCTGTGCAGGCCAACCTCATGCCCGCGTTCGACGATCTCGCGCACCACCCCCTCGACCACGCCCGTCGGCTGCCTGTCGGTCTCATACACGTTGACGAAAAAGGTCGCCTTCATCCTGTGCGCGTCCAGCGCATCGAGGATTCCGAAGACGCCGAACTCGCGGCCAACGCCTTCGCCGGTCATCAGGATCGGACGGCTGAAGTAGGCGTCCTCGGTGTCGATCGTGAGGAAGAGGGTCGTCGGCCCTGGCTCGGGCGTGGGCTCGGCCGGTCGAAAGGCGCGATCGATGTCACCGAGCGTCTGCGGCAGCGCCTCAGGAAGCCGCTGGGGATCGACAGCCAGCGCGGAGGGAGTCGTCGTGCTCACGGCAGCGCCAACCTCCGACCGACCTCTGCCCAGGAGCGGCGGTGCGCCTGCCGCAACCGCATCAGCACGGTCCGTTCGGTCAGGTATCTGAGGGTCTCGTCGGCGTCGTGCGCCTCGGCGCGCGCGGCGTTCGGACCGCCGAGGAGGAGGCGCCCGGCCGCGAGCGCGAGGTCGGCGCCACCCGAGCGCTCCCAACTCTCGACGCCGAGCAGGACGAAGAAGCGCCCGCGTGACGCCGTGAAGTCGGCGACCTCCGGCGCCACCGGTTGAGGTGAGCCGCTCGGTGCGAGAGCCGGATCGACCAGGACGACCGGCCCACCCATTTCGGCTTCACGCCGCGATGCAACCGCCAGGATGCTGCCCCAGTCCGCCCCACCGAGGTAGAGCAGGCTCTGCCGCCAGCCGCACCAGAGGAGCAGCTCTCGCAGCTTCTCGCCGTCCAGCTCCGGAGCCGCGACGGCGACGCCGTGGAGCTGTTCCGCTGGCTGTGCACCCTGCCGTACGCGGAGCCAGGCCCGGCCGGGGTAGCCGTGCGCCCGTTCGTCGGCAATGCGCTGCGCACAGAGTTGCAGTGGCGCGACCCGCTGCGCCA
>Ga0157370_10005477_pt1 | contig 14238 bp, 5 predicted proteins | sample C35metaG_FD_113463 | JGI IMG/M metagenome (GOLD analysis project Ga0157370, IMG submission 113463) | Corn rhizosphere microbial communities from Kellogg Biological Station, Michigan, USA - C3-5 metaG | ecosystem: Host-associated > Plants > Roots > Rhizosphere > Soil | place: USA: Michigan...
AAGTACCGTATTTAATGTTTTATTACCTTCTTTTGGATCATATCTTGCTCCTTTTCCTCCATTATGATAAAAATTACCATTTCTATACTTTAATTCTTCCTTTGTTGAGCCATCTTTATTTCGAGATAAAAATATAATATCACTTGGTGCCATTCCATCAGGATCAATAAAAAATATTGGATTATTAAATGCATAATTATATGGACTATGTCTGCGCATTTTTTCCGCTAACGGGTCAATGTTCATCCACCTCCCAAGAGCAGTGTCATAATTTCTAGCATGATAATCGTAAAAGTTAAGCCCCAGCTCGTCTTGCAGTTCCTTGCCGTTATACTTATACTTATTCTCTGCACCAATTTTAACACCATTGTATCCCATGTGTTTTAACCCAAAAGGATAATAATTGTTTTCTTCCTGAATGGCTAAGTTTTTATCATAACTTAAACGAATATTACCCAAATGATCCTTGTACTGGTAAACATATTTATAAGAACCTGATGAAGGTTCTACGTAACCTTCGGCTGTTGGGAAAAACTTTAAAGTACTGTTCTCGTATTGATAACCTCCCAGATAATCTGTTGTTACAGATGTTGTGCCTGTGCGGTTTACGATTTTCTGTACTTTCTGCCCTTCTGCATTGTAAATGTAAAGAATATTTCCTGCCGAGGCAAAGGTTATTTTAAGTGGCAGATTTAAATGGTTGTAGGTAATGGAGCTGATGCTTTTATTGGCGTCAGAGATCATATTTCCGTTAAGATCATACGTATAATCGTCAGTAGTCTGGGTATTATCTATAAAACCCAGTGCTTTGTTACTGTTGTCGATTACTTTTGTCAGCTGGTTGCTTTTATCATTTGAATAAGTATAAGCCAAATTATCAATAAGCTGGGCTGTTTCGCTCTCTCCGTTACGAGTTAGATTTGTAATATTTCCGTTTTTATCGTATCCTAAAGTCTCATTGTAAGCATTATTTACCACTCCGCTTTTTGCAGAAATACTTTCTTTTAAACGGTTCAGGTTATCATATTTATAGCCGTAGGATCTTACAATTCCGTTATCTGAATTTGTGGCCCACTGGGTCTCGGAGATATTGCCATTGTAGAGTCCGTTTACCCCGCTAAAAGCTGACGGAACATCATAATTAATTTTAAAAGCAAACAAATCTTTTGGATCGTTTGGTTTTGAAAGCGCACTGACGTCGTTAATTGCCGTAAGCCATCCTCTAATGTTGTAAGTGTAGTTAATGTTCTGGATATTGTTTCCAACTTTCTTAGAAATAAGCTGTCCCAGTTCATCGTAGGTATTATTGGCAATAACCTCAACAGGTCCGTTGTTTATCTGGTGGGTATGAGTTAGTACGCGGTCCTGAGGCGAATAAGTAAACTCTTCTCTAATACTTAATTCTGTACTTCCTGAAGTTCGTTTATGCTTTGAAATCGTGTAAAGTACCTTACCTGTAAAATCAAGTTTACTGTCTGCCAGAGTATAACCTCCCAGATAATTCTGCAAATGAGTTCGCATTGGGCGTGCTTTAGTATCATAAAACATAGTACTGGTTTCGCCTGCTGTGCTTAAGGCTGTAGTAAGCACTCTCGTCCAGCTTCCTGCAGCAAGACCTTTTACATTGCTTAAAACAGTTTCGCCCTCAACCGCAGTTGGAAGCGCAGGAGCATTTGGATAATTGTAATCGTCATAATAATTAACGCTTAAAAGTTTAAAACTAGTTGGAGCAATGTTGTTACTGTAATATACCTGTATGTTATCTATAGTTCCAGATGCTTGTTTGGTTTCAAACAATAGCGTTGCTGTATTTTGAGCATCCTGAAGTGATTTTCTCGCCAAGGCATTACAAGCCTGATTGTTCCATCCGGTATAAATTGGTCGGTTAAAAGCATCGTATTTGGTTATAATCCACCCTACAGTAGTTAAATCCGAAAAAGGAGAATTGGCAGGTCCCGTGGCAACGGGTCTGTCTAATTTATCATATACAATAAACTCCCATTGTTTTCCGGGAAGTTTTTTCTCAGCCAAACGATTTTTGTTGTCGTATTTATATTGATAGCATAAATCGTTTAAAATATCAGCATTGATTGCGCCGTCTGCTTTTGGAGGAATAACAAAAGTCAGGTTTCCATAGAGATCATAAACATAATAAGTATCGTGTTTATTGCCTGCATCATAGTTCTTTTTAGAACTATCTGGCCTTCTTTGTTTTTAAATTCTACTGTAGAACCAGCAGTTTCTATTGGATTATTACCACTGTTTTCGTCATAGGTTATATTCTTATACAGTTTATCTGCTTCATAATTCCCCGCATCTGCAAAGCTTATTTCATACAATCCTGAACCCGCGTCCCAAGACGTAATTGCTTTAAACAATCTCACTTCTCCTTCGGCATTAGACTGATAGTCTAATTTGATTTCGTGACCGCTGTCTTTTCCCCAGGCAGCTCCCGGCGCAGCTTGTTTTAAGACTCTGCCTAAAGGAGACTGCTCCAATATCTTTTCTGAAAATGGATTGGAAGTGTTTTTGTAATTTGTATAAAATGATACTGTGGCATTTTCTGCTGTAAGCTGATCAATTCTCGGGTAAGTGCTGCCTCCGCTAGAAGCGGCATAAGGGAGATATTCTATTATCTGTCTGCCCAAACCATCGTACTTAACGGGAGTAACAAGATCCTGGCCGTTTCCTCCCTGTCCTACTGCTATAGTCTGCACCGGACGCCCCAGTCCGTCAAAATAACTTATATTTTGATTCATTTCATCCTTGGTAAGCGTATTTAAATTACCAGACTGAATTGCTTTTTTGGGAGATATTGTATAAATAAAATTATCATCACTGAAAGTTTGTCCCAAAGCATTTGCCGTTGTCAATAATACGATTAGGATTGTTATATATTTTCTCATAAATCTATGTTTATCTTATTAGCCTTTAGTATCTATTTTTTAATTACCAGTAAAGTAACACTTACAATACTCTTAGCGTTTAATGTAAGAGAAGTAAACTTACTGCCTTGGCCAGCTGCAAATTCTACAACGACTTCCTGACTTGCCGCTGCTCCGGATAGGCGTAAAAAATTGACAGTGAATTTTAATGTTGCCCCATTATGATTTGTTCCCGTAGCCCAAGCGTCGATACTAAGTACTCTACTAGAAGGATCAAAATAACGTTCAAATAAAAAGTCAACTTCTCTGGTAGTGCATGTACCATTGGCATCAGCATAAGCTTGTCCGTCAGTGTTAAATTTAGCAAGACCCAGAGCATCAGCATCTGCCTGAGAAACTGATGAAGTAACAGCTCCTGCTGCTTGATTATAAGACACCGTTGAACCAAATTGATTTTGTCCACAATTACTTCTGGTAAACAACCCACTTCTGGCAATACTATTATAAATACAAACACCATTTGCGTTGGCATAAGCCTGACCATTATTATTTACATCTGATTGTGCTAAATCATCTGCACTTGCCTGAGAATTTGAGGTATATTTTCTACTTGGAACTGTATAAGTAACATAACTTCCTGATAAACCTCCTCCGCAATCATTTTTTGCAAATACTCCTGATTTAGCAGCGCTGTAAAAAAAGCATTCTGCAATCATATTGGCATTATATTGTCCGTTTGCATCTATATCGTTTTGAGCCAATCTATCTGCCGTTGTTTGTGAACCGCTAGTGTATTTGCCCGCAGGAACAGTATAAGTATACGTTCCTGGAGTACCATTTGCCGGACAATCGTTTTTAGTAAAAGTTTTACTAATTGCTGCATTACTATACGTACAACTTCCATTTGTATTCGCATTAGCTTGTCCGTTTGCCTGGAATAAAGCAAGTCCTTTTGAATCTGCATCAGCTTGGGAAACATTTGAAGTCTGTGCTCCTGCTGCCTGAGTGTAAGATACGCTTGAAGGTACTCCTCCAGGACCGCAATCATTTTTAGCAAATGATCCACTTTGTGCAGCACTGTAATACGTACAATTTCCGTTTGCATTGGCATAAGACTGGCCATCTGCATTAAATTTAGCAAGTCCCAATGCATCGGCATCTGCCTGAGAAATTGTAGAAGTTAAAACTCCCCTATTCTGGCTATAAGTTACAGTAGAACCTGTTCCGCCTGAAGCACAATTGTTTTTTGTAAACGAACCGTTTTGTGCTGCACTATAAAAAGTACATACCGCTTCTGCATTTGCTGCATTTTGCCCATACGTATTTATGGCATTTTGCGCTAATTGATCTGCATTTTCCTGAGAGACATTGCTAACATAAGTTCCGTAAGGAACAGAATAAGTAAATGTTCCGGGATCAGCACCAGCTGGACAATTATTTCTATAGAAAACTTTACTTACTGCTGCATTATAAAAGGTACAAACTGCATTTGTATTAGCATAATACTGGCCATCGGTATTAAACTTAGCAAGCCCCAATGCATCGGCATCTGCTTGCGAAATGTTTGATGTTGATGCCCCTGCTGCCTGGTTGTAAGTCACGCTGGAAGGTGATCCGCCCGAAGCACAATTATTTCTTGTAAACGAACCGCTTTGCGCAGCACTGTAATACGTACAATATCCGTTTGCATTGGCATAAGATTGACCATCTGAATTAAATTTAGCAAATCCTAATGCATCGGCATCAGCTTGTGAAATTCTAGAAGTTAAAACTCCCGAATTCTGACTGTATACTACACTGGAACCTGTTCCTCCTGCAGCACAACTGTTTTTTGCAAACGAACCGTTTTGTGCTACGCTGTAATAGGTGCAATATCCATTTGAATTAGCATAGGACTGACCATCTACATTAAATTTAGCAAGTCCTAATGCATCGGCATCAGCTTGTGAAATGTTTGATGTTACAACCCCAGCTGCCTGACTGTAAACCACATTTGAACCTATTGCTCCTGGACTACAATTATTTTTCGTAAACGAACCGCTTTGGGCTATACTGTAATAGGTACAAGATGCATTTGCATTAGCATAGATCTGACCATCTGCATTAAATTTAGCAAGTCCCTTTGAATCTGCATCAGCTTGTGAAATATTTGATGTTACAACAGCCGCTCCCTGACTGTAAACCACACTAGAAGGCGTTCCTCCTGCCGTACAATTATTTTTGGTAAATGTTCCTGTTTGTGCTGCACTTTTATAAATCTTAACACTGCCTGAAGAGTTGTCACCACAATCTATAGTCTGGCCTTTATAATTATAACAATATTTTTGAAGCACATTTAAATCCTTATCTTTTACAAACCTTAATCTTTGATCTGCATCATATTCATAATAAGTGGTAAATCCTTTAGGATCGGTAATACTTGTAACTCCTATTAACGGATTATAGGTATAAGTAGAGATAAAAACATTTGGGAGTGAATTTCTGAATGCGTTCAGTCCATTTCGCAGTTTTTGTTCCGAACAATTATCTGACAAGCAATTATCCGAATCATCATTAGACAGTGCCTGCAGATTTGCAATAGTCTCGGCAGAAATTGTACCGTAAGCCAAATTATCAATTTTAGCAATTGGCTGGGTTTTATTGTATCCCCAAATAATAGACACCGGAGTTCCTCCGTCTATAGTGTATTGCAGCACATTTCCTTTTTCATCATATAAATCATAGGTGATTTTTTTATCTGAATTTAAATCTATTGTTGCTGCGCCTTTGTTAGCATAAACAAATCTCGGAAGAAGCAGATTGCTTGTTGCACTGCTTTTCTCATAACTAGTAAGCTGCTCTGACATTTTAGCTCCATCTTTAAATGTTTGTGTATTTAAAGGAATTCCAATCATATTTGCTGATGCCAAATCTGAACTAAACGGTTTTGAAATCATCTCTGAATCCGGTGCATAGAAATATTTAGTCAGTAATGTTTCTCCAACTGAATTAGTTGTTGTTTGCGATGTTAATTGTAAATGCGATGGATTGCCATAATTAAAAGTAGTATTGCTTACTACTTTACCTTTCAAAATATTGGATGAATTATAAAAATAACTCGTTTTCTCGGATGTTTTTTGGTAGAACCATAAAATTGGAATATTATACGTTATAGGTTCAATTGTACGCAATATTTCTACTCCTCCATTTGCATCATAAGGACACATTGGAGTTAGAGGATCTACAGAATTCTCATGATTATTAGTCGTTCCCATACGAAACATCTTAAATCCATTGTAAAAAGCAGTATTGGAAGGATCTTCAAAATAAGTATTTTTCTCTTCCTCTACTATATAAGCCGCTGCTCCTTCTGTTTTATAGACTTTCTTGTTTAAAACTTTACCTCTTTTCCACGCAGCAGGTATTTGCACTGTCGGATTCCCAAAAGGTATTTCATCTGAAGCGATCGTAAATTCATATTGAGTATATCCGTTATTAGTTTGATTTTTAACATCAATCTGCTTTTCTTTTACATATTTATAAGCAATGGAGTTCCCTTCTATACCAAATCTGGAATTTGAACTAATAGTGTAAGTAGCCGTATAACTAAGTCCTCCTGTACAACCTATTCCTCCTGACGACCCACTTTGACCACATTGAATAAAAGTATAATTGGTAAAATTGTTGGACTGGAAAGTAGTACTCATTCTATTGATCAACTGACCGCTCGTATGTCCTGCATCAGCAATATCAGAGTAATCATATTGTTTCTTTAGCGCTAAGGTGTTGTCATTGTCATAATTTTCTATGCTTGCAATTCGAAGCCCGGCGCCTAAGTTATTTTTAGGCGTAGGATCATTGTTTACATATTTAAGCTGTAAACCATTAACACTAAGATATTTTCCATACACCTCTACCTCTATTGTACCGGATTCTTTCAAAAAAACAGGATCATTAAATTCCTTAGTAGCAGTAAAATGACCCGAATCGTAAACTTGAAGTCCACCAGAAAAAACTCTAACTCTGGCGTGATAATACTTAGAAATTGTAGGATCAGATGAATGCTCATTACTTATTGTAAATTTCAACTGTCCTTGTGCCTCTGTTGCTGTAAAAGGAATTGATACGTATTTAACACAATCATCAGGATTTGTATTCAAACATATTACCCCATCAATACCCGGGCCTTCCTTTATTGGTACCGAACCGCCTGTGCCTTGTATAACACTAGTGTTTACAATTACAGGAGTATATTTACCAAAAAGGTCAACTCCATAAAATTGGTTTGTTTCATAATTAAATTTTGTCCAGCCTTTTGTAGGATAATGTATTTCTTTTAAAATTCCTGCCTGATTCTCTAAAGAATTTACAGTGCGATCTGCCCTGCCAACCTCAGCGGGATAGGGATAAGAGATATAATGTTTAGGAATTAAATCTACATTATTACTTTTTCCATTATTATATCCAAAAAAATCCTGCCCTTTTGAAGTCTTATTTGGTAAAGAAACATTTGAATATGTAAACTCCTGCTCGACTCTGCCTAGTAAATTAACGACTCTGTCCAGCTTTAATCTTTTGTCTGAGTAATAGCTTCCTGATGGATTGAAATAAGAATAATCAAAAGTATACCCCTTTACATTTCTAAAGCCTACATCTAGTAATTGCTGGATTTCAATTTTGCTCAAATATCCGTTTCCAGCTCCATTAAGCAAATCCTGCCTTCCCAAATTCTTTGTAAATACGATTTTGGAGTTACCATCATTAAAAGTAATTTCTTTTATTTTTTTTAAAAAAGTATCCGTATTTCCTGTCGCGTCAATTACCTCGCCTATTTGACCTCTGGAAATATTACCTCCAGCACACTCTAGTCTTTCTACAATATTTTTTACCTCTACTCTTTGAGAAAAGCTTTTATCCGTTAAAGTTCCATCATCCTGATAGGTGAAGGTTATTTTATTATTTGATGGTGTTTTAATTTCATCAACATACCACGCGCTTATATAGTGATCACTATGAGTCATCGCTTGCATAGAAATTTCTGTAGTATTAAGCGAATAAACATTTCCCTGTGGATCTGTTATTCTAAATTTCATGTTTTCTCTATTTGCTCCTAAAAGTTCAACTTTAAAAGCATTTGGCGGTATTGTAACAACATCATTACTGGCAAAATTTCTAATATAAAAACTTCCATTTACCGTAGGCGATGAAAAAACATACATATCTTTTACCCTGGACTTATCTAGATTATAATCTAAATTTGAAACAGCACCTTGATCATAAGGATGCAGCTTAAAATAAGCAATAATGGCATCTCCATCTGGAATTACATCTATATTAGGATTGTTTTCGTCGATGTCGTCTCTTGGACTTAAAACTACTTGAGCACCGGCATTTAGATTCCAGCCAAGACCTACCCAGGTTGCTTCCTGATTAACTTTTATACCAGAAGCGTGGTAATCTAAAGATATTGGCATCTTGAAATCCTTTAAATCAATAGTATACAATGGTATCGATATACCAGGAACACCAGTAGCCAGATCAACAGGATATTCGCCATACTTTAAAAAAGCTGCAGCCTCGGGAGATTTTGGAGCAAAATTTGGAGTTTGAAAAGTATTCGTTTCCGTTTGTGCCTGAATCTGCAGACAAAACATAAATATTGAAAATCGTACTATTATTTTAAGAACTTGGTTAGAAAATATTCTATGCATTTTATGGTGGTTTACTGGAGTTCTCATTAATCTTATTGTTTAATCACTTTTACAGAATTTGAGGTATTTTTAATTCTGCGCACGAAAATAATTTTTTATTCGGCTCATTTTTTACGTCTTTCCGTAAAAGCATTAAGTTTAGTTTGATCTTCGAACATAGCTCAAAAACGCTGTAATCTATTTCTGTAATAACAAAAATAAAGAGCACTCAAAACTTTTTTCTCAAAAACACCCCCATAACCAAACATAGTTTATTTACATTTGCACCCGCAATGGTTTAGCTGCGATTTTTCGATTTCAGCTAACGAAGAGGGAATCAGGTGTAAATCCTGAACAAGCCCGTTACTGTAAGTTCCATGCAACATTTTGACAGACAAGAAAGCGATTCAAAGCTTTCAAAATCTAATCTTTTGCCACTGCATTTTTTCTCAAATGTGGGAAGGCGGCTCAAAATGGGAATAAGTCAGGAGACCTGCCACTGCATATAATTTCAGGCTTTCGCGGACCAAAGTTTTGAAGCAGACACAATATCAAACTAACATTTGATTTTAATTTTTCCGTTTAAAACTATTTGTCACAAATAGACTATTTTGTTATGCACGTATGTAAAAACAGGCATTTAAGCCTAATACATGGTGGGTTATGTTTCTTACTTTGGATTTTATTCACGAATCTGATTTTTGCGCAGCATAATCCTAAAAATAAGGAGCTTGACTCTTTAAAACCGCTTCCGTTAAACGAAGTTATTCTAACCGCAAGTAAACGCGAGTTCAGGATAGAGTCGCCTATGCCGGTTCAGATTTTATCCGGCAAGCAGCTTGAAAACCTCAACAGCCTTTCTGTTGCCGATGCTGTTCGGTATTTTTCGGGCGTGCAGTTAAAAGATTATGGCGGAATTGGCGGTTTAAAAACCATAAACGTACGAAGTTTAGGAAGTGCTCACACAGCGGTTTTTTACGACGGAATGACGGTGGGAAATGCTCAAAACGGACAAGTCGATCTGGGAAAATATTCTCTCGACAATATCGAAGCCATCGAACTTTATAACGGTCAAAAATCGACTATTTTTCAGCCGGCACGTGGATTTTTTGCTTCGAATACTTTATTTCTAAAATCGAAAATCCCTGTTTTTGAATCGGGTAAAAATGCAAATGTTCGGGCTTCTTTTAAAACCGGATCTTTCGGATTGGTGAATCCTTCTCTTCTCTATCAGCAAAAAATAACTTCAAAAATTTCCCTTTCATCGAATATTGAATGGATGAAAGCGGATGGAAAATACAAATACAGATATCAGAAAAAAGACGGTTACGACACCACAGCCGTTCGTCAAAACGGAGATATCAACGCTCTTCGTGCCGAGTTAAACTTAAACGCAAAATTTGGTACAAACGGACAAGCCAGTCTTAAAGCCTATTATTACGATTCTGAACGAGGTCTTCCCGGTGCCATTTTAGCAAACAAGTATGAATATGTACAACGCCAATGGGATCGAAATTTCTTCATTCATGCCTCGGTTCAAAATTCTTTCTTCGAAAAACACGAAATGCTGGCCAATGTAAAATTCAGCCGAGATTACAGCCGTTACATTGATCCGGATTATAAAACACTTCAAGGCGCATTGGACAATAAGTATTACCAAAACGAATTTTACGCTTCAATTGTCAATCTCTACAATATAAAAGACTGGTGGAAAATGTCTCTTGCAACAGATTTCTCCATAAATACGCTCGATGCCAATTTGTACCGTTTCCCTTATCCTACCCGATATTCTTATTTGGGCGCAATCTCAAGCGAAATGCACTGGAAACGTCTTGATATTCAGGCAAACTTACTTGGGGCTTATGTCGACGAACAAGTCAAATATTACCAGCAAGGAGACAGTCAGCATGTTTTTTGTCCCGTTTTATCTGCTTCTTTTCAGCCATTTGATATAAAGAATTTCAGAATCAGGGCTTTTTACAAAGAGTCTTTCCGAATGCCTACTTTCAACGATTTATATTACACTTTTATTGGTAACAGTTCTTTGCGTCCGGAATTTACAACGCAATACGACTTTGGAACTACTTATATTATAGAGCCGAAAAAGTTTTTACAGTCGGCATCCTTTCAGGCCGATGTTTACTACAATCGGGTAAAAGACAAAATCATTGCAATGCCGTCTTCTAATCTTTTTAGGTGGACGATGATGAATTTAGGAGAAGTCGACATTCGCGGATTAGAATTAAATACCAACTTCGTTTTCAAATTCCCTGAACAAATATTCTTAGATCTCGGTCTTAGTTATACGTATCAACAAGCAATTGATATTACGCCAAAAGGTACTACTTATGGAGATCAAATTCCGTATACCCCTAGAAACAGCGGCACATTAACTTCATCCATCAACTGGAAAAACTGGAATTTAAACTACAGTTTTATTTACACCGGTGAAAGATACAGCCAGAAAGCAAACATTCTTGTTAATTATGTAAAACCATGGTATACCAGCGACATGGCTCTTATTTGGAACGGAAAAATGGCAAAACTTCCGGTAAAAATAAGCGGAGAGGTAAATAATTTATTCAATCAATATTACGATGTCGTGCTCAATTTTCCAATGCCGGGAAGAAATTACCGATTAAGTCTTTCTATAAATCTTTAAAACAAATAGCATCAACAATTAAAATCGCAACAATGAAAACAAACTTTAAATTTTGGTTCTTACTCGCATTTGCAGCAATTGTCTTTCAGGGATGTCAGGAAGAAGATCCTATTATTCCTGAAGAAATCGTGGTTTTACCACCAGAAACGGTTACAACTGTAGAGGGTTTTTATCTTCTTAACGAAGGTAATATGAACATGAACAAAGCTTCACTGGATTATTACGATTATGCAAGCGGTGTTTACAAACGTAACGTTTACGGGCAAGCAAATCCTGAAGCCACTTTAGGTTTAGGAGATGTTGGAAACGATATTGCCATTTACGGTTCAAAAATATATGCCGTAATCAACAACTCTAACAAGGTTGAGGTTATGGATGCTGTTACCGCAAAACGCCTTAAAGTAATTGATGTAAAAAACTGCCGCTACGTAACTTTTGCTAACGGAAAAGCTTATGTAAGCGCTTACGATGGCGAAGTACAATTAGGAGAAAACTCTCCAAATGGTTTTGTTGCCGAAATAGACACTACATCTCTTGCTATTACAAAAACCGTAAAAGTGGGCCGTCAGCCAGAAGAAATGGCAATTGTAGGTACAAAACTTTATGTTGCCAATTCAGGAGGATATAGTCCGCCAAATTATGAAAAAACCGTTTCGGTAATCGATTTAAAAACTTTTACAAAAATTAAAGATATAGAAGTTGCCATCAACCTTCACAGACTTGAAGCCGATCAGGATGGAGATTTATATGTAAGCTCTCGCGGCGATTATTATGACATCCGTCCTAAATTATTTGTAATTGATACCAAAACAGATAACATCAAAAAAACTTTTGATATTACATGTTCTAACCTCACAATTGTGGGCGACAAAGCTTATATAATTGGTTCTGAATTTAATTACAAAACTTTCGACTGGATCATTAATTATTCCATGATTAATGTTAAAACCGAAACACTGCTTTCAGAAAGTTTTCTGCCAAAATCAGTCACCGACGAAATTAAAACCCCTTACGGACTTGCTGTAGATCCTATCTCTTTAAATGTATACGTAACAGATGCCGGAGATTATGTTTCTCCAGGAAAATTATACTGCGTTGATAAAAACGGAAACACAAAATTCGTAGTAACCACAGGAGATATTCCGGCTCATTTTGCCTTTAAAACTAAAAAAACAATAATTAAACCATAAACCTTAAATTAAAAAAAATGAAGAAAATTTTACTAGCATTGTCGCTTGTCCTGCTTCTTTCAGGATGTTATAAGGACGATATTAACGATCTTAAAAATGACGTCAATGACTTGAAAAACAGAATGGCTCAATATGAAAACTTACTTGATGTTCTAAACAAAAGATTATATGTTGTAAGCTACGAAACCAAAGAAGGAAGTTATGTTATTACCATGAGCGACGGATCGAAACTAACAGTTCGTAATACCTCATCTTTCATAAAAATTGGAGACAACGGAAACTGGTGGATTGATGGTGTTGATACCGGAAAATCGGCTAAAGGAGAAAGCGGAGATAAAGGCGAGGCTCCAAAAATTGCTATTGGAAGCAACGGAAATTGGTTTATTGATAATGTAGATACAGGAGTTTCGGCATCTGGGCAAAAAGGAAAAGATGCTGCCGAAATTATTTCGGTATCGTTAGCAAACGGAATCATGACTTTTACTTTTGCTGACGGACGTACGATCAGCATTTTGGCAAGCGCACCAGAAATTACTTTACCAAATCCTGCAGGAGGTTTTGCTATTGATAAAATGCAATGGTTTAAAGTTGAACCACAAGTAGCAAATGCTTCGGGCGCAACTTACAAATGGATTGTAAATGGTCAGGAAACAGCCGTAACAGCAAGTTTCTTTTATGTTTTTGCAAACGCAGGAACTTACAATATTGAGTTTAAAGCTAAAAATGGCGTTGGCGAAAGTTCTAAAACTTTCTCTGTAACAGTTGCCGAAAAAACGTATTTAAACAGAATTGCACGTGTATTTGATTTCTTCCCTGCACCGGGACAATTTGTAAATGCCCTGCCTGCTGCTACTGCAACAGATACCGATGAAACAATGCGAGTAAAAGCAGAAACAGCTTTAACTACCGGAAGTATGGTAAGTTTAGGCGGATTTGGCGGTTACGTACAATTTGGTTTTGACCACACCATCGTTAATAAAGACGGAAATGATTTTGTTGTTCTGGGTAATGCTTTTACAGATTGGTCTGAACCGGGAATTGTAATGGTTTCATACGACGCAAACGGAAACGGAAAAGCAGACGACGAATGGTTTGAAATTGCAGGTTCTGAACACAACAAACCAACTACAATTAAAAACTACGAGATCACATATTATAAACCAGAAACTGAACCAACGAATCCAAACGAACCTAAATATATTCGCTGGACAGACAATCAGGGACAAACAGGATATCTTTCTAAAAACCAGTTCCATAAACAAACTTTCTACCCATTATGGAAAGGAAACACGGTAACTTTTAAAGGAACGTTCTTAAAATCTAACATTTACGATAAATCAGGAACAGGAACAAACTGGGCCAATCCAGCTTATGATTGGGGTTACACAGACAACTGGGCTAATACTGATGTAAGAGGTCAAATCGATATCAGCTGGGCTGTAAACGCAAAAGGAGAATCGGTTAAACTAAAAGGAATCGACTTTATTAAAGTTTACAATTCTAACCGTGCCGAAGGCGGATGGTTAGGCGAAGTTTCTACAGAAGTTTCAGGATTTAAAGATTTAAATTTACCATAATTTAGAAATCATGTTTTTTGGAAAAAGCCTCAGGAAATCTGAGGCTTTTTTAATTCACAGCTAAAACCAAAACAGTCAGTACGTTACCAAAAAATTCCTTAAATTGTGAATATCTATTTCAGTATTTCGGCTATTTATTTTGCTGTAAAATCTATCTTTGGCATCCTTAAAAAATAGAAAAGATGAGCGCAATTTGGTACGAATGCAAAGTAAAATATAGAAAAACAGATGAAACTGGAGGCCAAAAAGTTTTAA